>OLXG01000616.1_pt1 | contig 14107 bp, 11 predicted proteins | sample 1673861 | NCBI WGS metagenome assembly OLXG01 (sample SAMEA103958130, study PRJEB25191) | human gut metagenome | biome: human-associated habitat [ENVO:00009003]; feature: intestine environment [ENVO:2100002]; material: feces | place: Germany | collected 2013/2015
AAAAGGACAAAAAGCGCCGAAAAGGCACGCTGTCAGGCGTATTTGCCCTTGTTAATCGATGGTAACAAGCGGCAAGGTCAATTGACCTTGCCGCTTGCTTTTTGAGATTATTTTGAGAGGTTTGAGGTTTATCAGATAGCGCAGAAGCGCTGGATTATTGCTGCCATCTCGGCACGGCTTGCCGTCTTATCCGGAGCAAAGCTGCCGTCGGTGTAGCCCTGAACTATCTTGTTCTGGCATGCCCAGAGGATGGGGTTGACCGCCCAGTCGCAGACAGCTGCCGCGTCGGTGAAGCTCAGCTCGCCGCTGACCTCGGGATTGCCGGAGTAGCGATAGAGCATTGCAACAAGCTGCTCACGGGTTATTGCCTGCTTGGGCTTGAACTCGTCTGCACTGAAGCCGTTGACTACGCCCTTGTTGAGCGCCCATGCTATTGCGTCGTATGCCCAGTAGCCTTCCGGGACGTCCTTGAAGCTTACGCTCAGGCCCTCGACGGAGGGGCTGCCTGCCATGCGGTAGAGAACGGTTGCGAACATTGCACGGGTCATGGTGCCGTCGGGAGTGAAGGTATCGTCGGTGGTGCCGAGCATCAGCTTGTTCTCGTAAACGTACTTGACGCTGTCCTCGTACCATGCGCCGGCCTTAACATCCTTGAACGGAAGCTCGCTGCCGTCGTCGCCGGCTGCGATGAAGTCGTCGCCGAGGAGGTTGGAGAATGCGAAGTTGCTGATGAATGCGTACTCATCGCGCTGGTGCACCTTGTGAGTGAGGCTGTTTGCAAAGTAGACAACGTTTATCTCGTTCTGTGCATCTGCGGTGAGCTTGCCCTGGTAGGAAATTGCCTGGACAGAACCGTCGAGGTAGGACTTTGCCGCTGCGGTCTGATCTGCGTCGATCATCTTGACGAAGCCCTCGGTCGGGGTCTTGCTGCCGTCCATCTTGACGAGCACCTGAGCGCCCTCGGGGATCTTGGAGAAGTAGCCGACGCCGTAGCCGTAGAGGACATCGTCGTTATCCATGACGTAGGATGCGTTGACGAGAGTGGTATTCGGGTAAGTTACATAGCCGAGGCAGTCCATGCCGTCAGCCGAGCTGCGGGTAAGAGCAGAGCCGAAGATGTTGTTGCGTGTTGCGGAAGAGCCGTAGCCGATGTAGGGAGTTCCTGCAAGGACCTGCGCCTTTGCCGTATCATTGAGTGCGCTTGCGCCCATGATGAGGTCTGCCTGTGCAGGATCGCTGGTGGTCTCAAAGCCCATGAGTTCGAGAGCTACGCGGTCGTAGTTCCAGTTGCTGTGGCTCCAGTCGATGCGGCTGGTCCACTTGAAGCCTGCGTCGTCTGCGCCGACCTCGCCGGTGATATACACCTTGGGAGCCTTGGTGATGGTCTTTGCCGCAGGAACATCAGCCTTTGCAAGGCCGGTGCCGCTGAGGACATACTTTGCGGAAACGGTCTGCCAATCTGCATAGCTGCAAACAAAGTCGCCGTAGAAATCGCTTTCGCTGTCGGTTACCATGCCGACGGACTTGCCTGCCTTGAGCAGTGCGTTGACCGCTGCGGTGGAGTCCTCGGAGGCGTTGGAGATGACGACGTACTCGCCGGTTTTGCCGGTGAAGTAAGAGCCGAGCTTATTTGCAATGTAGCTGAGGCAATCGTCGTGATCCATCCAGTCGCCGCATGCTGCCTTGATGGTCTTGTATGCGGCAGGCTCTGTGACGGTGACCATGTCAAAGCCACGGGTCTCGTTAAACGAGGTGATGCCTTCGGAGTAGAGAACGGTCCAGCTCGTGATGAGGGTGCCGTCGTACAGCACGCCGTTTGCAACGGAGCGCTTTGCCTGATACATCGAAACGATCATCGTTCCGGCAGGATAGGTAACGCCGTCGTAGGTGAATTCCTTATCGGTCACAAGAACCTTAACGTCGTTGCGGGAGAGCCACTCCATCATGTCGCCAGCTGCCTGGAGGTTGGTCTGGTTCACGCCGTCGAGAGGAATGATGTAGCACTCGGGGTAGAAGTTGCCGTTTTCGCCTTCGCCGTCATACTCGGGACGGAACAGATCGGATTCGGCGCCTTCGACATCGTTCTGGTCGCACAGCCACTGGCCGACGAGGTCGTATGCATCGGAGTTTGCGTTGTTTACGCCGCGGCTGAAAATCTCGGTCTGAGACTCGAGGTAGCCGAGCTTTTCGCCTGCTATGTAGTTTGCCTGGCCGAGGCAGCCGTACTGAACGAGCTGTGCGCCTGCGTCGTTGTAGCCGGGAAGCTCAACGGTGTAAGCAACGGTGCCCTGGAGCATTGCAAACTGCGGAGTGTAGGATGTGGACATATCGTCCCAGGGATCGGCCCAGTAGGTGGTGCCGTCGCCGTTATCGGTGAGGTAATCGCGCTGGGGGATGACGTAGCTGTTGTAGGTATCGTTATTTGCAACGGCTGCAATGCCGATAGCCTCGCCGCCTGCGATCAGGTGATCTGCCAGCAGGTCGTACTCAAAGTTCGGCTCGTGAGGGGGATCGCAGGGCTCGCACTGGAACGCGGAGACGCGGCCGTGGAACTCGGTGAGGGATACGGGGTTAAAGGTTGCGATAAGCTTCTGCATGTTCTGAGTTTCCTCAGTGGTCTGGAAGGAGTTATCGCGGTTGAGGTCGTAGCCGTTGGAGGCTTCACGGGTGATGTAGGTACGTCCTTCGACGTTTTCCTCGGGAACGAGGATGAAGAACACTCCGTCGAGCAGCTCGTCGATAGTGGTGTTGACGGTCTCCTGAGTGTAGTACTTATCGAGGTCAACAACGCCGGAACCGCTGTTTTCGTCGGTCAGCCAACCGAGGTAGGTCGCGCTGTCCTTGACAAGGTCGGGAACGGCCATTTTGTTTGCGGCCTTCTCGCTTTCAAATTCGGTCTGGCCCTCGGCAGTGAAGCCGGTGAGGTTATTGTAGCTGAGCTTGCCGTCGCCGGCTGCGGCGTTGACGAGCATCCATGCAAATTCCATGATGCCGTCGGTCGCCGCGACTTCGTTCGCGTGGATGTTGGAGAACATCACGGGAACCTTAATATCGTCATACTTGCCGGCCTTTATATCCGCAAGCACCTGATCGGGCTGAGTTTCCGCCTTTTCGGTGAACTCGAGCCACTTGGTCACGGTTGCCTGATCTTTTGCGACAATGAGGTAGGGCATGTCGAGCGCGTCATAGATATCGCCCGAGGACTTGCCCATGGAATACTTCTGCACAAAGACACCGGAATCCTTTGCAGCTGCTACCATCTCATCAAGCTCGGTGTAGATCTCGTCCATCGTGTGGAAGCTGTCGTAGGGAGCGATCTTCACGGGAACAGAGCCGATAACGTTGCCCTGTGCGTCGGTCGCGGTGAGATTGAAGTAGCCGCAGGAATCGAGGTAAGCGCCGCCTTCATCGTGGGGAGCGCTGTTGTCGGGGTAAGCTTCGCCCGTCCACCAGTCGTAGCCATAGAAGAAGTCGTTGGTGCTGAACTCGGCAACGAGGGTCTTCTGGCCGTTTGAATCCGAAACGCTGGTCTTGACTTCGTTGAAGAACGGGGTCTTGCCGTCGTCGCAGATCCAGGTGCTCAGCGCGCCGCCTTCGGTCTGGTTCGGGAAGAGCTCCTTGCTGACATAGCTCTTGGAGCTGTCCTTGACCATCGTCCATGTTATCGTGGACGGGTCAACGTCTGCGCTGATTGGGATGCTTGCTTTGTATTCGCGTCCTTCCGCAAGAGATATTATATCTTTGCCTTCACCGGACACATTTTCAAAGCTTGCGCTTGCCGGGTCCGCCGAGGCCGTGATCGGAACGATCGAAACGAGCATCAGCACAACAAGCAGCATGGAAATGAATTTCGTGAAATTGTTGTTTGTCTTTGCCTTATGCATGTTTTCCACCTTGTCACCTTTCTGTTAGGTTTTTTATTCATTGACAGTGGCTATTATACATTTTTATTCACAATTATGCAATAGTTTTGAATAAAAATTTGCTCGTTATTTTGAACAAATTATCGTTTCTCAGCCGCCCTCGCTTGTATAAATCGAACAATCGGCGGCAAATATGCATAAATCCCTGCAAAATTCACGAATTTTGCAGGGATTTTGAATAATTATTCTTATGCAGTTATTGCGCACGCAAGTGAATACTTATTACACCAGTGTTCCGATGTGGATAACGCCGTATGTGAGCACCAGGACTATAAGTCCGGCAACGGCAACGCCCATACCGATGGCAGGCAGCGCCCTTTTAAGGCGCATATCCAGCAGCGAGGCGACGAGCGCGCCCGTCCACGCACCGGTTCCGGGCAGGGGTATCGCAACGAGTATGAAAAGTCCCCAGAAGCTGTACGTCTGAACGGTCTTGGCCTTTTCCTTGCCCTTGTGCTCGACAAAGGTCGTCAGCTTATCGAGAATATGGTGCTTTTTCATCCATTCTATCACTTTTCGGGCAAGCAGGATGAGAAACGGCACGGGCAGCATATTGCCCACAAAGCCTATGGCAAACGCCGTCCACGGGTCCATGCCGGCCGCAACGCCAACGGGTATCGCGCCGCGAATTTCAAGTATGGGCAGCATCGCCGTAACGAGCGTTTTGAGTATGTCTTCAAGCATTAGGTTCTCCGATTATAAGCTCAGAAATTTGCCATCGCCTCGCGGCAGTAGTGATTAAAGCGGCGCTCACGCTCGAGCGTAGAGCTGTCCATATGGCCGGGATACACCTCGTAGTCGCCGGGAAGCATGCAGAGCTTTTTGACCGATCTCAGCTCGGTTTCGGTATCGCCGCCGGGAAGATCCGTTCTGCCGCAGCTCCCACGGAACAGCGTATCGCCCGTGAAAAGTGCGTTTTCGCAGATAAGGCTCACGCCGCCCGGGGTGTGTCCCGGAGTTGCGATGACCTTGAACTCAAGGCCGGCCTCGGTGATAACGTCGCCGTCGTCATAGTATTTGCCGCCCTCGGGGAGCTTGAACATCATGCCGCTCATACCGACCTTATAGCCCTCGTCGCGCTTATTTATATACACCGGGCAGCCTGTCTGCTCGGCGACAGCGTTGACTGCCCCGACATGGTCAAAATGGCCGTGAGTGAGCATGATCGCCTTACATTTTAAATTATTCGACTCTATATAGTCCATGATGGTGTTGCTCTCGTCGCCCGGGTCTATCACGACGCACTCGAGGGTATCCTCGTTTATGACGACATAGCAGTTTGTTTCAAGCTGCCCTACGGGCAGAGTTTTAATATTCATTTTCAAAGCTCCCTTGTGTCAAGAATAATGGTGACAGGTCCGTCGTTTATCGATTCGACCTTCATTTCCGCGCCGAACTCGCCTGTTCCGACCTCAAAGCCGCGGCTGCGGCACTCGGCTATGACCTTTTCGTACAGCGGTATGGCTTTTTCGGGGCGCGCGGCCTTGGAAAAGCCGGGACGGCGCGATTTGCAGTCGGCAAAAAGTGTGAACTGGCTGATTATAAGCAGCTGAGCGCCTACGTCGGCAGGATTTACGTTCATCTTCCCTGCCTCGTCCTCGAATATTCTAAGTCCGCAGATCTTGTCGGCGATCTTCAGCGCTTCCTTTTCCTCGTCGTCCTCGTGAACGCCGAGCAGGATAAGAAAGCCCTTGCCGATGCTGCTTTTGACCTTTCCGCCTATCGCGACGGACGCACTGTCCACCCTCGTTACTACAGCTCTCATCGTTTACCTCCGTTTCTGTTAACCTCAACGACACCGGGCAGCGCGCTTATACGGTTGACTACCGCGCGCAGCTCGTCGATGCCGGAGGTTTCAAGCGTTATATTGACTATGGACTTATCGCCCGTATCGCGCGCGTTTATCGTGCGCACCTTGGTGTTGAGCGTATTGAATATACTGGCGATATCCATGATAAGTCCGTTGCGCTCGCGCGAGACGACGGTTATCGCCGTTGCGTAGCTTTCTTTTATCTCATCGGCCCAGCTGACGTTTATCCAGCGGCCGATATCCTCGGGCTTAAATTCGCGCCGGGCATAGTTTGCGCAGTCGGTGCGGTGGATGGAAACGCCCTGGCCGCGCGTTATATAGCCGACTATATCGTCGCCGGGTATCGGAGTGCAGCAGCGCGAGAATTTTATCAGGCAGTTATCCAGTCCCTCGACCAGAACGCCGTGCACGGGCTTGACCTTTTTCTGCGCCTGCTGCTCGCGGCGCTCGGCGGCCTCGGTGACCTTTTCGAGAACGGTCTTTTTGCCGCTTGCGTGGTGCAGGCGCGCAAGCTCGTCCTTCATGCGGTTTACGGCTCTCGTTGCGGCCATACCACCGTAGCCTATGGCGGCGTACATCTCGTCAAGGCTCGTGTACGAGACCTTTTTCAGCAGCTGCGGCAGGACCTCCTCGTCGATGATATCGTCCATGCGCAGGCCCTTGTTTTTAAGCTCCGACTCGAACATTGCGCGGCCGCGCTCGATGTTCTCCTCGCGGCGCTCTTTTTTGAACCATTGCTTTATCTTCGTGCGCGCAGAGCCGCTTTTTGCGATATTGAGCCAGTCGCGGCTCGGCCCGGCGGCGTTTTTTGAGGTTCTGACCTCGACGATATCGCCGTTTTGCAGCACATAGTCGAAGTTTACGATCCTGCCGTTTACGGACGCGCCGATCATGCTGTTGCCGACGGCGGAATGGATGCTGTAGGCAAAGTCTATAGGCGTTGCGCCGGCCGGGAGATTTATAACGTCACCCTTTGGTGAGAACACGAACACCTCGTCGGCGAACATGTCGATCTTCAGATTGTGGAAGAAGTCCGTTGCGTCGGATTCCTGCTGACTTTCCAGCAGTCGCCTTACCCACGCGAATTTCTCCTCGTCGCCGTCCTTGACGACGGTTTCGGCAGCCGAGCCTATTTTATACTTCCAGTGCGCGGCAATGCCGTATTCTGCGGTGCGGTGCATTTCCCATGTGCGTATCTGCACCTCAAACGGTATGCCCTCGGAGCCGATGACAGTAGTGTGAACGCTCTGATACATGTTCGGCTTCGGGGTCGAGATATAGTCCTTGAATCTGCCCGGAACTGGCTTGAACATATCGTGGATTATGCCCAGCACATTATAGCAGTCGGGTATCGTATCGACTATAACGCGGAACGCACACAGGTCAAATATACCATTGATATCGAGCTTTTGCGCGTACATTTTGCGATAGATGCTGTAAATGTGCTTTATACGGCTGTAAACCGTGACCTGAAGTCCCTCGTCGGCAAGGCGCTTTTTTATTTTTGTCTCAACGTTTGACATGAAGGTTTTGAGCGTATCCATGCGATAGTTGAGCGTGTCGGTTATCTCCTTATAGCCGGCCGGATCGAGGTACATAAGCGCAAGGTCCTCAAGCTCCCACTTGGCTCTCTGCATACCGAGGCGGTGCGCGATGGGGGCGTATATCTCCATCGTTTCAAGCGACTTCTGACGCTGCTTTTCCTCTGTCTGATATGCCATGGTTCGCATATTGTGCAGACGGTCGGCGATCTTTATGAGAATGACGCGGATGTCCTTGGCCATTGCCATGAGCATCTTGCGCAGATTTTCCATCTGCTCGTCTTCCTTGCTGGTGTACTGCACGCGCGTGAGCTTCGTGACGCCCTCAACGATGTTGGCCACCGGCTCGCCGAACTGCTTTGCAATATCGCTGTGGGTAAGGTCGGTATCCTCGATAACATCGTGCAGAAGCGCTGCAACTATCGAGTCCTCGTCAAGCCCCATATCGGCCGCTATATCCGCCGCCGCGACGCAGTGGGTGACATAGGGCGAGCCGTCCTTGCGAAGCTGCCCGGAATGGGCGAGCTTTGCCATGTTGTATGCCGCTTCTATTCTGCCCATGTCCATATCCATGCCGCTGTCGGATATTTTTTTGCTGAGCGCGGCAAACATCTCGTCGGGATCAAGTTTTCTGTTTTCTGTTTCTGCCATTATGACCGTCTCGCTTTCAAGCGTTTTATAAGCTCCGAGCTTTCAAGATTTACCTTGGCGCTGCCGGACACCATTTTCGCGCCGAACACCGAGCCGGGCTTTACCGTTTTCAGCAGTCCCAGCTCGCACAGCACCATCAGGCATATGCAGAACCGCTCCGGCTCTATCCCGTGCGGACACTGGCGTATAACACCGTCAAGGTCGGCCGCTACCGAACCGCCCAGCGCCTGAAGTCTGCGCCAGGCCTTCACAAAGGCGCTGCGATCCGGGCAATAGGGCGACGCCTCCGTAACGGGCAGCTCATCCTCGAGTATCATGCCGCACAGCGGCTTCGGATCGTGCAGGCGCATCGCCGTTATCTGAAGCTGCACGCTGCGGCGCAGGCGAAATTCGTTTATCTGCGGAGTAAAGGCAAGATCCACCTTGTCGCCCACTTTAAGGCCGAGATCGGCCTCCGAGTGCGAGAAGAAAACGCCCTCAAGCTCCGCGCCCTTGTAGCCGACAGAAAGGCGCAGGTGCTTTCCGCCGCCGATCGGCGTTACCTTATCGAGCCTTGCGCCGAGGATACACATCGTTGGCTTCGGGTTTCCGCTGCCGTACGGCTCAAGGCGCGAGAGCGCGTCCACACCCTTCATGTCAAGAATTCCGGGGTCTGTTACGCAGATATCGCAGCACAGCGTCGGAAGCTCCGTAGGCTTGTTGTTTTCGTAATATTCGCTGAACGCGCGGCAGAACTGCCTGAGCTTATCGCGCTTTATATTAAGCCCGGCCGCAAGCGCGTGTCCGCCGAAGCCCTCGAGATATTCCGAGCATGCCGACAACGCGTCGAACAGATTAAAGCCGCCGTAGCTGCGGCACGAGCCCTTGCCCTTGTCGCCGTCGAGGCAGATCATGATCGTCGGCTTTGAATACTGCTCGGCAAGCTTGGAGGCGGCAATGCCGATAACGCCCTGATGCCATTTTTCGCTGGCAAGGACTATGGGCGTTGACGGCGTTTTTCCGTCCATCATGCCTGAAGCATCGTCCCATATCTCAGTCTCAAGATGCTGGCGGCGGCGGTTTAGCTCGCAAAGCTCGCCGGCGAGGGTGCTTGCCTCCTTGGTGTCATGCGTCATCAGCAGCTTTCCCGCTACGGACACCTCGCCGAGGCGGCCTGCCGCATTCAGGCGCGGCGCAAGCGAAAATCCGATCGTAGAGGATGAAATTTTCTTTTCCGAAGCGCCGGACTCGCGCAGCAGCGCAGCAAGACCCGGGCGCGATGGATTGCCGAGCAGCTCAAGGCCGCGGCGGACAATATACCGGTTCTCTCCGGTAAGCGGAACAACGTCCGCGACCGTGCCGATAGCCGCGAGATCTGCATAGCGCTCGACTATAGGCTCGTTTTTGCCCTCGACCGCACACACGAGCTTGAGAGCAACACCAACGCCGGCAAGATCCTTGTTCGTATAGCGGCAGTCATCCTGCTTTGGGTCAATGACCGCGATCGCATCGGGTATCGTCTGCTCGCGGCACTCGTGGTGATCGGTGATGATCAGATCGACCCCGATCAGGCGTGCATACTTTGCTTCCTCGGCTGCCGTTATGCCGCAGTCAACGCTGATGATGAGGCTGACGCCTTTCTTGTGCAAACAGTCGATCGCGGCGTTATTAAGTCCATAGCCCTCTCCGATGCGGTCGGGGATATACGGAAAGCACTCAAGGCCGCAGCTTCGCAGCCAATCGGTCAGCAGGCAGGTCGATGTTATGCCGTCAACGTCGTAATCGCCGTAAACGGCGACCGTCTCGTGCCGGGCAATGGCGCTTTTTATGCGCTCGACCGCCTTATCCATATCCTTGAGCAGCATCGGGTCGCGCAAAAGCTCCGCGCCGCCGTCAAGGAAGCTTTCGGCCTCCTCAACGCTGCCTATCCCACGCACGCCGAGCATCGCCGCAAGCAGCGGCGGATAGCCGGCAGCAGTGAACATTTTCAGCTTATCTGTCGGACATTCTTCAATTTTCCATTTACTGTAATTCATCTGCAAACACTGCTTCAATATAATTTTTATTTATAATAGATTATAATAACAAAACCTGCGCCGTTTATCAAGTGCAGCGCAGGCATTTCCGCAATTATTCTCCTGCGGGTTGACAGAAGGCCAAATTTGATGATAGACTGTGTCGTCATCTGATCGTTTCGGGAGGCGCAGAAATGAAAAACTATGTTTTATTTGATTTTGACGGCACTGTTTTCGACTCTGCCGAGGGTATAACCAAGAGCGTTCAGTACGCACTTGGCAAGATGGGGATACATGCGGAAACGAGCGAGCTTATGTGCTTTGCCGGCCCTCCGCTCGACGAGATGTTCGCGCAGCGCTACGGCATGGATGCGCAGACCGCACACCGGGCAGTTGAATATTACCGTGAGCGCTACACCCCTGTTGGTTGGGAGGAGTGTTCTCCCTTCCCCGGCATGCACGAGCTTATGGGCAAGCTGCACGCAAAGGGGATCAAGCTTGCCGTTGCGACAAGCAAGCCGCGCGTTTTTGCGCAGAAAATACTTGAAAAGTACAGCATGCAGGATGATTTCGACCTTGTCTGCGGCTCGGAGTTCAACGGCGAGCGCGGCCAGAAGTGGGAGGTCATAGAATATGCGCTGGAGCAGTTCGGCATCTCTCCCGACGAGGCGGTCATGGTCGGCGACAGGAAATACGACGTTATCGGCGCAAAAAAGTGCGGCGTTGAGTGCATCGGCGTTCGCTTCGGCTACGCGGAGCCGGGCGAGCTTGAGCGCGAGGGCGCGGTGTACGTCGCCGAAAACGCCGATGATCTGTACAAATATCTGACGAAATAGAAAAAGCGTTGCCCCTGACGACCAAGCAGTCGCCAGGGGCAAAATTTTTTTATTCAGCTTTCAAGATCGCAGCTGCAAAACGGGCAGTGGGTATCTTTCAGGTGCTTATATGATATATGCCGATGGCATTTGGGGCATCGGAACCATATCAGGCGGATAACTACGCCTATAACGAGCACCGCACTGGCCACAGCCAGCATGGCAACTGCATTGCCGCCGCGATTCATGATATATGCAGCGGCAATGTAGCACGCCAGAGCTATGCCGAAAACGACCTTTGTAAGCGTTTTTGTGAATTTATAGCTCATAACCGCCTCAGAAATCAAGCATTACCTTGACTACCGGCTCGGGGCGTTTATCGGCCATCTCCATAGCCTGCTTGAACTCCTCGATCGGGTAGCGATGCGTGACCATGCGCTCAAGACCGGAAATGCGGCCTCTTGCTATCTCATCGCAGATCAGCTCGAATTCCTCGTACTTGTACATATTGTACGCTTTGAAGCCCAACTCATGCTGCTGATGTATGCGATACGGGAAGCCGATACCGTCGAGCATCAGTGCGTGCTGATGTACGGTTCCGCCGCGGCGGACAATGCGGCACGCCTGCTCAAGCACAGCTTCATTGCCGAAGCCGAGGAAAACCATGTCCACGCCAACACCGTCGGTAAGCTCCGAAATAACTTCCTCAAGATCCTGCTTGCTGCTGTCAACAACATTTTTGCAGCCGAACTCGCGGGCCATTTTGAGGTTTATCTCGGACACATCCGCCGCTACGATGAGCTTCGGGCCGTAAAGCTGAGCGCCGATAAGGTCGCCCAGGCCGATCGGGCCGCAGCCGATGATCGCCACGGTGCTCTCCGGCGTGATGTTTGCACGGCGCACGGCATAGATGCCGTTTGCTATCGGCTCTATGAGCGCACCCTCTTCATAGCTTACATTGTCGGCAAGCTTGACGACGGTTTTTTCGGGCACGACGATGTATTCGCCCATGGATCCCGTCCACTCGCCGTTATCCAGCTCGGGGACTTTGTAAGACGCGCCAAGCACTCTCTTTGAGGTACACAGATTGTACATTCCGTGCTTGCAGTAGTAGCACTCGCCGCAGCCGTACTGGGGTTCGCCGGTGACTCTGTCGCCGGGCTTGAATTTCGTCACGCCCTTGCCAACCTCGACCACGTCTCCGGCAAACTCATGGCCGGAAAGGACCGGGGGGATACGGAACGGGTGCATTCCATGCAAGGCGTGAACCTCGGAACCGCATATACCGCATTTGCGGATGCGGATCTTCACATCTTTATCATATCTGATTTGCGGCTCCGGCATATCGCTGCGGAATTCCGCAACGCCCAATTCCGGAAAATAACCAGCTCTCATGGTATATGCCTCCTATAAATTATTTCACCATCAGGCTCGGCAGGATCGTTGATATCTGCGGAATATAAGTGACGAGCAGAAGAACGATAAGCACGGCGATTACGAACGGCCAGATCTTCTTGACCATGTCGGTGAGCGTTATTCCGGCAACACCGCAGCCGGTGAACAGGTTAACGCCGACAGGAGGCGTAATGAGGCCGAGTGCGAGGTTGACGGTCATTACCGCGCCGAGATGCACAGCGTCGATGCCGAGGGTCTTTGCTATCGGGAAGAGTATCGGGCAGAGAATATAGAGTGCGGAGTTTGCGTCGATAAAGCAGCCTGCGATAATGAGAATGATGTTGACCATCAGCAGGAAGATGTACTTATTGCCGTGAGCGATAGAGATAAGGCTCTGGCTTGCGTCACTTGCAAGGCCGGTAAAGGTAAGAACCTTGCCGAATACGGCTGCGCATCCTATGATGAGCATGACGACTGCGGTCTGCGAAACGGACTGGCGCAGGATAACGACGATCTCTTTAAAGCGCAGGGTCTTGTAGATAAACACACCGACTATAAGTCCGTAAATCGCCGAAACCGCAGCGGCTTCGGTCGGGGTGAAAATACCGCCGTATATACCGCCGAGGATGATGACAGGCATAAGTATGCCCCACACGGCGTCGCCAAAAGCTTTCCAGCGCTCTTTGCCGCTTGCTTTCGGCTGACGAACCAGATTGCAGCCTCTGGAGCTGATAACCATGGTGAAGTAAATTGCAACGCCAATGAGTATGCCGGGGATGATACCTGCCATGAACAGGTCGCCGACCGAGGTTCCGGTTACGGAGCCGTAGACAACAAAGGTGATCGACGGTGGGATAACGATACCTATTGCGCCCGCCGTACTCATGAGCGCGGCGCTTGTATCCTTTTCATAGCCGGATTTGCTCATTGCAGGAATAAGTATTCCGCCGAGGGCCGCGACGGTAGCCGGGCCGGAGCCGGAAATTGCCGCGAAGAAGCACGCAACAATGACGCAGACCATTGCGGTGCCGTGCTTTGTGTGTCCTACAAGGGAGTTAAAGAAGTTTATAAGTCGCACGGATATGCCGCTGACGTCCATGATGTTGCCGGCGAGAATGAAGAACGGGATCGCCAGCAGAACATAGGTATTGGTGGAAGAATAGAGGTTCGCCGCTATAGTGGACATCATAGCCGGCTTGACTGCCATCGTAGTTATGATGCTCGACACGCCCAACGACATTGCTATGGGCACATTCAGGAAAAGAAGGGCGAAGAATATTCCAAATAAGAGTACAGCACTCATCCGTTATTGCCCTCCTTGCTTGTATCTTTAAAATCACGGCCCTGCACAAGGTAGACGCCCCACTGGATAAAGCGGATGCACAGCACGGCCAGGCCTATAGGAAGCCAAATTCCGAAAAGCCATTCAGGCCACTGCATACCCTGCGTAAGCACGTTGTTCTGATATTCCTTGATAACCATAAGGACACCGTAGTATACGGATATCCCACAGAAGAAAACACCGCACAGGCAGCTGAAAAGTCCCGCGATCTTCTTTCCCTTGGGGGAGAGCTTATCGGTGACAATGGAAAGTCCTAGGTGAGAATGATTCTTAAGCGCTACCGCCGCGCCTGTATAGGACAGGATAACAAGACCGAGGCGGTTGAGCTCTTCTATCCACGGCAGTGAAGAGAGAAGGACGTATCGCATGATAACATTTATAAAAGCGAGTATCGTCATGACCATGAGCATGGCCGCAAGTATGTAATCCTCAAGCGAATTGAGGACTTTTCCAGTCTTTTTCACTTGAAACTCCTTTCGGTTGGATGAAAACCAATTTCACGGCACAGGCGTTCGGCAAGCCGAAACGCCTGTGCCGTGGATCTTAAGGTTCAGTACATATACCGATTATGATGCAACATTGATGCCGAATGCGGTGCATGCTTCCTGACCGTACTCATTTGCGTACTGCTCGGTG
>OLXG01000619.1_pt1 | contig 14068 bp, 9 predicted proteins | sample 1673861 | NCBI WGS metagenome assembly OLXG01 (sample SAMEA103958130, study PRJEB25191) | human gut metagenome | biome: human-associated habitat [ENVO:00009003]; feature: intestine environment [ENVO:2100002]; material: feces | place: Germany | collected 2013/2015
TGGACTGAAGCCAGGAGACGAGGTTATCGTCCCGGCCATCACGTTTGCCGCAACCATGGCGTATCCGCTTTCCATCGGCTGCAAGCTGGTGTTTGCGGATGTCGATCCGCTGACGCTGAATATGGATCCCAAGGACGTGGAGAAAAAGATCACCGACAAGACGAAGATGATCATCCCCGTCCACATTGGCGGCTATCCAGTCGATATGGATCCGATCATGGCGCTGGCCAAGCAGCACGATATTGTCGTCCTTGAGGACGCGGCGCACGCCTTTGGCGGCGAGTATAAGCACCGCAAGCTCGGCACAATCGGCGATTTTGGCTCGTTCTCGTTCCACGAGGTCAAGAACATCACCTCCTTTGGCGAGGGCGGCATCCTGTGTTCCAACGTGACAGAATTCCTGCCCGAGATGCGCCGCGCGCGCTTCCTTGGCACGGATTTCAGCAAGCATATCCCGAACTGGCTGTATGACGTCACCGCCATCCGCGGCAAGAACGGCCCGTTCGTCGCAACCAACTTCTCCACCACCGAGATTCAGGGTCTGGGCTTGCAGCTCCAGATTGCCCGAATCGACCAGATTATCGAAGCGCGCCGCCGCGCGTCCGAATATCTGACAAAGCGCCTTTCCGCCTGCGACGCTCTGATCCCGCAGGATCTGGGCAATGACGAAATCAAACCCACGTTCCATTTGTATCAGCTTCAGATCATCCCCGAAAAGGCGGGCGGCGATATTCAGCTGTTCAAGAAAAAGATGGACGCAAAGGGCGTCACGCAGATTCCTCACTTTGGCCCGCTGTATAAGTTCGAAATCCTGCGTGAGTATGGCTATGACGAAAAGGCAATCGCTGAGAGCTGCCCGGTGTGCGAGGAGGTATTCAACCACCGCTTTACGCACTTCCCGGTCTACGGCCTGACGCCGGAGCAGCTGGACTATATGGCCGACGCGATTCTCGAGTCTGTTGACGAGATGCAAAGAGGCGTGTAAGCGGCCAACATTCGTAAATTTGCAACTGTTTTACACTTGAAGAAATGAGGTTTTAACATGAGCGAGAAAAAAGAAATTGTCATGAATGGCGCTGGCGTTGCCGAGCTGGGCTTCCCCGGCTGGCCGCAGTTTGACCCGAAGAGCAAGGCGGAAATCGCCGAAGCACTCGACACCGGCGCGGTCTGCTACTGGACCGGCCATAAGGGCATGGAATTTGAGGACAAGTTCGCCAAGTGGTGCGGCGCAAAGATGGCAATTTCCTGCACCAACGGCACGGCTGCGCTGCACATCGGCATCGCAACGCTGGGCATCGGCCCTGGCGATGAGGTGATCGTGCCGTCCTACTCGTTCATCGCGTCCTCGTTCGCGGTGGTGCAGGCGGGTGCGGTGCCCATCTTCTGCGACGTGGATGAGAGCCACACCATCGATCCTGATGACATCGAAAGCAAGATCACCGAGCGCACCAAGGGCATTGTCATTGTCCATCTGTATGGCGTTGTATGTGACATGGATCGCATCATGGCCATTGCCCGCAAGCATAACCTGTACGTTATCGAGGACTGCGCGCAGGCCATCGGCGGCAAGTATAAGGGCAAGTCCGTCGGCACGATCGGCGACGTGGGCTGCTTCTCGTTTGCACAGTCCAAGCACTTCACCACCGGCGGCGAGGGCGGCATGGTCGTCACCAACGACGAGGATCGCGGCTGGGAGGCACGTTCGTTCCGTGACCACGGCTATGACGTCAAGGCCAGAATGAATATGCTGGCGCTGGAGGAGAAGCTGCCCTATATCCACAACCGTGTGGGTTTCAACTTCCGTATGACCGAGATGCAGTCCATCGTCGGCATCAACGAGCTGGCGCGTCTGGAAACGTGGAATCTGCCGCGCCGCTTTGAGTACGCCAAGATGTACCGCGAGGCGCTGGGCAAGCTCGAGGGCGTCAAGTCGCTGCCGGTTGACACCGAGGAGCGTCAGTGCGCTTACTGGTGGTTCCCGATCATTCTGGATCTGGACAAGCTGGACATCGACGCGCCCGCGTTCCTTAAGGAAATGGCCGGCATGGGCATTCCCTGCTACGGCATTCAATGGCCGGAAGCATACGAGGAAAAGGCATATAAGGAGCTCGGCGGCTTTGGCTCGCATAAGTTCCCGTTCTGCTCCAAGGAGTACACCCGCGAGGGTCTGACGTATGAGGGCGTTGTATGCCCGGTGGCAAAGAGCCTGCGTGCCCGCACGGTGAACCTGTTCCTGCATCCCACGTGGGAAAAGGAGCACATCCAGAGAGTCATCGACGCGTTCACCACAGTGCACAACGCGCATCTGAAAAAGTAAAACAGCAGAAGCTGTATAAAACCGGCAAGCTGCCGCAGCCAACGGCTGCGGCAGCTTTTGCAGATACAGGAGGAAACAGAAATGGCAAATTTACAGGCTGGCTTTGCACGCGTGGACGTTACCCCGCCGCTTGGCATTGAAATTTCGGGTTATTTTGTCGAGCGCTTTGCGTCCGGCATTCTTGACGCGCTGGAGGCTTCGGCGCTGGCGCTTCGCTGCGGCGACGATCAGGCGATTTTGATTGCACTGGACAATCTGATGATCGACAAGGAGACGATGCACGCCTATCGCGCGGCCATCGCCGAACGAACCGGCGTCAAGGCGGAGGCAGTGTTTATCGCCTGCTCGCACACGCACACAGGGCCGCTGGTTGGCAAGAGCGAGCTGGACGAAAACAAGTACGGCGAAAAGGAATATGGCGACTATCTGGGACGCAAGCTGTGCGACTGTGCGGTGATGGCAGTGCGCGACATGACGGATGCGAAGATGGGCTACGCCGTGGGCTGTGCGCCGCATATCGCATTTGTGCGCCGCTTCCGGATGAAGGATGGCTCAATCCGCACAAATCCCGGCGTGAATAACCCCGATATCGTTGCGCCGATCGGCGATGTAGACGAGCGGGTGAACGTGCTGCGCTTTGTGCGCAAGTGCGCGCCGGATATTGTAATTGCCAACTTTGGCGTACACCCGGACGTGGTGGGCGGCGACGAGATTTCGGCGGACTTCCCGCGCTTTGTGCGCGAGACGACCGAGGCGGCGCTGGACAACGTGCGGTGCATGTTCTTTAACGGCGCGCAGGGCGACGTGAACCACGTGAATGTGCACCCTGTGGGCGGCGATGCAAACGGTCTGCATCCGTGCTTTGACGACGCAGACCGCGGCTATGCGCACGCAAAGCACATGGGGCGCGTGATTGCGGGTGCGGTTTTGCAGGTATATGAAAAGGTGCAGTTCTGCGATGTGGACTGCGTCCGCGCTGCCGAGCGGATTGTAAACGCGCCGTCGAATATGCCGACAGCCGAGGAGGCCGCGCGCGCGGAGAAAATTGTGGAGCTGCACAACGCCGGACGCGATGCAGAGCTGCCGTTTGCGGGCATGGAGCTGACGACGGCGGTAGCCGAGGCGCTGCGGATGAAGCATCTGAAAGACGGCCCGGAGACGTTCCCGCTGCCGCTGAGCGGCGTACGCGTAGGACCGGTTGCGTTCCTTGGCATCCCCGGTGAACCGTTTACGGGCATCGGCCGGGGGCTGAAAGACGGTTCGCCGTTTGCCATGACGCTGCCGTGCTGCCTGACGAACGGCGCGGAGGGCTATTACCCAATGAAAGAGGCGTACGACGAGGGCGGCTATGAGGCCAGAAGCTCCAACTTTAAGGCTGGCATTGCCGAGCTGCTCATCGACGAGGGCGTCAAGCTGCTGAAGTCGCTGTAAAAAAGAGAAAGCGTCCTTTCCTGGCCGGGGGAGGGACGCTTTTTTTGCTGCGCGCAGGGACGAACAGAGTCGTCTGCCCCCACAAACGCATGGCCGGCAATGTGTACAGGATTCCGATTACAGAGACGAGATTTGCTAAGGATGTTTTCTGCCAAAAATAAGCTCGTCAGCCTGTGCTTCACAGGCTGGCGAGCGGAGCGGGGCGACCTATGCCGCCCCGCTGCTTTTTTACGATTGCTTATTTGTCCTGATATGCGCGGAAGAGGAAGGTGACAATCTGCGCACGCGTGCAGGAATCGTTCGGCATGAGCTTGCTGCCGTTGCCCTGTACGATTTCCTCAGCAAGCGCCCAGTTCATCGCGGGAAGCGCGTAGCCAGGAACGGAATCGGCGTCAGAGAAGCCGGACACCAGCTCCTGCAAGGTGACCGCCTCGGACGCAGCGTAGCGGAACAGAAACGCGACGGCTTGAGCGCGGGTGCATTCGCTGTCGGGAGAGAATGTGTTCTCCGTTGTGCCGGTGGTGATGCCCTCGCTGAGCGCCCAGCGGACGGCCTCGGCGTAGTAGCTGCCTTCGGGGACATCGCTCATGTTCATGGCGTAGTTCACCACGGGAGAACCGGCAGCACGCCACAGGAAGGTGACGATTTGTGCGCGGGTGCAAGGCTGGTTCGGCCCAAAGAGACCGTTGCCGATACCGCCGGTAATGCCCTTTTCCTGCGCCCACTTCACGGTCTCGTAGTAGTAGGCGCTGGTGGACACATCGCTGAACGGGCTTGTCTCAACTTCCTTGAGAAAGGCAGCAATGGCTCCGATGAACATAGTGTAGTCAGCGGGGATATGCCACACGTCCCAAGCGAATGTCGGATGATTGATACCGGCAACCCATTCAATGCCTGTACCGGCATTAGTCCGAAGGCCAGTGAGAACATCTGCGGAGGTGAAGTTGGAGACAGGGGTGCCGCACGATGACTGGTCAAAGGTCGGGTCGGCACTCGCAGTACCTGCATCCCAATCAACCACCAGCTTAGTAACGGCAAAGTAATTGCCTTTATTATCAGGATATGTTTCTTCATCAAGCGTTACACCATCAGGAGGGGTATCCGGCCAAATGCAGTCGGTAACATGGGTCTTTACAACAGCTGTAATCCAAGTGACATTGCCAGGCTCAGCGCCAGTGATTTTTTTTGTTGCAACTATGCAATTTTTGATTATTACGCCAGGCTTGTTCCCAGAGAAGTTTTCAAAGTTTGCACCGAGAATACCACCTACAGCTGAATAGATATTATTGCAGGAAACAGAACCGCCAAACCAACAATCGGTAATCGACGAGCTGTCCGCAGAGTTTTCCCACTGACCAATCAGTCCGCCAACGGTATCAACAGGATCTTCATCGGATTCTGTACTGATAACCGTGGCGTCTGAGCCACAGCCTTTTACTTGTGTGCTCCCAGTGCATTGGCCAATCAGTCCGCCGAGCATCTTGTCGCCAACATTGTTTTCTATCTTTCCGCTTGTATAGCAGTTTTCAACGGTGCCGCCATCGACCCAATCTGCCAAAATGCCGGCAAGTAACGAACCATCATTTGAGGCAATATCAGCGTCTATAACAAGTAAATTCTTTAATGTACCACCGTCAGAAACAACTCCGAATAGTCCGTTTCGAATAAGTTCGTCACCAGTAGAGTGATGATGCAAATTCGTGATTTTGTGATACTGCCCATCAAAAGTACCAGCAAAATATCTGCCAAAGTTGCTGCCATTTCCAATGGGGGTCCACTGGGAGCCGGATAAGTCGAGGTCATTATCTAAGTAAATCGTTTTCCCTTCAAATGATACAGATGCAGTTTTGTTATTGACTAACTGCGCCAAGCCAGCCAGCTGTTCTGCCGTGGTGATACGGTATTCAGTGTCCGCCTCATGGTCGGTGTACCAGCTTGTGTCTGCCGTACCGTCCCATGCGTCTGTACTATCTGCCGCAAACGCCGCCGTTGGCAGCAGCGTAAAGCACAGCGCCAGAATAAGAAGCAGACTTCCGATGCGTTTTTTCATGGTATGTCCTCCTTTGTATGGTGGTCAGGTTTTGTTCATGCCCGCCTGACCACAGCGGGCAAAGTCCACAGGTTACAGAGTGGTATCATCCCGTGGGTACCCACGGGATGAGGGGCGCGCCCCTCATCATAAGTTTTTCGCTTCATACTAATTCATAATAATTATATCCGCATTTTTGTAAAATGTAAATCGTTCTAAAGTATAAGGACGCACTTTTTTTTGAATATACTACTACTCTTTCGTCGGCAAGCTCGATTTGCCAGCATAGGGGCACAAAAGAAAATGTTCCAGCCAGAGCAAAATACGCCCTGACTGGAACGAGAAAAAAATTTACACAGATTGTGCTTCCTTATCACACATGAGCACTCGTCCGGGGCGCGTTTTAGCTGTTTGGAGCGGCAGACTCAGTTCAGGCTGACCTCCTGGCTGGTGAACAGGGCCTGGACACGGGCTTTGAGGGAGGCGAGCTCCGGCGCGTCGAGGCTTTCGGCGCCGCGGATGACGGCGGCCGCGGCCTGCTGGGCCGCCTGGAGCGTCTCTAGGTCCATCTGCAGGCTCGCGACCTTCAAAAGCGGCAGACCGTGCTGGCGGCTGCCGAAGAAATCGCCCGGGCCGCGCAGGGCAAGGTCCTGCTCTGCAATTTGAAAGCCGTCAGTCGTCCGGCAGAGGGCCTCCAGGCGTTTTTTCGTCTCCTCCTGCCGCGTGCCGCTCACGAGCACGCAGTAGCTCTGCGCCCCGCCGCGGCCCACGCGGCCGCGCAGCTGGTGCAGCTGGCTGAGGCCGAAGCGCTCGGCGTTTTCGATCACCATCAGCGTCGCGTTCGGCACGTCCACGCCGACCTCCACCACGGTGGTGGCGACGAGGATGTCGGTCTCGCCGGCGGAGAAGGCGGCCAGCGCGGCGTCTTTTTCCGCGCTTTTCATCTTTCCGTGCAGCAGGCCGACCCGCAGGTCCGGGAAGACGGACTGCTGCAGCGTCTGCGCCCAGGCCTCGGCGGAGCGGAGGACCCCGTCCTCGCTCTCCTCCACGGCGGGGCAGACGACATAGACCTGATGGCCCTCGCTGCACTGCCTGCGGATGAAGCCGTTCAGCCGCTCGCGCAGCGCCTCGCTCACGAGGAAGGTCTCGACCGGCCGGCGGCCGGGCGGCAGCTCGCCGATGACGGACACGTCCAGATCGCCGTAGGCGATCAGCGCCAGCGTGCGCGGGATAGGCGTGGCGGACATGACAAGCAGATGCGGGCTGCGGCCCTTCTCGGTGAGCTTCGTCCGCTGGGCCACGCCGAAGCGGTGCTGCTCGTCGGCCACAACGAGGCCGAGGTCGCGGAACACAACGGTCTCACTCAAAAGCGCGTGCGTGCCGACGACCAGCTGCGCCTCGCCGGAGGCGAGCTGTTCACGCGCGGCGCGCTTCTGCGCGGCAGTTCTGGAGCCGGTCAGCAGCAGCACGCGCACGCCGAGCGGCCCGAGCAGCTGCGTGAGCGTCCGCGCGTGCTGCTCGGCCAGAATTTCCGTGGGGGCCATAAAGGCGGCCTGTCTGCCGTTCCGGACGGCGCAGAAGCACGCGGCAGCTGCGACCATTGTCTTGCCGCTGCCGACATCGCCCTGCACGAGCCGGTTCATCACATGGCCGGAGGTCAGATCCTGCAGGATCTGGTCGATCGCGCGCTGCTGCGCGCCGGTCAGACGGAAGGGCAGCGCGGCATAAAAGCCCTGCATGCAGTCCGCCGCATACGGCTCGGCCGACAGCTCCGTCCTGGACGCGCGCAGGACGGCCAGGCCCGCGGAGAAGATGAAAAACTCCTCAAACACCAGCCGCTTGCGTGCCCGCTGCAGCGCGGGCCAATCGGGCGGCTGGTGGACCGTCGTATAGGCCTCGGTCACGCCGCAAAGATCATATTCCCGCCGCACCTGCTCCGGCAGGATCTCCGGCAGCAGCTCCGCCGCGAACGTGAGCGCCTGCTGCACGCACTGGGTCATCAGGCGGTTGGAAAGTCCCGCCGTCAGCGAATACACCGGCAGCAGCCGGTTCGTCACGGCGCCGGGCCTGTCCGCCGGGTCGTGCGCGGGGTTCGCCATCTGCATCCCGTGCTCGGGCTGCAGGGCGCCGTAGAAGTAATAGCTCTCGCCGTAGTGCAGCTGGTTTTTGACGTAGGGCTGGTTGAAGTAGCTGAGCGTCAGCTTGCCGGTCTCGTCGGCGACAGTCAGCTTCGTGATGTCCCGCCCGCCGCCGATGCGGCGCAAAACCGGCTGCGAGACGACCATCGCCCGGAAGCAGGCCGGAACGCCCGGCTGCAGCTGCGCGATCGTGACCGGGTTCGTCCGGTCCTCATAGTCGCGCGGGAAGAAGGCCAGCAGGTCATAGAGCGTGCGGATCCCCAGCTTTTCCAGCTGCGCCGCCCGCGCCGGCCCAACGCCATGCAGCTCCCGCACCGAAGAAAACAGATCCATCCCGCGCTCCTTTCCTGTCGTAATTCATGCCGCCCCGCAGGGCTCGATCCAAAGCCTTCCCCTATGAGGGGAAGGTGGCACGGCGAAGCCGTGACGGATGAGGTGGAGGCACTTGTGTCTATGTGACACTGTCCACCTCATCAGTCGCCTTCGGCGACAGCTTCCCCTCATAGGGGAAGCCTTTGGACCGCCGCGGCGGAATCTTTTACACCTTTGCGTCGCGCGCGAGCAGGGCTGCGCCGACCATGCCGGCCTCGTTGCCGAGCACCGCCGGGACCAGCTTGCCGCGGGTCGCGTAGAAACATTTTTTGCTGACCTTCTCCTGCAGCGGGTCAAACAGGAACGGGCCCGCCGCGCTCAGTCCGCCGCCGATGGCGAGGACCTCGGGGTCCAGAATGTTGTAGACCGACGCGCACGCGGAGCTCAGATGCTCGATATACGTGTCGAACACGGCCTTCGCCGCCGCGTCGCCCGCCTTTGCGCAGTCGGTGACGAGCTTCGGGGTGATCTTGCCGGGGTCGCCGCCGGTCTGTTCGGCCAGCATGCTCTCGGGGTGCGCCTGCATGGCGCGGCGGCCGTCTCTTGTGAGGGCGGAGGCGGCGCAGTAGGCCTCCATGCAGCCGAGATTGCCGCAGGTGCACGGCTCGCCGCCGTCGACCAGATACGCATGCCCCAGCTCCACGCCGTGGTTCATGCCGCCGTTGAACATTTTGCCGTTCAGGATGATGCCGCCGCCAAGCCCCGTGCCGAGCGTCAGCAGCACGCCCGTCTTGCAGCCGACGAACGCGCCGGTATAGAGCTCGGCCAGCGCTGCGCCGTTGGCGTCGTTGGCGATATAGACGGGGATGCCGGGGAAGGCGTCCGACAGGATCTTGCGCAGGGGCACGTTGTGGAAATTCAGGTTGTGCGCGTCGACGACCGTCTCGCCCGCCGCGTCGATGCTGCCGGGGACGACCGCGCCGAGCGATTCCACGTCCGAAAGCGCCGCGCCGCGCGCCTGCAGCATCGGGCCGACGGCTGCGCGGATCTGCGCCGCCATATCCTCCGCCGTCGTGTGGGGGAAGGGGATGGAGATCTCTGCGCAGAGCTCCAGCGCCTCGTTCAGCAGGCCGATCTTGACGTTGGTCCCGCCGATATCAATGCCGATCTGATACATGTGCGTCTCCTCTTTTCGTTGATTCTTCGTCTTCATCATGCAGCTTGAGCAGCTTCATGAAATTCTTATACAGGATCTTCTGCCGGGAGCTCTCGTCCAGATCGAGGGCGAGAAAGCGTGCAAGCTCCTCCTTCGGGCTCCACATCGGGAAATCCGTGCCGAAGATCAGCCGGTCGGGGCCGATCTTGTCGATGAGGCGCAGGACGATGTCCCGGTCGGTCATGCCGAGCGTGGAGGACGTGTCGTACAGCACGCTTTCCGGCTGCGGATGGGCCAGCGACTGCGGCCAGATGTTCCAGCCGCCGAAATGCGCGGCCACGACCTGCAGATCCGGCACGCGCCGCAGCAGATTCGTCAGCCGCTCGGGCGAGGAGAAATCATACCGGTTGTCGCCCATGTGGAACAGCACCGGCAGCCCCCGTCTGGCGATGGCCTTGTAGGTGTCGATGGCGCTCTCGTCGTCGATGGCGAGCTTCTGGAAATCCGGGTGGATCTTGATGCCGCGCAGGCCGAGCTCCAGCATCCGGTCAAGCTCCTCCTCATAGCCGTCCATGCCCGGGTAGATCGTGCCGAAGGCAAGATAGCCCTCGTGGCCGCGGACGGCCTCGGCCAGGAAGGTGTTGGCGTTGAAGACCTGCTTCGCGCTCGTCGCGGAGTTGGAGACGACGCAGCGGGTAACGCCTGCCAGCCGGTCCTCGGCCGTCAGGCAGTGCATGTTGGCCTCGCGCTCAATGCTGACGCCGTAGAAATCGCCGATGGAGTGCGACGCCTTCTCGGCCAGCTTGTCAGGGAAAATGTGTGCGTGGATATCTGCGATCTTCATGGAATGACCTCTGTCTATATAGCTTATGCAGAAATTCAGACGAAATAAAAGTTGACGTCCCATGCCGGCAGCTGCCGGTGGTGGCGGAGGTACAGCTGATAGTCGCTGCGGATGGAAAACACGAGCTGCGGCAGGGCGAACAGATCCTCGCTGCGGTGATAGGCGGCGAGCAGCAGCTTCGGCCGACAGCGCCGGATGGTCTCCGCCGCGCCGAGGATGGCCTCACGCTCGGCGCCCTCCACGTCGATATTGAAAAAGCTCGCGCTCTGCCCGCAGAGCAGCTGGTCCGCGCTGACGACCGGCGTCGGCACACCGCTGGCAGCTTTGCGCGAGCCGCGGCCGCCTCTGGCGGCAAGCTGCGCCATGCCGGGGGTCTGCCCGGCCAGCGCCTGCACGCACGTGCAGCTGCGGAGTCCTGCCGTGGAAGCTGTCAGCCGCCGGAAGGAATACGCGTCCGGCTCCACGGCCCAGATCGCCCGGTAGTCCGGGCACCAGCGCACGAATTCCTGCACGGTATCGCCCTTGTACGCGCCGAGATCGACGAGTGTCTCGCCCGGCCCAAGGCGCAGGATCGAGGCATAGGCCTCGTCCGGATCCGTCTCGCAGCGGCGAAGATACCGGATCTGCCAGTTCCGCTTGTACGCGAGCAGATCCTCGAATACCCGGCGGGACTGCGCGTCCGCCAGACGCGAATGAACCGTTTCCAATTCGGCCCGATGGGCCTCATAAAACGTCCGGTCAAAGGGGGTATCGCCAACCACGGGGAAATCCGGGGCCAGGAGCGTCTGCTCCTGCGCGATCTGGTCGATGCGCGCGAGAACGGCGGGCAGCCCCGTCCCGAACGCCAGCAGCACGAGCATCCGCCCGAACCGCCGCTTCGCCTCCTCATACCGCAGGACGGGGAAGCTGTGGAAGACCTGCCCGCGGACAAATTCGTCGCTGGCAAACACGCCCGCGGCCTGCAGCCCGTGCGCCGCGAGCGCGGCGAGGATCCGGTCGGCGCCGTCGCCCATGCCGTAGAGGACGATGGGCAGCTTTGCCTCTTTCAGCTCTTCCCAGTTCACGTCCGCATCTCCTTTGCTTCAAAGTTTATCACACTTTTTTTCTGCATACAAGTGGCAGAAAAGCCGGAATCCACAGGGGATCCCGGCAGAATTTTGTATTCTATCGCAGACTGCCTCTCAGAGACACCCTAGCCCGCGCGCCCGCGCAGGGCGAACGACACGGCAAAATAGGCCGCCAGATACAGCGCAATCGTCGCGCCCGCCGAGCAGCCGAGCAGATACGCCGTCATCAGCCCGAGCAGGCTGCAGCCCAGCGCCGACAGGATGGAAAGCAGGTGATACTGCCGCAAGTTCCGCGCCAGATTGCGTGAAGCCGCCGCGGGCAGCACGAGCAGGGAATTGATGACCATCAGTCCCACCCAGCTCATCGCCAGCGTCACGACGATGGCGATAGCGACGGTAAAGAGCGTCTCGTTGCGCTTCGTCGCAATACCGCGGGAGGAGGCCAGCTGCGGATGCACCGCTGTGAGCACCAGTTGGTTCGACCCGAACACCCACAGCAGCACGACCGCCAGCAAGACCAGCGCCAGCAGCCCGATCTCCCCCGGTGTGACTGAGAGGATATCGCCGATCAGATAGCGGTTGAACTTTGTAAAGCTCCGGCCGCCGAGCGTGACGATAAAAATGCCGAGCGCGACCGCCGTGGAGGAGAACACGCCGATGATCGTGTCGGCCGACTGGCTCGTCCGGCTGCGCACGAAGGAAAACAGCAGCGCGAACAAAACCGACAGCCCCACCGCGAAATAGATCGGCTGCACCGCGCCGCACAGCGCGCCGATGGCGATGCCGGTAAAGCCGGAATGGCCCAGCGCGTCAGAAAAGAAGCTCATCCGCCCCGTCACGATCATGGTCGACAGCAGCCCGAACAGCGGGGCCATCAGCAGCACCGCCAGCAAAGCGTTTTTCATGAAATCCATCTCGAACATCGGCAGCCCGAGCGCGTTCAAGATCGCGTACCAGACGCTCATGCCTGTGCGCCTCCTCCCATGTGGAATGCCTTTGCGAACTCGTCGGACGAGAGCACGTCCAGCGGTGTCCCGCGCCGGAGGATCTTCCCCTGCAGCAGCACGACCTGGTCGCAGTACCGCTCGAGCATGGAAAAATCGTGCGTCGTCATGAGGATCGAAAGGTCAAATTTTTTCCGGATCTCGTCGAGCATGTCCATGAGCAGGCTCATGCCCTCCACGTCCACGCCCGAGAGCGGTTCGTCGAGGATCAGGATGTTCGGCATCGGCTCGAGCGCCAGCGCGAGCAGGACCCGCTGCAGCTCGCCGCCCGACAGCGCGCCGATGCGCTTGTCGATGAGCGCCTCACCGTGGACATTTTCCAGACACGCGAGGACCTTTTCCCGCATGGCCTTCGTCGGCCGCAGGAAGGCGGGCCGGCGGAAAATGCAGCAGGTGAACAGATCCATCACGCTCACCGGGTCGCCGCGGTCAAAGGCCGGGCTCTGCGGCACGTAGCCGATGCGCAGCTTCGTCTGCTTGCCGGAGGCCTCATGGAAGGTGATCTTCCCCTCGTAGTCGCGCTGGCCGAGAATGGCGCGGATGAGCGTGGATTTGCCCGCGCCGTTCGGCCCGATCAGCGCGACCATCTGGCCGCAGTGCATGTGCAGGTTGATATCGTCGAGGATCGCCTCTCCGCCGATGCGGACGGACAGATGCTCGATCTTCAAACAGCAGGCGTGTTCGCAGTCGCCCGCGTGCGGATGCAGATGTGGGATCATGAAAGCGCCTCCCGGATCGTGTCGATGTTTTTGTAAATGGCGTCTGTGCAGCCCATCTCGCCCTCGCCCATGCCCATCGTGAGGGCATAGAGCGCCGCGCCTGTCTCGTTGGCGACGGTCTGCGCGGTCAGCGTCTCGCCGTTTTCCTCGCAGAAGACAGCGGGGATCTGCCGGTCCTCGACCAGATGGATGATGGTCTCGATCTCCCGGGCGGAGGGCTCGCTGCCTTCTTCAATTTCCATGGCCGCGGCGATCGTCAGGCCGAATGCGCGGGCGAAGTAGGAAAACCCGTCGTGGAAGGTCACAAGCTCCCGGCAGGAGAGCGCCCGCAGCGTCTCGTCGCCGTAGGCCTGGGCGGCCTGGTATTCTGCGGTGACAGACTGCAGGTTCTGCGTGATCTGCGCCTGCTTGTCCGGATAGACGGCGGAAAGACCGTCTGCGATATTCCGGCACATGCGGATGGCGTTCGCGGGATCCAGCCAGATGTGCGGGTCGTCTCCGTCCTCGCCGGGAAGGGTCTCAACGCCGGTCGAGGCGGTAATGGTCTGTTTCGCGGTCTGCAGCGCGTCCTCCATAAAATCCTCCAGCCCGAGGCCGTTTAAAACGACGACGTCGGCCCGGCCAATCTTCTCCATCTGCGCGACGGTCAGCGTATAATCATGCAGGCAGGAGACGCTTTCCGTGATGACCCGGCCGCAGCTGAGGCCTGTCCCCTCCAGCAGCGCCCCGGTCATGGACCAGACCGGCCCGGTCGTGGCCAGCACGTCCCACCGCTCCGCCTCCCGCGCCGCGCAGCCGGAGAGCATCCCACAAACCATCAGCAGCGCCAGCACCCCGGCAAAAATTCGTTTTTTCATCATATATGATCTATGATCCCTTTCAGTTCTTTTGTTATTATTATACCGAAGTTGTCAAGCATGACCCCAAGGCTCCCCGCCGGGGGGTAAACTATACCCCAAGAAGTGGACAAGGAAATGACCCATAGCGGCGCGAAACATGGTATACTGAAGGCAGGAAGAAGGAGACGGCTATGGGAACAAGGAAAAAATTC
>OLXG01000621.1_pt1 | contig 14011 bp, 10 predicted proteins | sample 1673861 | NCBI WGS metagenome assembly OLXG01 (sample SAMEA103958130, study PRJEB25191) | human gut metagenome | biome: human-associated habitat [ENVO:00009003]; feature: intestine environment [ENVO:2100002]; material: feces | place: Germany | collected 2013/2015
TCGGCTCGGCGGGCAGGTCGATGCCGGTGGGCTCCCGCAGGCCGAAGGCGGCAAAGTAATCGCAGAAGGCCTCCTTGCCAAGCCGCGCTCCGATCTGGATAAAGCTCTGGTTGCAGGAATTTTCCAGCGCCTGCGTCACGGTCTGGGTCCCGTGGCGCTTGTGGTTGGCGCAGTGGAACCGGGTGCCCGCCACCGAGATAGACTCCCCGCAATAAAAGCTGGAGTTCCGGGTGATGGCTCCGGCGTCCAGCGCGGCCGCGCAGGTGATGAGCTTGAACACGCTGCCCGGTTCGTACAGGTCGCTCACGGCCTTGTTGCGCCACTGGGTCTGCTGGGCCAGCTGCAGGGCGGCCGCCCGCTGCTCCCCAGAGAGGGCATCTACGGCGGCGCGGGCAGCTTCGTCGTAGAGGATGCGCGGCTGGTTGGGGTCGTAGGCCGGGGTGGTGGACATGGCCAGCACGGCCCCGGTGTTCACGTCCAGCACGATGCCCACGGCACGGGCGGCCACATGGTGTTCCTGTGCGGCGTAATTCAACGCATTTTCGAGATAATGTTGAATGTTGGCGTCGATGGTCAGCCACAGGCTGCTGCCCTCCACCGGGAACTGCTCGGTCTCGTAGCTCTGCTCCAGCGTGTAGCCCCAGGCGTTCACGGCGGTGAGCACCACGCCGTTCTGCCCGGTGAGCTGCTCGTTGTATTCCAGCTCCAGCCCGCTCACTCCGGCGTTGTCCACATTGGTAAAGCCCAGCACCGACGCCAGAAACTCCCCCTGCGGGTACCAGCGCTTGCTGTCCTGATTGATACGGATGCCGGTGATGCCGTTTTCCTCGCAGAAATCCCGCACGGCATCCGCCATGGAACGCTCCACCCGGTAGCGTAGCAGACAGTCGTTGGAGGCACGGTCCCGGAACTTTTCCAGCAGGGCGGCTTCGTCCAGCTCCAAAATCTGCGCAAGACCGTGGGCGGCCAGCTCCAGTTTGTCGGCAGGCATCTCCCGCGGGCTGGCCCGCAGGGTCCAGCAGCTGCTGTTGGCCGCCAGCAACACGCCGTCGGCACTGTAGATGCGGCCCCGGTCGGCGGGCACCACGGTGTCCCGCAGCTGCTGCCCCAGTGCCCGCCGGGTGTACCAGTCCCCGGCGGCCAGCTGCAGCCAGTAGAGCCGGGCAATAAGCCCTGCAAAGCAGATGCCGCACAAAAGCAGCGCCACCAGCCGGGCACGGGCGCGGAACGCCTGCTCCGGCAGGGTGCGCAGGGGTTCGGGCCGGGACATGGCAGCACCTCCTTTTCCGGCTCAGTTTATGCGGGCAGGGTCAGCGGCTATGACTAACAGCCCGGCGGCCTGCGTACAATAGACCAAAAGGACTGCCGGAGGTGATGAGGATGCACAGGGCCGCTGTGCCTGCCCGGGCCCGGCGCGGACTGCTGCGTCCGCTGCCCGCCATGGACCTGCCGTTTCTGATCCTGGTGCTCACGCTGGTGGGCTTTGGGCTGGTAATGCTGTACAGTGCCAGCAGCGCGGTGGCGCTGTACCGGCGGGGCGATGCCTGGGCCTATGTGCGGCCGCAGCTGCTGTATGCGGCCATGGGCATCGGGGCCATGTGGGCGGCCAGCCGGGTGGATTACCACATCTATCACAAACTGGCCTGGCCGCTGCTGGCTCTCTCGCTGGTGCTGCTGGTCGTGGTGCTGTTCATGCCGGAATACAACGGCTGCAAGCGCTGGCTGGTGCTGCCGGGGCTGGGCACTCTGCAGCCCAGCGAGATCGCCAAATTTGCGGTGGTGCTGGTGTTTGCCCACATCATCTCCCTCAACCACAGCCGGATGGAGAGCTTTGCGGTGGGGGTGGTGCCCTTTGCGCTGGTACTGGGCGCGGTGGCGGTGCTCATGCTGCTGGAGCCGCACCTGTCCGGCACGGTGCTGATCCTGGGCATCGGGGCAGTGCTCATGTTCGTGGGCGGCACCGGGCTGCGGTGGTTCGTGCTGGCCGGTGTGGGCGGAGCGGGTGCCATCGGGGCGGCCATCGTCATCATGCCGGATCTGGTGCCTTATGCGGCCAGCCGCCTGAGCTCCTGGCTGGACCCCTTTGCCGACCCGCTGGGCGACGGCCACCAGACCATCCAAAGCCTGTACGCCATCGGCTCCGGCGGGGCCGTGGGGCTGGGGCTGAGCAACAGCCGCCAGAAGCACCTGTTCGTGCCGGAACCCCAGAACGACTTCATCTTTTCCATCCTGTGCGAGGAGCTGGGGTTTGTGGGGGCCTGCGCGGTGATCCTGCTGTTCAGTCTGCTGCTGCTGCGGGGCGTCACGCTGGCGGCCCACGCGCCGGACCGCTTCGGGGCACTGCTGGTGGTGGGGTTCGTGGTGCAGGTGGCCTTGCAGGCGGTGCTGAACATCGCCGTGGTCACCAACACCATCCCGAACACCGGCATCAGCCTGCCCTTCTTTTCCTCCGGCGGCACCAGCCTGATGATGCTGCTGGGCGAGATGGGTATCGTGCTGTCCGTCTCCCGCGGGGAAACATAAAGGCGGCCATTTCTGCCGCAAAATGGGATGTTTGCCCCGCAAAAGACGCAAAAAACAGACAAACGACCGGACAAATGCGTTTTGCGGTGTCCGGGTACAAAACAGGGAACCGACGGCCCTCGTTCTGCATACCATGGGGTATCTTTGGCAGAACGGGGGTCTTTGCATGGCAGGGGATTACATCATCACGGGCGGGCGGCCGCTGAACGGAACGGTATGGGTCCCGGCGGCCAAGAACAGTGTGCTGCCGCTGCTGGCAGCGTCCCTGCTGTGCAGCGGGCCAGTGCGGCTGTGCGGGGTGCCGGAGCTGGCCGATGTGGCCGAGAGCCTTGCCCTGCTGCGCAGTGCAGGCTGTACAGCGGAGCGGCAGGGGGCGGATGTGCGGGTGGACGGGGTGCCCGGCAGCGGGACGCTGGCGGCAGGCCCGGCGGGCCGGATGCGGGCATCCATCCTGTTCTGCGCCCCGCTGCTGGCCCGGCTGGGCCGGGCACAGACCGTGCTGCCCGGGGGCTGCCGCATCGGAGCGCGGCCCATTGATCTGCATCTGGCGGGCCTTGTGCAGATGGGAGCCTGCCCGCAGCTGGAAGGCGAACGCCTGCTGCTCACGGCTCCGGCGGGGCTGCACGGAGCGGACATCACCCTGCGGTTCCCCAGCGTGGGGGCCACCGAGACCCTGCTGCTGGCGGCGGCGCTGGCACAGGGGGAGACGACCCTGCGGGGTGCGGCCCGGGAGCCGGAGATCGAAGATCTGGCGGCATTCCTGAACCGGTGCGGCGGCCGGGTGCAGGGCGCGGGCACCGGCACGGTGCGGGTGCAGGGGGCGCGGCGGCTGCACGGATGCAGCTTTGTGCCCCTGCCGGACCGGATCACGGCAGCCACCTTTGCCTGTGCCTGCGCAGCGGCTGGGGGACGGGTGGAGCTGGCAGGCTGCGCGCCCCGGCTGTATGCGCCGGTGCTGGAAATTCTGGAACAAATGGGGTGCGGCGTTGTGCGCCGGAGCGATGCTGCCGTTATTACCCGGTTCGGGCGGCTGTACGGGCCGGGGCGGGTGTTCACCGGGGCATACCCGGCGCTGGCCACCGACGCGGCCCCGCTGCTGGCGGCGGTGCTGCTCTGCGCGGAGGGACCCGGCAGCATCGAGGATGTGATCTTTGAGCGGCGGTTCGGCTGCGCGGCAGGCTTTGCGGCGCTGGGCGGCCGGGTGCGGGTGGAGGGCCGCACCCTGTATGCGGAACCCGGCGGCACCCTGCAGGGAACGGTGCTGGAAGCGCCCGACCTGCGGGGCGGGGCAGCGCTGGTGATCGCGGCGCTGGCGGCACAGGGCAGCAGCCGCATCACCCATACGGAGTTCATTGACCGCGGCTATGCCGATTTTGCACAGAAACTGACGGCTCTGGGTGGGCAAATTGCACGAGAAACCCCGCGCGGGGCAGACTGCCCGAAAAAAAGAACTTCAAAAACGTAAATTTGACTTGCATTCACGGCAAAAAGATGATACGATACAGTTATATAAGTGTAGGTTGATATTTCTGTGCGTTCTGCACAGTTCTACGATAAAATCCGGATGGAGGACAAAGTTATGGCATTGATGCTCGATGAAGAAATGGACGAAAATGTTACGACGATCAAGGTGATCGGTGTTGGCGGCGGCGGCGGCAACGCCGTGAACCGCATGGTCAGCGATGGCCTGCAGGGCGTGGAGTTCATTGCGATGAACACGGACCAGCAGGCGCTGGCCAAGAACCATGCCACCGTCAAGGTCCAGCTGGGCTCCAAGCTCACCAAGGGCCGCGGCGCAGGTGCCGACCCTGAGATCGGCCAGCGTGCCGCTGAAGAAAGCAAGGACGAGATCGCAAACGCGCTCAAGGGCTCCCAGATGGTGTTCATCACCGCCGGTATGGGCGGCGGCACCGGCACCGGTGCGGCTCCTGTGGTGGCTGAGGTGGCACACGACCTGGGCATCCTGACCGTGGGCATCGTCACCAAGCCCTTCTCTTTTGAGGGCAAGCGCAAGATGGGCCTGGCTGAGCAGGGCATTGCCAACCTGCTGATGCATGTGGACAGCCTGATCGTGATCCCGAATGAGCGCCTGAAGATGATCAGCCAGGAGAAGATCACCCTGATGAACGCCTTCCAGGCTGCCGACAACGTGCTGCGTCAGGGCGTCGAGTCCATTTCCGCCCTGATCAACGTGCCCGCCTTCATCAATCTGGACTTCGCCGACGTGCGCTCCATCATGAAGGATGCCGGTTACGCGCACATGGGCGTGGGCAGCGCCAAGGGTGCCGGCAAGGCCGAGAACGCCGCCAAGGCTGCCATTTCCAGCCCGTTGCTGGAGACCAGCATTGCCGGTGCACACGGTGTTATCATCAACATCACTTCCAGCCCCGACATCGGCCTGGAGGACGTGGAGACCGCAGCCGGCCTCATCACCCAGAGCGCTCATCCGGATGCGAACATCATCTGGGGTACTGCGTTTGACGAGAACCTGTCCGACGAGATGCGCGTGACCGTCGTTGCTACCGGCTTCGACAACAAGAGTGCCAGCGACCTGCGCAACAGCATCAACAACGCCATGGGCGGTGCCCAGTCGGTGCCGTCGGCAGTATTCAGCAGCGACACCGGCAGTGCAGCCACTGCTGCTGCTCCTGCTGCTCCGGCAGCAGCCCCGGCCGCTCCGGCAGCTGCCGCAAAGCCCGTGGAAGAGGAAAGCAGCGACAACCGTTACTACGACGAGCTGCTGGCCATCCTGAACAAGCGGAAGTAAGGCTGGCAAATAATAAACGCATCGTGGCACAGCGCCCGTGAGGAGGGCGGGTCTCTTGCGCGCAAGCGGAGGGAGGCAATGCAATGCTGAAACAGGACGTTCCGCTGCGGACCGGATGGTTCGGGTACCGGAAACTGGATGTTGAAAATTGTATTGCGCACATCCGCGCAGCGTATGCGGCAGAACTCCGCCTTGCCCGGCAGACGCAGCAGGGAATGGAGGAGACCATGGCGCAACTCAGGCAGGAGAACAAAGCTCTGCGGCAGCGCTTTGCCCAGCAGGCGGCGGCGCAGGCCGCAGCATCGGTGCGGGCAGAGGGCAGCGACAAGCTGCAGCAGCTGACCCGCAAGCTGGAAGCGGCCCACGCCGAGATCCGCCGCTACCAGACCCGGCTGTTTGCCTGCGAGCGCCAGATGATCGCTCTGCGGCGGGAAAATGCCGACCTCGAAGCAGCCTGTGAGCAGGCACGGGAGGAGCTGCAGATGGCCGTGGCCCGTGCCGAAAAGGCAGAGCAGCAGGCTGCCCAGACGCCTGCCTGTCCGGAAGTGCCGGTGCAGGCCCCGACGCCGGAACCGCCCGAAGAAGCTGTGGCCTGCTGTGCAAGACCGGCCGCACAGCCTGCGGCGCAGCCGGAACCCGTGTGGCAGCCGGAAACGGAGCTGGAGAAGCTTTCGGTGGAGCTGCTGCGCCGGTTTGATGAAATGATGCAAGAATGATTCGACAAGCTGCTGTGCCGGCATGGACTGGTGCAGCAGCTTTTTGTGTGAACAGGGGATTTTTGCTGCGGCAAGGCAGCACATTGCCAGATGGGGATGGCGAGGAGCAAGGCACATGAATGTGAAACAGAAGATCCTGATCGCAGACGATTCTGAGATCAACCGCGCGCTGCTGATGGAGATCCTGGGCGACGGGTATGAGTATCTGGAAGCGGAAAACGGTGTCCGGGCGGTGGAGCTTTTGCGCGAGCACACGGACATCGCACTGGTGCTGCTGGACATCATGATGCCGCAGATGGACGGCTTTGACGTGCTGAAGGTCATGCGCTGCTATTCCTGGCTGGACGAGATCCCGGTGATCATGATCTCGGCGGCAAAGGACACGGCCAACATCGAGCGTGCCTACGACCTGGGTGTGGCCGACTACATGCGCCGCCCCTTTGAGCGGGTCATGGTGCTGCGCCAGGTGCAGAACGTGCTCATGCTGTATGCCAAGCAGAAGCGCCTGACCCGGCTGGTGACCGATCAGGTGTACGAAAAAGAGCACAACAGCGTGCTGATGATCAGCATCCTGAGCCATGTGGTGGAGTTCCGCAACAGCGAGAGCGGCCTGCATGTGCTGCACATCCGCACCCTGACCGACCTGCTGCTGCACCAGCTGGCGGGCAAGACCGACCGGTATCAGCTGGACGAGAGCGACATTTCGCTCATCAGCACGGCATCGGCCCTGCACGACCTGGGCAAGATCGTGATCCCCACCGAGATCCTCAACAAGCCCGGCCGCCTGACCGCCGAAGAATACGCGATGATCAAGACCCACACGGTGAAGGGTGCCCGCATCCTGCGGGACCTGAGCAACACCATCGGCGGGGGAAACGAGCCCCTGCTGCAGGTGGCCTATGCCATCTGCCGCTGGCACCATGAGCGCTGGGACGGCGGCGGCTACCCGGACAAGCTGAAGGGCGATGCGATCCCCATCGCAGCACAGGTGGTGGCACTGGCAGATGTGTACGATGCCCTGACCAGCGACCGCTGCTATAAACCGGCCTACGACCACGACACGGCCCTGCGCATGATCCTGAACGGCGAGTGCGGGGCCTTCAACCCGCTGCTGCTGGAATGCCTGAATGAGTCGTCGGAGCTGCTGCGGCAGGAGCTGCAGCGCAACGAGTGGGACCGCAGCTTCCACCAGGACACCCACCGCTTGTCGGAGGAGATCCTGCACCGGGAAGCCCTCCCGCGGGAGGACCGCAGCCAGCGGCTGCTCAACCTGGAACGCGAGCGCACCCAGTTCTATGCGGACCAGTGCGGCGGCATCCAGTTCGACTACGACCTGCTCAGCGGCCGGGTGACGGTGACCAACCACTACGCCAGCGCCGCCGAGCGCACCCAGGTGCTGGACTTTGACCATGGCGAAGGACTGAACTTCCTTTCCCTGAAGGACCGCCGCCGCCTGTTGGAAGCGCTGGAAAAGGCAACCCCGGAGATCCCGCAGGCCAGCTTCCCCGTGGAGGTGCAGACCGGCGGCGGATACCAGCCGCACCGGCTGGTGCTGCGCACCCAGTGGAGCCGCGGCGGGCAGCGCCGCTGTGTGAGCGTGGTGGGCCAGCTGCTGCCGGAGCAGACCGAGGATGCAAAGGCGCAGCCGGATGTGCTGCTGCACAGCTCCGGAGGCTCGATGGCGGCTGTCCTGCAGCAGCTGCAGGGCGTGTTTGACCTGGTGCGTCTGGTGGACCCGGAGCGCGCCAAGGTGCTCACCCTGCACCCGGACGGCACGCTGGAAGAGCGGGCCGGTCACTGCCATGTGGTGTGGAACAAGGCCGGCCGGTGCGAGAACTGCATCTCGGCCAAGGTGTTCACCAGCAAAAAGACCCTGAACAAGATCGAATTCAATGGCGAGGACGCCTATTTTGTGCTGTCGCGCTATGTGGAGAACAACGGCCGCGGCTGCGTGCTGGAAATGGTTTCCAAGCTGTCCAACGGACGCTGGCTGGACATGGGCGGCCGCCGCATGCTGCTGGACCGCAGCGAGGACTTTGACAACAGTGCATTCATCGATCCGCTCACCGGGGCCTACTCCCGCCGGTACTTTGAAAAGTTCCTGGCCGACAGTGAGCAGATCAACGGTGTGGTGGTCATTGACGTGGACCGCTTCAAGGCCGTGAACGACAGCTACGGCCATCTGGTGGGCGACAAGGCGCTGGAAAGCATCTCTGCGGCGGTGCAGGCCTGCCTGCGGGAGAGCGACATTCTGGTGCGCTACGGCGGCGACGAGTTTTTGCTGGTGATGCCGCAGCTGCGGCCGGAGGGACTGCCGCTGGTGATGGACCGCATCCAGGAAGCGGTGCGGCAGGCCCGGGTGGAGAGCCACCCGGAGATCCGCCTGTCCATCAGCGTGGGCGGTGTGTGCGGCGTGCACCCGCTGCGGGAGGCCATCCGGCAGGCAGATGACCGGATGTACCAGAATAAGGCCCGCAACAAGGAATAAAAAACAGGACCCGGACACGGGGCAGGCACAAAAAGGTGCTGCCGGTATCCGGGTCTTTTTTGGTATCGGGATAAAATATGCTCAGTGCACGGCGCTGGTGCGGTGCTCCATAAGATAGGTGGCTTCCAGATCCGCGATGTGCAGTTTGACGGCAAGGGGGTACTTGTCGTAGGCTTCCGAGATGGCAAAGCAGCCGCCCCGAGCCGCATCGTCAAAGCCGCCCATGTGCCAGCGGATGGCCACGGCCTCTTCCACCTTGAGCTTCATGAAGCGCTCAATGAGGAACACGCTTTTTTCACCGTGGCCGTAGGGAAACAGGTCCTCCACGCTGTAGCTGGGCACCTTTTCCCACTGACCGGTGGTCTCGTTCTTCACGTTGCGGGTGCCGGCCTTGTAGTAGTTGGCCTTGCACAGATCGTGCAGCAGTGCGCAGATGGCAAAGCTCTCCTCACTCTCGCCCTCGGTAAAAAAGGTGTCGTGCAGGGCGTGGTAGACGTTCAGGCTGTGCATGCACAGCCCGCCGGTGCAGGCACCGTGGAACCGGGTGGACGCCGGAGCCGAAAAGAAATCGGTCTTGTGGTCCAGCCAGTCCAGCAGCTTTTCGCTGCCGGGGCGGGTGACATGCTGCCGGAAGATCTGCAAAAACTCCTCGCGGTCGGTCATGCTCACAGCTCCATATCTTCCAGGATGCCCTTGAGGATGGCCAGCTCGTCGTGGCTCAGGGAGATGCCCTTGCCCATGCGGGTGCCGTCCGGGGACCAGTCGCGGATGTCGTACTTGGGCTCGCCGTCGTTCCAGCTGATCAGGTTGAGCTGACGCTCCCAGCCGCGGGGACGCTGCGAGAGCACCGCGATGCGCTCGACGACTTCGTATTTGATCTCTGCCATAATGCAAAACCTGCCTTTATCTTTGTTTGCTACCATAATAAGGGAAGCGCGGCAAGATTTCAACAGGTAAAGCAAAAATTAACGGAAAATTTTTTGTGCGGCTCAGCCGTAAGGGGCGTTTTCGCGCCACTCCACAAGCTGCTGCACCGCGTCGGCGTCCTCATCCGGGGCGGGGTGGGCCGAGTGAGTGTGCTGCAGGGTGCTGAACAGCCCCGGGGCATATTGCGCCATCACACCGGGCACCTTCCCGGCCAGAAATTCCTGCGCGTTTTTCTGGCGGCAGGCGGCGGGGGTGCCGTCGGTCATGGGCACACCGGCCTGCGGAGCGCTGCCCGGTTCCGGGTGCGGAGGATTGCCGGGCACTTCCGGCGGGGGTAGCTGGGTGCCGGGTGCCGAGGGGTCTCCGGGCGGCTGGGTCGGGTCCGGCTGTTTGCCCAGCGGCGGGCTGCACCGGCTGCAGTTGGCTTCCGGCGCGGAAGAAGGCCCGGGCCGGTCCGGAAGGGCATGATGGATGAACGGCGTGAGGGAATTCATAAAAGCGGTCACCTCCTGCCGTTAGGATGCCCGGCGGCGGGGCGTTTTACACCACCAGCTCCACGGTGGAGCCGCCGGTGCGGTTTTTGTGCACCACCACCTGCCGGTCGATGCGGTCCTTCAGGGCCCCCACATGGGAGATGATGCCCACCAGCCGGTCGCCCTCGGTCAGTCCGGCCAGCACCCGGATGGCCTGTTCCAGCGATTCCTCGTCCAGGCTGCCGAAGCCCTCGTCCAGGAACAGGGTGTCCAGCCGGATGCCGCCGGCGGCGCTCTGCACTTCATCCGAAAGGCCCAGTGCCAGCGCCAGCGAGGCCTTGAAGCTCTCACCACCGGACAGGGTCTTGACACTGCGGCGGGTTCCGTTGTAGTGGTCGATGACGCCAAGGTCCAGGCCGGACTGGCTGCGCTGGTTCTCGGCCCCGATGCGCTCCAGCTCGTACTGGGCATCGGTCATCTGCATCAGGCGGAGGTTGGCGTGGCGCAGGATGCGGTCGAGGTAGTCCATCTGGATGTAGGCTTCCAGTTTGATCTTCTGTTTGCTGGTCAGGGTGCCGCCGGCGGTGGCGGCCAGCGCTCCCACCCACTGGACGCGCTGCTCCAATGCAGCGTGCTGCGCGGCGGCGGTGCGGTACTGTTCCGCGATGCGGCGGTTGGGCAGCAGGCGGGCGGCCAGCTGCTTTTCCTGCCCGCGGGCGGCATCCCGTGCAGCAGTCAGTTCAGCAGCCGCTTCCCGTAAGGTTTCCGGCGGCTGAGCCGGGGCGGAACTCTGGGCCGCTGCCTGCTGGCTGCGCAGGGCATCCACAGCGGCTTTGGCGGCCGCGTAGTTCTGCTGTGCCGTGCGCAGGGCGGCTTCGGCCTGTTCCATCCCGGCGCGCAGGGCGGTGCGGTCGGCTTCCAGCAGGTCCAGCGCGGCCTGCGCCTGCGCCCGCTGGGGGTAGGGCAGGGCTTTCTGTTTGGCAAGAACCTGCTGTTCCAGTGCCTGCACGCGGGCAGACTGAGCGGCAGCGGTGCGGTCAGCCTCCTGCACCTGCTGTTCCAGCGCCGGGCGCTGGCGGATGTGGGCCTGCCGGTCGGCTTCCAGCTGCGCCTTGCGCTGACAGTCGGCTCCGGCCTGCCGCAGGCTGGCCGTGCAGTCGGTGCGGGCGGCCTGCAGGGCGGCAGTTTCCTCGGACAGGACGGTATTCATCAGGGCGAAGGTCAGCTGCACCGGAGGTTTGCCTTCCGGCGCGGCAAAGCGCTCCGGCAGCAGGGCCTCGGCGTCCCGGCGCAGGCTGCGGCGGGCTTCGTCTGCAGCGGCAAGGGCGCTCTGGGCGGCGGCGCTGGCCGTTTGCGCGGCACGGTCGGCTTCCTCGGCGGCCTGCCGGGCCTGCTCCACCTGTACCTGCGTGGGTGCGGTGCGGGGCAGAACGGCCCGGGCCGGGTGATGGGTGCTGCCGCACACCGGGCAGGGGGCACCCTCGGTCAGCTCCTGTGCCAGCAGACCGGCCTGCGCGTCCAGAAAGGCCCGGTCCAGTGCATCCCGCCGGGCGCGGGCTTCATCCTGCCGGGCAGCGGCGGCGCGGTAGGCGTCCTGTGCCCGGCGGGCCTGCCGGGCCTGTTTCTGGCTGTCGGCCAGCCGCTGGGCAAGGGCGTCCAGCGCAGTGCTGCGGGCTTCCAGCTGCGCAGCCTGATTCTGCAAAGCCAGCTGCCGGGTGGGGGCATCCACCAGCACGGCAAGGGCGGTGTCGGCTGCAGCAAGGCTGGCGTCCAGCGCTTCCAGCTGGGTGCGGCGCTTCGCGGCCAGTGCCCCGGCCAGCTGCGCGGCATCCTGTGCCTGCTTCTGCTCCCGGCACAGCGCGTCCAGCTCGTCGTAGGCGGTCAGGGCGGTGCGGGCCTGGGTCACCTGTCCGGTCAGGGCATCCAACCGGGCGACGTCATCGGCGTGGCGGGCGCTCTCAGCTTTGGCGGCATCCAGTGCGGGCCGGGCGGCGTCCAGCGCGGCCTGTTGTTCGGCCAGCTGCCGGGCCAATTGCGCGGCCTGCCGGGCGGCTCCCAGCTGCTGCTGTATGGCATCCAGCCGGGCTTCGGTGTCGGCAAGAGATGCGGCGGCGGCCTCCTGTGCGGCCTGCTGGCGCTGCAGCAGCTCCTCCAATAAGGTCAGCGCGGTGGCAGGCTCGGTCTGGGCACAGAGGGCGGCCAGCGCGTCGGCGTCCGGGTCGTCGGGTGCGACCTGCAGCCCGGCCAGCAGGCTGTCCAGCTGGGTGTTCTGGGCCAGACGCTGCTGGTTCAGGCGGGAAGCTTCTTCCTGCAGACGGTCCTGCAATTTGGCGTACCGCTGGGTGCGGAACAGCTTGCGGAAAATGCGGCTGCGCTCCTCGGTGGAGGCATTCAGCAGCTTGGTGAACTGCCCCTGCGCGATCATGGCGATCTGGCAGAACTGGTTGTAGTCCAGCCCCAGAATGTCCAGCACGGCGGCGTTCACATCCCGTGCCTTGGTCACCGGCGGGCGGCCGTCGGCATAGGTGAGGGTGGCGTCTGCTTTTTCGGTGGTAAAGCCCTCGCCCCGCGCCTTGGGGCGGGGGTATTCCGGATTGCGGCGCACCGTGTAGCGGGCACCATTCACCTCAAATTCCAGCTCCACAAAGGTGGGCGTTTTGGGGTCGGCATATTGGCTGCGCAGCATGGCACCCTCCCGCACACCGCCGCTGGAGTGGTCGTAGAGCGCGTAGGTGATGGCGTCGAACAGGGTGGTCTTGCCGGCACCGGTATCGCCGGTGACAAGGTACAGGCCGCCTTTGCCCAGCTTTTCCAGTTCCAGGGTGGTCTCGGCGGCATAGGGGCCAAAAGCCGACAGGGTCAGGCGGAGCGGTCTCATGCGTCCTCCCCCTCCTTCCAGATGTCCTCAATGAGCTGCTGGCAGAACGCGGCCTGCTCATCGGTCAGGGGCTGGTTGTTCTGCAGTTCGTAAAAGGCAGCAAGATGCTGCAAGGGTGTGATGTTCTCCACCCGCTCCGGCGCGGTGATCTGCTGATCTTCGCGGGTGCGGCGGTTGTCGTAGTCCAGCCGCATCAGGTTGGGGTAGATCAGCCGCAGCTTGGCCAGTGCGTCCGGCACGTCCTGCTCATCGGTCAGGGTGATGTGCAGATAATCGTCGGTGGCGGTGCCCTCGTAGGTGCGGCGGTCGGTCAGTTCCAGATAGCTGCCACGGACCTCCCGCAGGTCGTGCAGCGGGGTCAGGGGCGCGGTGGAAATGTCCACGCAGCCTTTTTCGCCCAGGTCCACAAAGGTGATGCTTTTATGCTGGTGCGCTTCCGAGAAGGAATACTTCAGCGGGGTGCCGCAGTAACGCAGGGTGTCGCGGCCCACCTTCTGGGGGCTGTGCAGGTGGCCCAGCGCCACATAGTCAAAGGCATCGAACAGGGCCGCGTCCACGCAGTCCAGCCCGCCCACGGAAGGCTCTTCACTCTCGCAGGCGGCGGCACCGGCCACGAACTGGTGGGCTACCAGCAGGCTGCGGTGGCCAGGGTCCGGGGTGCAGTGCCGCAGCACGCAGGCAAGGGCGTCGTTGTAGCTCTCAATGGGCTCGTCCGGCCAGACATGCCGCACGGAAGCGGGCTTCAGAAAGGGCAGTAAGTACACATCCACCGGGCCATGCTCGTCCGCAAGGCAGATGGGCTGCGGCGCACCGGAGAACACCGGGCTGACGTATACCCGGCTGGTTTCCAGTAGGGCTGAACCAAAGGCCACACGGTCGGCGGAATCGTGGTTGCCGCTGATGGCAAACACCGGCAGGCCCCGGGCTGCCAGCTGGGTGAGGAACCAGTCCAGCAGGCGCACGGCCTCGGCCGGGGGAACGGGCTTGTCGTACAGGTCGCCTGCCAGCAGTACCCCGTCCACAGGGTGGGCATCCAGCAGGGCAAGAATCTGCTCCAGGATGTATTTCTGGTCCTCCAGCATGGAAAATTCACACACCCGCTTGCCCAGATGCAGGTCGGAAAGATGCGCAAAACGCAAAAGCGAACACCGCCTTTCAAAAAAACTGTTGCTCTTATTATATAGCAGGGCGGGCACTGGCCGCAACCCTCTCAGTCACGGCCTCTCCCTGTGAAAAAGG
>OLXG01000627.1_pt1 | contig 13950 bp, 14 predicted proteins | sample 1673861 | NCBI WGS metagenome assembly OLXG01 (sample SAMEA103958130, study PRJEB25191) | human gut metagenome | biome: human-associated habitat [ENVO:00009003]; feature: intestine environment [ENVO:2100002]; material: feces | place: Germany | collected 2013/2015
TATTTGGATATTTCTTGTCAAGATTTTGCGTGCCATTTGCGTGCCATTAGTTTTATTCATGCCCCAATGAATTACGCTCAATTCTCAAGTCATGAAAAAAATGTTACCCTATATGAGCGGAATACATGGCACTGTGTTGATTTCGCAAGAAGAAGGAAAGCGTAACTGAGGAGAAAGGTATGACGATGCAAAAGAAGAAAACGACAGTACGAGATGTGATCGTGATCGGTTTCGCACTGTTCTCCATGTTTTTCGGCGCGGGCAATGTGGTGTTCCCGCCGTACTTGGGGCTGGAAGCCGGCCCGGAATGGCTGACCGGCTTCACCACCTATTTCATCGCGGATATCGGCCTGGCGCTGGTGGGCCTGTTTGCCCTGCTGCGGGTGGGCAGCAGCGAGGCTGTCCTGAACCGTGTGGGCCGCGTTCCCGCCGAGATTTTGATGTGCGCCATCATTCTGTGCATCGGCCCCATGGTGGCTATTCCCCGTACCTCCGCCAGCACCTATGAGATGGCCATCGCGCCGAACATCTCCGGCGTATCCCCCATTCTGTTCTCCGCTATTTTCTTTGCGCTGATCCTTGCGCTGTGCATCAAGGAATCCGCCGTGGTGGACATCGTGGGCAAGATCCTGACGCCGCTGCTGCTGGTGGGCCTGTTTGTCATCATCGTGAAGGGTATCGTCACTCCTTTGGGCGATATCGCCGCACTGCCCCAGATCAATAACGTAGCCGTCACCGGCATCAAAGCCGGCTATCAGACCATGGACGCGCTGGCTGCGCTGCCCTTCGGCATCATCGTGCTGCAGAGCGCCGCCAGCAAGGGCTATTCCGGCAGCAAGTCCAAGCTGCGCATCGTGGGCGGCTCCGCCCTGCTGGCTGGCGTTCTGCTGCTGGCAGTGTATATGGGTCTGGCCTATCTGGGCGCTACCGTATCCACCCAGTACACCGGCGCGGAGATCGGCCGTGCCCAGCTGACCATGGCTATCGTGGAAGGCCTGATGGGCAAGGTGGGCATGGTGCTGTTCGGCGTGGTAGTGGGTCTTGCCTGCGTGACCACCGCCGTAGCGCTGACCAGCTCTGCCGCCGCTTACTTCGCGGAGCTGTGCCGCGGCAAGGTGTCCTATAAGGTATTCGTTGTTGTGATCTGCGTGTTCAGCGCTGTGGTGTCCAACCTTGGTCTGGATCGTATCGTGGCTATCGCCGCGCCGGTGCTGGATGTGGTGTATCCTCCCACGCTGGTGCTGATCCTGATCGCGCTGGTGATCCCGCAGGTGCCCGACCGCGTAAGCCGTGCCGCCGCTGCCGGTGCGCTGCTGTCCAGCGTACTGTGCACGCTGCATGCCCATGGCGTGGCGCTGTCCTTCGTGGAAGTGCTACCGCTGTACGATCTGGGCCTGTCCTGGATCCTGCCCGCCGCTGCGTTCGGCCTGATCGCCGCGCTGCCCGGTTTGTTTACCCATTCCCGCTCCCGCTCGGGACAGACCTTCCACAGTCCCACCGAGGAGCATTAATAATAGCGGTAAAGCCGCCTCTCCTGAAAAGGCACGCTGTACGTCGGTACAGCGTGTCTTTTTATGTCGGGTGATTTACAGGGCCTCGTAATGATAGCGCGGCTTGCCGGGACTCTTTTTGCCGTATTCGATGGCTTCCGTGGGACAGTAGCAGATGCAGGCCATGCAGTGGGTGCAGCTGCCGCCCCAGAGGGGCCGTTCGTTTTGCAGCGTGATGTTGTTCATGGGACAGCGCTCCGCGCACTGGCCGCAGCCGACGCAGGCGTCCGAAGCGGTGAAGGCCTTCGCCTTGACGAAGCAGGAATAGAAGATGGGATTCACCGGACCGCTCATGAAGCGGTCGTAGAGGTTATTGCGAGTGGGCGGGAATTGCTCTCCCGCCGCGATGGCGGCGATGGCCCGGTCAATGTCCGGCTCTGCCTTGGCCACGATCTGTCGGGCTTCCGCTGCCTGTGGGGCGTCGAACATGGCGATATAGTTCTCCGGCATGATGATCTGCGCCGTGCCCATGCAGGTAAGTCCCTTCTCCTGACAGAGTGCGTGGTTGTACTTGCCGGCATTGCCGATCTCGCTGCCGCAGGTCATGACGAACCACACCTGCTTTGCGCCGGTCAGCACTGTGCTCAGCAGCCACTCCCGCACGATCCGGGGAATACGCCATGCGTAGGTGGGGGTGACGATGATGAGCCGCTTACCGGTCTCCACCGGGGTGGTGTCACCCGATTTGATGCGGTCGTTCATGCTGCAAAGCGGCTCGCCCAGTGCGTCCGCCAAGCGCCGGGCCACATATTTGCTGTTTCCGGTGCCGGAGAAATACAGGATCATATCAATACCCCCTCGCAATGGTCAATCTCATGCTGGATGATCTCCGCTGTCCAGCCGGTGAAGGTCTTGAGCCGGGTCTGGAACTTCTCGTTCTGCCACTGCACCTTGATGGTCTGGAACCGCTTCGTCTTCCGGCGGCCGGTGAGAGACAGGCAGCCCTCCTCGGCCTCATAGGGGCGGTCGCGCTTCACGATGACGGGGTTGAACATGACCTGATACTTCCCATCGTCGTCAAAGACGATGATGCGCTTATTGACGCCGATCATGTTGGCGGCCATACCCACGCAGCCCTCCTTGTGGGCGGCCAGCGTGTCCAGCAGATCCCGCGCCGTCTCAAGATCCTCCAGCCCGGCACGCTCCGCCCGCTGGGCCAGAAAAGTTTCATCTCTGCAAATATCACGAATCATAGTTCCTCCTGTGGGGCACTTCGGCCCGTCAAAACCGTGCCTGTCCCCGTCAACTGATGGCAGCGTTTCAAAACGCCGACCTGCGCATACCGCACCGGAAGCTCATGCAGGCGCAAGAAGAAGCCGTCAGCCGGCGTGTATTCATCGCTCTCATTATAATATGCCGCCGCGCTCCTGTAAACAGCATCCTTTCTCCCCCTCCCCTGTTTCCTATAGAGCCTTGCATATTACCCCTCTTTCTGCTACAATAGTTTACACGCAAAAAGGAAAGGGGCATCTTCCGATGTATTATTCCGACCTTGTGAAAAAGGCCTGTGCCATCATGTACGACGCCCACAAGGAGGATGTGGACAAGGGCGGCTATCCTTATGTGCTGCACCCCTTCTATCTGGCCACCCAGATGGACGATGAGGAATCCACCTGCGCGGCGCTGCTGCACGACGTGATCGAGGATCACGGCGACCGGTACTCCTTTGATGATCTGGTACGGGCAGGCTTTCCGGACTCCGTTATCCATGCGCTCCGTCTGCTGACCCACGAGAGCGGCGTGCTCTACATGGATTACGTCAAGGCGCTGGCGAAAGACCCCATCGCCCGAAAGGTCAAGCTGGCCGATCTCCGGCACAACTCGGATCCCCGGCGGTTAAACGGCATGCGGGCCGGAAAATACGAGCTGTATCTACAGGCGATCCGCTATTTGGATGCGGAAAACCGCCGCACACCGGAATAACCTCGGCGGACTTTGAAATTTTTTCTCCGCCAGCGCGGAAAGCATATTGTATTTACGGAAAATCGATGCTATCATAAAGGCAAATCGATCGACACAAAAAGCCGCCGGCGGCGGCTTTTTGAAAGGGTTGCGGTTAGCGTGCTCTAACCACACAAAAGGAGGGAAACGCACGGAGCTGAAAGCCTATCGGCGGGACAGCCTTTTGGGCGCTCTCGGCGCGCTGTTGATGCTTGTGGGCAATCTGTGCCTGAGCGTGATACCGGCCAGTGCCGGAGACAGCGGGAAATCGGCCCAAGCATATTTAATTACCTGATCCTCCCGGCATAATCGCCTTGCAAAAATGCCTGACTTGCGCTATGCTGTTTTTGAGGTGATCGTATGGAACTGCGGGTCTTGCGCTATTTTCTCGCCGTGGCGCGGGAGGAGAATATCACAAAGGCGGCGGCGCTGCTCCATGTGACACAGCCGACCCTCTCCCGCCAGCTGATGCAGCTGGAGGACGAATTGGGCGTCAAGCTGTTCCGCCGCAGCCAGTACCGGGTGGTGCTGACGGAGGACGGAATGCTGCTGCGCCGCCGGGCACAGGAGATCGTGGAGCTGGCAGACAAAGCGGAGCGGGAATTGCAGCACCACGAGGAGGAGTTGACCGGCGAGGTCGCCATCGGCTGCGGCGAGACCGCCGCCATGACATTTCCTTCGGAGCATATCCGGACATTCCGCAGGCAGCATCCGCTGGTGCAGTTCCGCATCTACAGCGCCATCGCCGACGATGTGAAGGAGCGCATCGAAAAGGGCCTGCTGGACATGGGGCTGCTGGCCGAGCCGGTGGACATTGGCCGGTACGCGTTTCTGCGGATGCCGCAAAAGGACCGCTGGGGCGTTCTGCTGCCCAAGGAGCATCCGTTGGCGCAAAAAGAAGCCGTCACGCCGAAAGACCTGACGGGCGTTCCGTTGCTCATCAGCGGCCGCGAAACGGTTCGCAACGAGCTGGTGGGCTGGTTTGGCGACGCCTATGAGAAGATAGAGATCGCCGCCACCTTCAACCTGATCCTGAACGCCGCCAACATGGTAAAAAACGGCGTCGGCGCGGCGCTGTGCTATGATTTCGGCAGTCTCTCCGACGTACTGACCTTTGTGCCCCTTTCCCCCACGCTGGAAACGGGCACGGTGCTGGCGTGGAAGAAGGATCAGGCATGCTCTCCGGCAGCGGAGCAGTTTCTTGGCTGTATTAAAAATACACTTTAGGCATTTCTGCTTCCTCAAAACAAGCATTCGACATATGGCATAAACAAGTATACAATACAGGTATCCACAAAGGATGCCTGTATTTTACTTTAGGAGTGATGGCCATGACAAAGGACGGGGCCAGCCAGCGCTACGTATCCCGCCCCATATTCTGGACGAGTATGAAAGCTGGGGACTGTGCGGCGCGGTGAAAAAGGTAATGGGCGCTTGGCAGTACGATGACGAGGATCTGGAGCGGCTCAGTACCATCATGACGCTGCACGATATCGGCTTTACCGCCGACGAGGTGGAAACCTATATGCGTCTTCTGCTGGAGCAGCCGGACAGCGACAGGCAGCGGCTGCGGATGATGGAGGAAAAGCGAAAGGCAACTCTGGACGAGATCCACTTCCGTGAGCGGCAGCTTCAGCGGCTGGACTATCTACGCCATGAGATACAAAAAGAAAAAGGAGTGTGACCACATGAAGAAACTGTTTTCCCTGCTGCTGGCGGCAGCCATGGTGCTGACGCTGGCGGCCTGCGGCGTGACCAACGCCGACAGCAATGCGGCGGACGAGCCGAAAAACAATGCTGCCGCGGATGCCGCCGATCCCGCTCCCACTGAGGAAACGCCGGAAAGCACCGGCAGCAAGGTGCTGGTGGCCTATTTCTCCGCCACCGGCCATACCAAAACCATCGCGGAATATCTGCAAGCAGCGCTGGACGCCGACCTTTACGAGATCGTGCCCCAGGAGCCTTACACCGACCCCGATCTGGACTATAATACCGATGGCTGCCGGGCCAATCAGGAGCAGAACGACGATGCCGCCCGCCCCGCCATCTCCGGCAGTGTGGACAATATGGACGGGTATGACGTGGTGTTCATCGGCTATCCCATCTGGTGGGGACAGGCGCCGAAGATCGTCTATACGTTTCTGGAGAGCTACGACTTCTCCGGCAAGACCGTCATTCCCTTTGCCACCTCCGGCGGCAGCGGTATGGGCGGCGAGGATATCCTGAAGGCCGCCTGCTCCAAGGACACGAAATGGCTGCCCGGCAAGCGTCTCAGCAGCCGTGAGAGCGCCGCCTCCGTCCAGAAATGGGTGGAGAGCTTAGGCCTGTAACATAAGAAGAACTCCGTTTTCGAGAGATACTCGAAAACGGAGTTCTTTTCTCTTAATGTTCCCCGACAGGTGTGGGCAATTCGTTCTTCACATAGGTCTCCCACACGTGCAGACGGTCGCCCTCGCCGATCTGCCGCAGCACCTTGGCGGGAACCCCGGCAGCAATGCTGTTGGGCGGAATATCGCGGGTCACTACCGCACCGGCGGCGATAATGCTGCCCGCCCCGATGGTCACACCGCCGCACACCGTCACACCGGCGCACAGCCAGCAGTTGTCCCCGATGGTGATGGGCTGGGCATACTCCAGCTCGTGGCAGCCGTTGGGATAGTCCGTATAGGCCCGCTCCTCCGCCACGAACGGGTGGTTGGGCGTGGCCAGCGTTACGTTGGGACCAACGAGGACGTTATCCCCCAGCGTGATGGGTGCCACGTCAAGAAACACGCTGTTGTAGTTGACGAAGCAGTTCCGCCCCACATGGATGTTCACGCCGTACTCACAGTAAAAGGGCGCGAAAGCCTCGAAATTCTTCCCCTTAGCCGAGGGGATCAGCCGCTCCAGCGCCCGCTGCTTGGCCTTGCCGCGCCACAGCGGGATGCGGTTGAACCGGTCGCAGCGGATCATGCCCGCCCGGTGGCGCTTGGCGATCTCCGGATCGGCGGGACTGTAGAGCCGTCCCGATATCATGCGCTCCCATTCACTGATGTTCACCTTCGTGGTCAACGCCTGTTACAGCTCCTTTCCCAGCGCATAGGCCCGCTCCAGATCGTCCCCGCTCAGATCGGCGGCGGTGGGGGCGTTACGCGCATTCAAGACGCCCGCGTTTTCCCAGCCCAGATAGGCGGTCATCTGCCGGAACATCTCGTTGGCCGCCAGCGCCGAGTCCATCTCCGTGTCCGCCATGGCGGTGATGAGGACGGCCTTTTTCCCGCCCATCAGCACCTCGTTGTTGGCATAGAACCGGTCGATGACCGCCTTGAGCTGGGCGTTGATGGTGAAGTAGTAGATCGGCGAGACGAATACCACCGCGTCCGCCGCCAGCAGGTGAGGATTCAGCAGCTTCATGTCATCCGCGGCGAAGGTACACGTCCCTGTGCGGCGGCACTTGTCGCAGCCGATGCAAGGGTGAACGTCCTGAAACGCCGCGTCAAAACGGTAGACCTCATGCCCGGCGTCCAGCGCGCCCTGCTGGAATCTGTCCGCCAGCGTGGCAGTGGTGCCGTGCAGGTGCGCACTGCCGGTCATCATGACGATTTTCATGTCATTTCCCTCCGTAATTCAAAAATTTTGATTTCTCCGTTCGATTATACCACGCTTTCCGCGCCCTGAAAACTGCCAAAATGCTTACGGCGTCCGGGCCTTGATCTCCACCGTTCTGCCGCCAAGGCTTTCATAGACCCGGTGGGACACGGAGAGAACGGTACGCCCTCTGGAGGCCTGGCGCAGCGCGTCCAGCACCCGCTCCTCGGTCTCCGCGTCCAGATTGGCGGTGATCTCGTCCAGCAGCACGGCGGGATCGGCCGCTGCGGCACGGGCGATGGACAGCAGCTGCCACTCGCCCTGGGAGAACATGCCGTCGGTACACACCGTATCGTAGCCCTCCGGCAGCGCCTGAATGGCGTCGTCGATCCCCGCCAGCTTCGCCGCGTTTCGCGCCATTTCCCCGGTGATCTGCGGATCGTTCAGGATGATCTGCTCCAGCACTGTTCCCGGTACGCGGGAAAAATGCTGCTCCACGCAGCCGATGCAGGCACGCCGCTGACCATCCGGAATGGCCGCAACGTCCACGCCGCCGATGGTCACCGTGCCGCTTTGGGGCGGATACAGTCCCAGCAGCAGCCTGAACACCGTGCTTTTCCCCGCGCCTGTCCGACCCACCAGCATGACCTGCTCGCCCTGCTTCACAGTCAGGGAAAAGTCCTCCAGCACCGGCTTTTCCCCATAGCCGAAGGTCACATGGGAGAGCGCCACATCGCCCCGCGCCACCTTTTCCCCCTCCGGAGGAACGGTGCGCTCCGGCTGGGCAAGAAAGGCGTCGATGCGCTTGACACCCGCCATGGCGGACTGGATGCTCTGGATCTCCATGCCAAGGCTTTCAATGGGGGCAAAAATGCGGGAGATATAGCTGATGACCGCCACCGAGGTGCCCACCGACATGCCGAACAGGCGCAAAATCTCCGCCTTTCCGGAGGCGGAAAGCAGCATGACGGCGCCCACCACAACGGCGTTCAGCAGCAGCACCACCGGCGAATAGACCGCATCATAGAAGTTGGTGCGCTCCATGGCGGCATAACTGTCGCCGATGCACCGGTCATAGCGGCGCTCCCGGTAGCTCTCGATGCCCAGCGCCCGGATGGTGCGGATGTTGTGCAGCGTCTCCGGCACCTGACCGGACACGGCGGCAACGGCGCGGCGGTTGTCCAGCTGGGCGGCCAGCATCCGCTTCTGCACATGGCGGGTAAAGACCGCGAACAGCGGAAGCACCAGCAGCAGAACCAGCGCAAGACCTGTGTTTTTCACCGCGATCACCGCCAGAATGGAGACAATGCGGCAGGCGTCCGCCACCATGCTGATGATGCCGGAGGTAAACAGCGCCTCTACCGTGTCCACATCGCCGGAAAAGCGGGCCGCCACCTCGCCGGGATTCTGGCCCGCCAGCGTACCGGCAGGCAGCCGCGTCAGCTTCCGGGACATTTCCGAGCGCAGTGCGTGGGTCATTTTCTGGTCGAACAGCACCAGCAAACTCTCCTGCGCCGAGGAGAATACCCCCTCCAGCGCAAGGCTGCCGAAGTACAGCAGCACCGCCAGAAACGTCAGCGGCAGGCCAGCGGTCAGCCGGTCGATCACCCGCCCCAGCAGCAGCGGCGGCATAACCGGCCAGCGCCACGCCGGTATCGAAGATCTCGGTGGTGAACTTCCGCATGCCCTCCACGCAGTCGTCCACGTCGGAGATGGCCTTGGTCATCAGCTCGCCCGCACCCTCCTGCTCCAGAGAAGCCCGGCTCTGCCGCACCAGATTGGCGTACAGGACGCCCTTCATCCGGCGGTTAATGTTGTTGGCAAAGCGGCGGACATAGAACCGCTTGATGAACCGCGCCGCCTGCACCAGCAGCGTCACCGCGATATAGACCAGCACCAGCACCGCCATTTGGGCGGCGGTCTCGTTGCCGCCCAGAATGTCGGCAAGGCACTGGGCCAGCCGCCCCTCAAACCACGGCGTGGCCAGCAGGCCCACGTTATAGATCAACCCGGAGGCCGTCACAAGAGCCAGCGAAAGCCACTCCATGCGGAAATAGGAGCCGATCCGGTCGGGGCGGAACGTCTTACTGTTCTGCATCGTCTGTTGCACCTCCCGCTGCCGTTTGAAAGTGCGGAAAGCCCGCGCGGCTCTCCTCTTTGGACGCGGTGTACAGCTTGTCCAGCGCCGCCGTGAAGGCGGCGGCTTCCTCCGGCGTCAAGACGCCGGTCAGGTATTCATAAAAGGACGCTTCGATCTCCGCCTTGGAGGCCTTCAGCCCCTCCGCCTTTTCCGTGGGGTACAGCAGCTGGCTGCGCCGGTCGTTGGGCGCGTCACGGCGGACGAGATACCCCTTCCCTTCCAGATTCTTCGTCCGTCGGGCGATGGCGGCCTTGTCCGCGTGCAGCAGCTCCGCCAGCGCCGCCTGCGTACAGCCGGGATTGTGGCGCAGCGCGTGGATCAGGTCGATCTCCGCCGTGCCCACGTCCTTTTCCCGCAGCGTCCGCAGCACCAGCTTCTCCGCCTCGCGGGCGATTTTTGTGATCTTCCGCTCTGTAATATCCATGAGCACCTCCGGTTTTCAAAAAGAAGTTGCATCTACATCGTTGTATATACAGCCAGTATACAACGTTCTCCCCTTTTGTCAACATAAACAAAGCAGCCGGGAGTCTCTTTTGTGAGACTCCCGGCACATTTTATGAGGAAATTCACGCGCGTGGCAAGGTGATATCGGCGCGGAACAGGTCGCCGTCGATGGACAGGTCAAACGTGCCGCCCATCAGCTGCACCAGACTTCCGGCGATGGACAGGCCCAGACCGCTGCCCTCGGTATGGCGGGACGCGTCGCCCCGGACAAAGCGCTCCATCAGCTCATCGGGAGAGATGTTCAGCTCATCGCGGGAGACGTTCTTGAAGCTGATGGTGACGGTTTCTTCATCGCAGGCGGCGGCGACGTAAACGCGGGTATCCTCCAGCGCGTACTTGCAGATGTTGCTGACCAGATTGTCCATAACGCGGCTGAGGAGCCTGCCGTCGGCCTGAACGGATACGGGCTTCTCTGGTGGACGGGCCACCAGCGTCAGGCGGCAGCCGGCCAGCCGCTCCTGATACTCGCCCACGATCTGGTCGAAAAGCACCGCCACATCCGTAGGCTGCACGTCCACCGGCAGCGCGCCGGAGGACGCCTTGGACGCCTCCACCAGATCCTCCGTCAGCTTTTTCAGCCGCCGGCTCTGGCGATCCAGCACGGCGATGTACTCCCGCGCCGTCTCCGGCTGAACGTCCACCTTTTGCAGCAGGTCTACGTAGTTGACGATGGAGGTCAGTGGCGTCTTGATATCGTGGGACACGTTGGTGATGAGCTCGGTCTTCATGCGCTCGGCCCTGGTCTGCTCCCGCACCGCCCGCTCCATGCCGGTGCGCAGCTCGTTCATCCGCTGGCCATAGCGCTTGAAGTCGCCGATCAGCGGTCTGGTGTCGATGCTCTGGGAGAGGTCGCCCTCTGCCAGCTTCTCGCCGCCCTTCTGCAGAATGCGCAGATTCAGGGCGATATACAGGATGGCAAGGAACTCCACCAGCTTCATCACTGCAAAGACACCGTCCACGTAGCCGTAAAGCATCTCTGCAAAGAACACCGCCAGCGTCACCAGCGCGGTTTTCCAGATCAGGGGCAGACCTACGGCGGTGCGGCGCAGGCCCCGGCCCACCGCCCTGATGATGCGCCACAGCAGCCGCAGCACCCGTGCGATCAGCGTACCCCGCAGCACCGTCCCAGCCTTGCACTGGGCTGCAAAGGCGCACAGGAACAGCAGAATGAAGGGAACCAGCGCCATGCAGGACCAGAGCCGCCCCAGTCCATAGTAGAAGGTGTCCCAGCCAATGAAGAACGCGCACAACAGCGCCAGCAGCCACACATCCGCCGGAATTTTGTCCAGCCACGTCAGGTGGATGCCCTCCCGACCCGCCCAGTGTCCGGCCGAGACCATGGAGAAGCTAAAGCACAGCAGCGTCAGTAGCAGAAACAGCACCGTCAGGAACACCGTCAGTCCGATGTGCTCCAGCAGCCATGTCATCACCAGATAGGAATAGCCGGGGAATTCATCCGCAGGCAGCAGGTCGGCGGCGATGGTCAGCTCCTCCTTCGTCCCGTCGGCAAAGATGAGCGTAAAGGTTCGCTGTGTGGAGTACAGCGGCTTGTCGCTGTCCGTCAGTTCAAAGTTTTCAAAGGTGATCTCTCTGGTATCCTTGTTAATGACCGCCAGATGGCAGTCGGTGTCCTCACGGGAGAAGCTTTCCGAGAAGGCGCGGGGCAGATCGTCCAGCACCTGCTGCTGTTCCTCGTCGGTGATGCCGCCGGTCGTGGTATCCGACGAGGTATCCGTGCTAGGCGTGTCATCCGCCAGCAAGCCGGCGTTGGCCATCGTGCCTCGCAGATAGTAGTAGGCGTTGTGAATGGCGCTGCTGCACTGTGATTCATACATCGTTTCCCGCATGTACGCGCCGCCATCCAGAAATACGTCGCAGCTGACCAGAATGCCGACGCCAAGGCCGCCCAGCACCGTCATGGTGCCGAACAGCAGCGTCAGGAAAAAGGACGTCAGCTTGGCCCATGTTTTATCCAGAAGTCGTTTCATGTGAGGGTTCCCTCCATTTTATAGCCCTTGCCCCAGACCACCTTGATGTACCGGGGCTCCGAGGGGTTGATCTCCAGCTTTTCCCGCAGATGCCGGATGTGCACGGCGATAGCGCCTGTGGCGTTCAGCGGCACGTCGTCCCACACCCGGCGGTAGATCTCGCTGGGGGAGAACACCGTCCCGGCATTCTGCATGAGGAAGCGGAGAATATCGTATTCTTTCGGTGTCAGCGCCACCGGGTCGCCGTCCACGGTGACGGCCTTGGCGTTGTCGTCCAGACAGATGCCGCCGATGACCAGCGTGCTGAGCCGCACCTGCCCGCCGCCCAGCTGCAAATACCGCCGCAGCTGGGAGCGTACCCGCGCCAGCATCTCCACCGGATTAAAGGGCTTGGTGATGTAGTCGTCCGCCCCTACGTTCAGGCCCAGCACCTTGTCGGTGTCCTCACCCTTGGCGGTCAGCAGGATCACCGGCACATTGCTGGTCTGCCGCAGCTGGGCCATGGCGGTCAGGCCGTCCATGACGGGCATCATGATATCCATGAGGATGAGGTGCACGTCCTCACGGGCGGCCACGGACAGAGCCTCTTTGCCGTTGCCGGCGGACAGCACCCGGTAGCCCTCGGCCTTCAGGTATATTTCAAGGGCGGAAACGATATCCTTTTCGTCATCAACCACCAGAATCGTGTACATAGTGTGTCCTCCTGCGGCAGTAAGTTTGGTCTATCTCTATCATACCCCCTCCCGCCCGATTGCACAAGGTCAATTCTTGGCGGCAGGATAGGGCAGTGAGGACAGGTTCACGCTGTGGTGGATGGGCTTCCACTCCACCTTCATGAACAGCGCCGCCATGGAGATGGGCAGGTATGTCAGCATGAACAGCGGGAAGGTCAGGGTATAGGCGATCTTCTTCCACGCCGGGGCGTGGATACGCTTCCACTCGCTGGCCACGGTAATGCTGCCCAGCACCAGCAGCGTGGCAAGGATACTGCCCATGCACTCCAGCAGCGACCGCATGGCGAACCATACCCCGACGCCCTGCATCAGCCCCAGCACCGACAAGGTGATGTTGGCCAGCAGGCACAGCGCCGTCAGAATGAAGGCCGGCAGGATGGACATGGACATGTCGAAGCAGCTCCAGCTGCCCTTGGCCGCGCCCTTCAGCAGATCAGCGCCGTACCGGCGGAATACCTGAAGGTATCCCTTGGCCCAGCGCAGCCGCTGCCGCACGGACTGGCGGAAGCCGGTGGGCTGCTCGTCGTACAGCACGGCGTCCTCGCAGATGGCGATTTTTTCGCCCCGGAGAATGTGATACACAGAGAACTCGATATCCTCGGTCAGCAGATAAAATCGCCAGCCGTGGCTCTCGTCCAGCACCCGCTGGGAGAACAGAAAGCCCGTACCGCCCACGGCGGCGCTGCTGCCCAACCGGTTACGGGCACCGTTGAGGTAGCGGCTCTCCCGCAGGAACCACAGGGCGTAGCCTGCGCTGATCCAGTTGCCGCCGAAATTCTTGCTGTTGCGGTAGCTGGTGACGATCTGGTGGCCGTTGGAGAACATCTCGTTCATCCGCTCTATGTAGTCCGGAGCCAGCAGGTTGTCGGCGTCAAACACGAAGTAGCCGTCAAAGCCCTCCGGATAGTCCGCACCGATGTTCTGGAGCAGGAAGTCCAGCGCGTAGCCCTTGCCCACGTTCAGCTGGTTGAACCGCTCATACACCACCGCGCCATGGGCGCGGGCAATGGCAGCGGTACGGTCGGTGCAGTTGTCCGCCGCCACGAATACCGTCACAAGAGACATGTCATAGGTCTGCGCCCGGAGACTGTCCAGCAGGCCGGAGATGACGTTCTCCTCGTTCCGGGCGGCGATCAGCACCGCGTAGCGGTGGGGCCATGCCGGTGCGGTAAGGGGCTTGGGCTTTTTTGCCAGCACCAGCGGGATATAGAGGAACTGATAGGTATAGCAGATAAAAAACAGCGCCGAGATCACGGCAACGCCGTCCACACCACACCCCGCGAGCTGCGGCAGGTTGTCCCTGCTGATCCCGCCGATCGCCACCACCGGGATGCGCACCGCCCGGCAGATCTTTTGTAATTCCGCAAGTGCAAGCCGCCCGGCGTCCGTCTTGGTCGTGCTCCCAAACACCGCGCCGCATCCCAGATAGTCCGCCCCGGCCGCTTCTGCCGCCAGCGCCTCCTCCACAGTATGCGCACTGGTGCCGATGATCTTTCCCGGCCCGAGCAGTGTCCGCGCCTCGCGCA
>OLXG01000630.1_pt1 | contig 13918 bp, 12 predicted proteins | sample 1673861 | NCBI WGS metagenome assembly OLXG01 (sample SAMEA103958130, study PRJEB25191) | human gut metagenome | biome: human-associated habitat [ENVO:00009003]; feature: intestine environment [ENVO:2100002]; material: feces | place: Germany | collected 2013/2015
CCACGCACTGAAAAACGCATAGCCTCACTGCTGCGACGCAATCATTAAGACAATCAACAAGGACGCCAAAATGGAGGGTGCGTTTTTACCAAGGTAAAAATACATCCTTGCTATTGTCTTAGTATTAGATTACGTCGCATAGCTATTGTATCATACACTTTTCGGGAAAACAACAGTCTTTCATTATATGCACTCTTTTTCAGCCGCAAGAGACTAAGATCACAAGAAGAAAACGCTCAGTATTCCCTCATGGCTCAATACGATGGCTGAGCGAAAGAACGTCAACTTTTCCGCTGTGCTCCAGAAAGCGCTGAAAGCCGAATTAAAACTCTGCGCCTGTGCCCGGTTCGGGCACATTTTTATTGGGCTTGCATTTTGTCGTTCTGCGCGTTATTTTGTTGGTGGTGTTTTGCACCGGGCGCTGCTACTAACGGTAGGCGGTTAGTCTCTCCCATTCCGGAGAGGTTCTGCCCTCTCCGAACTCGGAGGGGGTGATGCTATGCAAATTACATACTCAGATCTGTTCCAGTTCTGTCTTGTTATTATCGGCATCATAAGCCTGTGTATACAGGCAAAAAAGAAGTAACCGCCCCAGCTTCCAACTTGGCGGTTACTTGATCGCAATTTGAGGGGCTAACCGTCAACCGGCAGCGCCTTTTTGTGTATTTATTATAGCACGCCAAATGAATTTGTCAAGCTGTCTCGGTTGATCAAAAGGGGTTATACCCCAAATTTGCCAACATTTTTGTGCTTGAGTGTATCCCTGTGCTTGAAAATGTACTTGGAAATTTGAGGCGGTTTGAAGAAAGCCACGGGCTTTCCGTCGCGCTCTGGGGACCTCTTTTATCAAATTCAGGATTTGGTCCCCAGTTCGAGTTGACTGCCCAACGCAAAAAGCTTCTGCATCTTTCGATGCAGAAGCTTTTCTGGAGCTGCTACCCAGATTCGAACTGGGGACCTCATCCTTACCAAGGATGCGCTCTACCTACTGAGCTATAGCAGCAAAGTTCATGCCCCTTAAGAAAGGGGCATGTAGCTGTGGCGACCGAGAAGGGACTTGAACCCTCGACCTCCGGCGTGACAGGCCGGCGTTCTAACCAGCTGAACTACTCGGCCACGGCTTGATTATATTATCAAACACATTGGATTTTGTCAATAGTTTTTTTATCATTTTTTTGTTTTTTTTGCACGGCGGCTTTTGCCGCGGACGGCTTGCCCCGCGCGGGCGCCGGTGGTATAATACGCGCATGGCGGAATATAAGCACATAAAAAGAGAGTTTGGCCCGGTCTATGACGCAAACTCGAAAATACTGATACTCGGCAGCTTCCCATCCGTGAAGTCGCGGCAGGCGAACTTCTTCTACGGCCACCCGCAGAACCGCTTCTGGCCGCTGCTGTCGCGCGTGCTGGAATGTGATTTCCCGGCGGACACCGGCGGAAAGCGGGCAATGCTTCTCGCGCGCGGCGTGGCCTTGTGGGATGTGATAGAGGAGTGCGACATCATCGGCTCCAGCGACAGCAGCATCAGAAACGTCGTGCCCGTTGACATCATGGCGGTGCTCAGCGCGGCGGACATCCGCGCGATATACTGCAACGGCGCAGCGTCCTATTCTCTCTTCATGCGCTATCTTGCGCCGCTGTGCGGCCGCACGCCCGTGAAGCTGCCGTCCACAAGCCCGGCGAACGCCGCGTGGTCGATGGAGCGCCTTTACGGCGAGTGGCGGCAGATACACGCCGCTCTCGACTGACCCGCGCCGCGTCCTCATGGCCGCGCTTTTCCATCCCCGGCAAAAATTATCGCCGTGCAGCCTGTTTTCAGGCCGCACGGCGTTTTTCTTATTTCCTTCTGCTGTCGCCGCCGCGAGTCAGCATCATCAGCCGCAGAAGCTGAAGCACGGAGGAGAACAGCGCCGCCACATAGGTCAGCGCCGCGGCGCGCAGCACCCGCTTCGCCCCGTCAAGCTCATCCCCGGCAAGGATGCCGTCATCCGCAAGCACGCGCAGCGCCCTGCTAGACGCGTCGAATTCGACGGGCAGCGTTATAAGCTGGAACAGCACGATGAACGAGAACAGCAGCACGCCTATCTGCGCAAGCTGCATATACCCCAGAATAAGTCCCAGCAGGATCACCGGCCAGTATATCTTTGAGCCGATGTTGGCCACGGGCACAGCCGCCGACCTGAGCTTCAGCGGGAAATATCCGACGCTGTGCTGTATGGCATGGCCGCACTCATGCGCCGCAACGCCTATCGCCGCCACGGAGGTGGAGCCGTACACGCTTTCGGACAGCTTCAGCACCTTCTCGCCCGGCGAGTAATAGTCCGTCAGGGAGCCGCTGACGCGCTCAATGCGCACGTCGTATATCCCGGCCCGGCGCAGTATCATCTCCGCGACAGCCTCCGCCGTAAGCCCGCGGCCGCTGAGAACGCCGCTGTACTTTTTATATGTCCGATTGACGTTCAGCGATGCGATCGCACAGACCGCCGCGCCGATCAACGCAAGAATATAAGTTGAATCCCAAAACATGCCGCCGCCTCCGGAAACGTATAATATAATGTGATACCCTCGGTTGACAAGAGCATACACGCCTGACAGCGTCAAAAGAAATTCGCGCCATTCCGTTTCCACCTTGCGGTGAAAAGTCCATTGCTGTCAGGTGCAAAGCAGTTTTGCCGCGGCAGAAAGGCGGCCAGACGACGAAAAGGCCGCAGGGAATACTTTGTGTATTTTCAAGGTCTTTGAGGACGTATGGGCGCTCTTTCTGCCCGTCAAAACCGTGTGTGTCCTTGTCAATCGAGGGGAAAAACCCGCAAAAGACATTCAAACGGAGGAATAACTTGAACTCAAACAACAGCATCATTATCCGCAACCTGCGGCAGAACAACCTGAAAAACGTGTCTCTTGACATCCCGAAGGGTAAGATCGTCGTGTTCACGGGCGTGTCCGGCTCCGGCAAGTCCAGCATCGTGTTCGACACCATCGCCGCGGAGAGCCAGCGCCAGATGAACGAGACCTACCCCGCCTTCATCCGCGGCCGCCTGCCCAAGTACGAAAAGCCCAAGGCGGACAGGATAGACAACCTCTCCGCCTCCGTCATCGTGGATCAATCCCGCCTCGGCGGCAACGCCCGCTCCACCGTCGGCACCATCAGCGACATGTATGCGGCGCTGCGGCTTCTGTACTCGCGCATCGGGGAGCCCTACGCCGGTACTGCCTCCTGCTTCTCCTTCAACGACCCTCACGGCATGTGCCCGGAATGCGCCGGTCTCGGCAGGGTCATGACCGTGGACGTCGAGGCGCGCCTCGACCCGGAAAAGACGTGGAACGAGGGCATGGCCGACCTTCCGGCCTTCCACACCGGGAACTGGTACTGGAAGCAGTACGCCGGGGCGGGGCTTTTTCCTCTGGATAAAAAGTGGAAGGACTTCACCCCGCGGGAGCGCTGCCGCCTGCTGTACGGCGCGGACACGCCCGACGGGCCGCGTCTGAACAAGCGCGTGGAGGGCGTCTCCCGCTATCTGAACCGTATGCTGATAAACCGCGACACCTCCACGATGAGCAGCGCCGCCGCGAGGCGGCTGATGCAGCTTGTGGAGGAGAAGCCCTGCCCCGCGTGCCGCGGGCGGCGGCTGAACGAAAAGGCGCTTGCGTGCAAGGTCGCGGGGTACAGCATCGACGAGCTGTGCGCCATGGAGTTCACGCGGCTTATCGAGGTCCTGCGCGGCATCACTGACCTGCGCGCGGCGTCCATCGAGGACTCTCTGACGGCGTCATTGCAGCGGATGATAGACATCGGCCTGCCCTATCTCTCCATGGGCCGCGAATCGTCCACCCTCTCCGGCGGCGAGGCGCAGCGCCTCAAGCTCGTGCGGTATATGGGCAGCGCCCTCACCGGCATGACCTATATCTTCGACGAGCCGAGCACCGGGATGCATCCGCGCGACGTGCACAGAATGACGCGCCTTTTGCAGAATCTGCGCGACAGGGGCAACACCGTGCTCGTCGTGGAGCATGATAAGGACGTCATCTCCATCGCCGACGAAGTGATAGACGTCGGCCCGCTGGCAGGGAAGGACGGGGGCGAGATACTGTTTCAGGGCAGCTATGAGGCGCTGCTGTGCTCCGGCACGAAAACCGGCGAGGCCATGAAGCATATTGAACCGCTCAAGGCTGCGCCGCGCACGCCGCGCCGGTTCCTCCCTGTGCGGAACGCCTGCCTGCACAACCTGAAAAACGTGTCCGTGGATATCCCGCTGGACGTGCTGACGGTGGTCACGGGCGTGGCCGGTTCGGGGAAGAGCACGCTTATCCGCGGCGTGTTCGCCTCCATGTACGCAGATCGCGTCGTGCTGGTCGATCAATCCCCCGTGACGGCCACGGGGCGCTCCACACCGGCGACGTATCTGGGCTTTTTCGACGAGATACGCCGCATCATGGCGGCGGAAAACGGCGTGGACGCGGCGCTGTTCTCCTTCAACAGCAAGGGCGCGTGCCCCGCGTGCGGCGGGCGCGGCGCGACGGTGACGGAGCTTGCCTTCATGGACCCCGTCACGACCGTGTGCGAGGTCTGCGAGGGGAAGCGCTACAGCGCGCAGGCGCTTTCATATCTCTATAAGGGCAAAAGCATCGTGGACATTCTTGACATGTCCGCAGCGGACGCGTATGAGTTCTTCGCGGGAAACAAAAAGCTTCGCCGCGCGCTGGGCGCGATGCTGGAGGTGGGGCTGCCCTACCTCTCCCTTGGTCAGCCGCTGTCTACCCTCTCCGGCGGTGAGCGCCAGCGCGTGAAGCTCGCCAAGGAGCTGGACAAGAAGGGCGGCATCTATGTGCTGGATGAGCCGACCACGGGGCTGCACGCCTCCGACGTGAAGAAGGTCATGGAGCTTCTGGACGGGCTCGTCGCGCGCGGCAACACCGTTATTGTCATTGAGCATAACACCGACGTCATGAAGCAGGCCGACTGGATAATAGACGTCGGCCCGGACGGCGGCAGTGCTGGGGGAGAGGTCGTTTTCACAGGCACGCCGCGCGAAATGGCCGAAAACAGCCGCACCATCACGGCGGAGTATCTGCGCCGCGCGCTCTGACGCGTGGCAGATGGCATAAGGAAAACCGCGCCCTTGGCTCTCCCAACGGGAGAGCCAAGCACGTTCAAAAGTCTCGCGGATTCTACCGCCCGCAGGGGTTTTTGGACAAGCAAACCGGACCGCCTCTATAGAGGCGGTCCGGCGGGTCTGTCAATATAATATTAGGTATGCGGTTTTCCCGCTCAGGTCTTTGCCTTTGCGGCGGTCTTGCTGACCTTGAAATCTATGTCCACGCTGACCTTGTCGCCGGAGGAGAGGGTGAAAACGGCCTCGGTCTCATATTCGCCCGCCGCAAGGCCCTTCTTCGGCACGACTGTCCACGTCTTGTTGTCGCTCTGCCCCGTGGCGACGGTTCCGCCGTCGGTGGTGCTGAGGATGAAGGAGCTGCTGTCGCCGCCCTCAAGGGCGACGCTTTCTATCACCAGCTCGCCCAGACCGGTGTTCTTCACAACGAGGGGCTTCGCGTCCGGCTGGCGGTAGCCCACCGCGACGGTGTCGAACTCCACATCCGGTATCGCGGGGTAAACGTAGCTCTCCTCCGCCGTCTCGCTCGTGCGCGCGCCGTCCATCACGGCGATCGCCTTGACGATGACACTGCTGTCTATCTCAAACGGCTCCTTGTACTTGTCGCTCTTCTCGGTGGGCGTGCTGCCGTCGGTGGTGTAATAGATGTCCGCGCCCTCCGCGGCGCTGAGAGTTATGAGCCTGTCGTCGCCGTAACTGTCAGAGCCGGGACTGATGACCGGGGCCGCAAGGCGGAATTTCAGCGTCAGCTTCCCGTCGCGGTCCGCCTTCGACAGCGTCACAGTGCCGTTTTCATCCATGCTGCACGCGCCGGAGGTCGTGACGGCGTCGGTTATTATCACGCCCTCCTTCGGGGTGATGACGCACTCCGCATCCGCGTCGATGCTGCTATCGCTGTCAAGCCCGGTTATGTCCGCAAAGGCGCTGTAATCCGCGCTCAGCGTGATCTTATACGGCCCGCTGTTCTTCTCATCGGCGGACTTTTCACCGGCCGACTTGCTGTCACCGGCGGCCTTTTTGCCGTCATTCTTGGTATCATCGGCCTTGTCCTCTGCCGCAGCTTCGTCCTTGTCGGCCGCGGACGCGGGAACGGCCTTATCGTCTGCCGCGCTGTCATCCGTGCCGCTTGTCTCCGGCGCGGCGGCGTTATCCTCGACCGAGCCGTCGTTGTTGAACACCGTGCCCGCGTTGTTGTAAACGAGCGCGCCGTTATTGTAGACTATGCCGCCGTTATTATACACCGTGCCGCTGTTGTTGAACACGGTGCCGCCGTTATTGAACACTATGCCGCCGTTGTTGTAGACCGTGCCGTAGTTGTTGAATACTATGTCGCCGTCGTTATAAAGCGTCTCCCCGGCCGGGTTCACCATGGCCTCGTCCAGTGCAAGGGCGCTTATGTCCTCCGCCGCCGCGGTCTCATCCTGTTCCTTTGCCGTGATGGACTTCACGCCGTCGGCATAGGCCGCCGCAGGCAGAAGGCACGCCAGAAGCGCCGCGCACAGCGCCGCGGACAAGAGTTTTCTCAGTTTCATTGAATGACCCCCTTATCAGATTCGTGTGACTTGCTTACTATGACTATGATACCGCCGCTTTTGTTCCGTTTCAATTAAATCCCGGTTAATTTTTTGAACGGAATTGTGAACAAACTCCTCCCCCACGCGCGATTATAGCGCCGCCGGGAAGAGAAAGCTGTCTCTTTGTGCTCACGGCTTCAAGCGTGCGCGCAGTGCGCGCCGCCGCCGGTTTATATAGCGCTCCAGCTCGCCGCTGCGGATGAACTCCGCCAGCACGTACTGCTCGAACACGGGCACGGTGCACGAATAGAAGCCCAGCTGCTCCTCAAAGCGCGCCAGCAGCCCCCCCGGCAGCACCATATAGCCCATGCGCATCGCGGGCGCGATGGTCTTGGTGAAGGTGTTCATGTATATCACTCTCTCCGGCGCGAGGGAGAACACCGTCTCCACCGGCTTCAGCAGCGCCGAGAATTCCGCGTCGTAGTCGTCCTCTATTATATACGCATCCCGCTCGCGCGCCCAGCGCGCGTATTCGCGGCGCTTCGCCGCCGTCGCCGTCACGCCGCTGGGGTAGCTGTGAAACGGCGTCACGTGCAGCACCCGCGCCGTGCACGCGTCAAGCGCCGCGCTTTCAATGCCGTCCGCGCCCAGCGGAAGCTTCTCGCAATGCGCGCCGTTCGCCTCGTATACAAGGCGTATCTTCTCATACGACGGGTCCTCCAGCGCGCAGCGCTCTCCGCGCCCGAGAAGCTGCACGACAAGGCCGTACAGGTATTCCGCGCCGGAGCCCACCACGATCTGTTCCGGGCGCACGCTTATGCCCCGGCTTCGCGCGAGGTATCCGGCCAGCTCCGTGCGCAGCTCCGCACAGCCGGAGTTAGGCGCGCGGGAGAGTATGCGTCTGTCGTAATCGCTCAGCACCTTCCGCATCGTCTTTGCCAGCACGGAGAAGGGGAAGTCCTCCGGCACGCCGCTCAGCGCGCTCATATCCTCCAGCCTCGCCCGCGGCGCGCCCTGCGCGGCGCGCCCGCCGATGGCGGCGCAGGCGAAGCAGCCGCTGCGCTCCCGCGCCTCGGCGTAGCCCTCGTCGATAAGCAGGGCAAGCGCGTGCTCCGCCGTGACGACGCTCACGCCCATTTCCTCCGCCAGAAGCCGCTTTGACGGCAGCCGCGCCCCGCTTTCTATATTCCCCGCGGCGATGTCCGCGCGAAGCTGCTCATAAAGCTGTATGTACGCGGGCCGCCCGGCGTGCCTGTCCACCGTGTATTTCATTTCTGGTCACATCCGTTTCACGTTTTGCTGCGGTATTATGATACCAGTTCAATGATACAGCCCGCGCGCGCATCTGTCAAGCGCCGCCCTTGCAAAAGCCGGACGGTAATGCTATACTTATTTATGTATCTATTTTAATGTATGTTATTAAGATTTTTGTTAGGAGAAAGCGCCGGGCGCAGGACGCCCGCGCTGCGGAGGTTTGCGGATGAAGGGCAAAAGGCTTGCCGGCGTCGTTGTTATCATATACGTCATATTTCTGGTTTTGTGCAGCGCATCGTGGCTGTCGCAGCTCTCCTTCGGCGGGGCGCTGGCCACGGTCACGCACTCCGTCGCCTTTGAGGAGGGCAGCTTCAAAAAGGACGCCGCCTCCATCGCCGTCGTCCTGCACGATGGGGAGACGGAAAAGCTCTCCGAGTTCACGGCCCTGCAAACGGCGGACTTCCGCGGCAGCGCCTGTGTGGAGGAGATATACGCCTGGGCCTCTGCGCATCCGGAGGTGGAGGTCTATTATGACGTGACCCTGCCCAGCGGCGCGAAGGCGGAAAACCGCGCGCAGGCCGTCAACTTCTCCGGCATCGGGCATGACACGCTCGAGGAATACACGGCCTGTCTCAAATACCTGCCCATGGTGGAATCGGTCGATCTCGGCAGCAGCGACATGAGCGCCGCCCCCCTCACGGCGGAGGATCTCACCGCGCTTGAGGCCGCGTGCCCCGGAAAGAGCTTTTCTTACAGCTTCACGGTCGGCAACGCGTCCTACTCCCTCGCGGAGACGGCGCTTGACCTCAGCGATATCGACGCGGATGACGCATCGCTCATCGTGGAATACCTCCCCTGCATGAAGAGCCTCACCAGCGTGGAGCTTGGAAGTGAGGATTCGACAAAGCTCAGCTGGGCAGATATCGCCATGCTCGTCGAGGCCGGCTCGCAGGCGGAATTTTCGTATTCCTTCACGCTTTACGGGAAGAGCTTCACCCTCGCCGATGAGACGATAGACCTCAGCGGCATACAGATCACCGACGACGGCGCAGCCGCCGTGGAGGCGCTTCCGGCGCTGAAAAACTGCAAGACGCTCGACATGGACGACCGCGGCATAGTTCAGGGGCTGTCGTATGAGCGTATGCAGGCTATCCGCGACCAGTTCCCGCAGGTGGACGTTGTGTGGCGCATCTGGTTTGGCCAGCTCTACAGCGTGCGCACGGATACTGACCGCATTCTGGCCTCCAAGCCCTCCGTCGGCGGCATTCTGGACGACGTCGAGGTGGACAAGCTCAAATACTGCACGAAGGTAAAGTATATAGACCTCGGCCATAACGAGTCGATCTACAGCCTAGGCTTTGCCGAAAGTATGCCGGAGCTTGAGGTGCTCATCGTGGCGATGAATCCGCTTTCAGACATAAGCCCGCTCAAGAGCTGCACAAAGCTTGAGTATCTCGAGATATTCACCACGAACGTCTCCGACCTCAGCCCGCTCTCCGGGCTCACGTCGCTTCGCCACCTGAACATTTCCAACTGCCCCAATATCACGGATATCTCCCCGCTCTACGGTCTGACGGAGCTGGAGCGCCTGTGGATAGGCACAAAGACGCCCGTTCCGGAGGAGCAGGTGCAGGAGATGGCACAGAAAGCGCCGAGCTGCAAGATAAGCACCGTCTCCTCTGAGGAGCAGGGCGACGCGTGGCGCTACACCCGCTATGACGAGAATCTGTGCAAGTTCTACTGGGTGCCGCGCTATGAAAAGCTGGCGGAGCAGCTAGGCTACTTCACGCCGTATAAGAGCTACAGCTTCTACTGGCTCGACCCTGAGTGTCAGCGCGCCGCGCCCGAGGAGTGGACGAGCGAATATTACCTCGATTGAGTGCGGATATGCAGTATATACGATGCCCCCGGCCGGATGGCCGGGGGCGCTAAGACTGTCGAAAAAGCGGCAAGGCCGCTTTTTCGAGAAAGCTTCGCTGCGTTCTGCGCCTCTGTTGCCCGCTGACAGCGGGCAATTCGACGCTCACTCCGCGCAAAGTGTTTTCTGCCACGCACATGTCGCGACAGAAAACGGATTCAACTGCTTTCGCGTCTGCGGACGCGAAACTCTGCGAGGCATTTTTGACATACTGAAACCCCACCTGCCCAACCGGGCAGGTGGGGATCGTTCGTTTCCGGCGGCTTGTGCTCAGTGCGCCGCGTTGTATTTTTCTATCGCGTCCGCGAGGATGTCCATGGCGCGCTCAATGTCCTCTTTCTTCAGCACGTAGGCCATGCGCACCTCGTTCTTCCCCTTTCCGGGCGTGGCATAGAACGGCTCTCCGCAGGCGAACATCACCGTTTCGCCGTTGTTGTCATACTCGGTCAGAAGCCATGTCTGGAACTTGTCCGCGTCATCGACCGGCAGCGCCGCCATGACGTAGAACGCGCCCTCGGGCTTTTCACACACGACGCCCGGAATGGTCTTGAGCTTGGCCAGCATCGCGTCGCGGCGGCGCATGTATTCCTCGCGCACGGCGGCGAAATACTCCGGCCCCACGGTGTACAGCTGCGCGGCGGCTATCTGATCGACCGTAGACACGCACAGGCGGCACTGGCACCACTTCATGCACTGGCTCATAAATTCGGCGTTCTTGGAAAGGAGTATTCCTATCCGCGCCCCGCAGGCGGAGAAGCGCTTGGACACGGAGTCGATAACTATCACATTGTCCTCGTACCCCTTGAATTGCAGCGCGCTCATCAGCGGCCCGCCGGCGTAGACAAACTCTCTGTACACCTCGTCGCATATCACGAACAGCCCGTGCTCGCGCGCGATATCCAGCATCAGCTTAAGCTCGTCGCGGCTGAGGACGTTGCCCGTGGGGTTGCCGGGATTCGTGAACAGAATGGCGCGGGTATGCTCATTTATGCACGCCTCTACTCTCTCCCGCACGGCGTAGCGGTAGCCCTCCTCCGGACAGGTCGGTATCGGGCGGATGGCCGCGCCCGTGAGCGTCACCGCTGTGGCATAGTTGGGATAGAACGGCTCCGGCACGAGTATCTCGTCGCCGTCGTCGAGGATGCTTGCCATTGTCATTTGCAGCGCCTCGCTACCGCCCGTGGAGATGAGCACGTCGCCCCTGTCGAGCGTGACGCCGATTTTATCATAGTAGCCGCGTACCGCGTCTATCAGCACGTTTTCCCCGGCAGAAGGCGCGTATTCAAGCACCGGTGCGCTGAACGCGCGTATCGCGTCGAAGTAGGCCTCCGGCGTGGCGATGTCTGGCTGTCCGATGTTCAGGTGATATATCTTCATGCCGCGCTCTTCGGCCGCGGCGGCCGCGCCCGCAAACTTGCGCATGGGCGACAGCCCGCATTTTTCCATCTTTGCTGAGAACTTCATTGATATCGCTCCTTCTTTATATATTTGCAGGGTGGTTGAGAATGCATGGGCATTTTCTGCCCTTCAAAACCGCGTGCTCTTGTTGAGCAGGAACTGGTTTTAAATTGTTATAGATTTTATCACAGCATCCCGGCGCTATCAATAAAAAATAAAATTTTAACCATGTGAAGTGTAAAAACGGCAGAGGCCCGAGGGGCATCAAAATATTTTTTCAATTTCCTCTTGACAAATGCGTATTACCGTGTTATTGTACTAATCGCTTAATACAGCGATACAAAGGAGGTGCGACATGGACTGGCAGTTTGACAGCAACATGCCGATATACACACAGCTTGTATATAAGATAGAGCTGGCGATAGTTTCGGGCGAGTTCGTGCGCGGGCAGCGGCTGAGCGCGGTGCGCGACATGGCGGCGGAAGCGGGCGTGAACCCCAACACGATGCAGCGCGCCTTTCAGGAGCTTGAAAGGCAGGGCCTTGTATATACGCAGAGAAGCAGCGGCAGATATGTGACGGAGGACATGACAGTGATAGAAAACACAAAGCAGGCGCTGGCGCGGGAGAACATAAAAAGCTTTATGGATTCCATGCGGCGCATAGGCTACAGCAGAGAGGAAATAATCAGGCTGCTTGAAAGCAGCGAAAGGGAGGACACGGAAAAATGACAGCAGTACTTGAATGCAAGGGATTATCCAAGCGCTACGGCAGCCTGCAGGCGCTGGAGGACGTGAACCTGACGATAGAGCCGGGGCGTGTGGTCGGCCTTCTGGGGCCGAACGGCAGCGGCAAGACGACGCTGATAAAGCTGGCGAACGGGCTTCTGACGCCGGACGGCGGAGAGATTCTCGTCTGCGGGAAGGCGCCCTGCGCCGAGACAAAGGCCGCGGTGAGCTATCTGCCCGACAAGGTGCACCTGCCCGAGTGGATGACCGTCGCCCAGCTTATGGAGCTGTACGCCGAATTCTATGCGGACTTTGACCGCGAGAGATGCGCGGATATGATAGGCCGCCTCAATCTGCCGGAAAAGCAGCGCCTTAGTCAGATGTCGAAGGGCACGAAGGAAAAGGTGCAGCTCATCCTTGTTATGAGCCGCAGGGCGAAGCTCTATCTGCTGGATGAGCCGATAGGCGGCGTTGATCCGGCCACGAGAGATTATATCCTCGACACGATCATAAGAAACTATGACCCGGAGGCCGCGGTCGTGATATCCACGCACCTTATAAGCGACGTGGAGAACGTGCTGGACGAGGTGATATTTGTGAACGGGGGCAAGGTGGTGCTCCAGTCCGGCGTGGATGAGATAAGAGAGAAGCACGGAAAGAGCGTGGACGCGCTCTTCAGGGAGGTATTCAAATGCTGAGCAAGCTTATAAAATACGAATTCAAGGCCACGGCGCGCAAGATGCTGCCGCTGATGGCGGCCGTGGTGGCGCTGGCGGCGCTGTCCGGCGTGTCTGTGATGATGCTGGACAAGGCGGAGGACTACGGCTTTCTGACGGCAGTGTTCGTAGCGACGCTGATGGCGTTCTTTGTATGTATTTTCGCCGTGTGCGTGATGGCGTTCGTGGTGATGATACAGCGCTTTTACAACAACCTCCTCGGCAGCGAGGGGTATATGATGTTCACCCTGCCGGTCAGCGTGGACGCGCTGGTGTGGGCAAAGCTCATCGTCTCCTTCGTGTGGTTCCTTGCGACCGCCGTGGTCTGCGTGCTGGCCATGATAGTGCTGATGACCGTCAGCGCGAACTTCGCCTTCACGGGCGAGGAGCTGCGCTATGTCATGCAGGGCGTGAAGGATATTCTGAACAACGTGGGCGCGGGCAACATCATCGGCTACATCCTTGAGTTCGCGGCGGCGCTGTTCCTCGCCTCCGTGTCCACCTGCCTGCACTTCTACCTTGCGATGGCGATCGGTCAGTGCTTCGCAAACCGCCGGGGCATGTGGAGCGTGCTTGCCTTCTTCGCAATAGCCATAGTGGTGTCGGTGCTCACCGGCTTCGTGCTGGGCGTGATAAACAGAACCGGCATAGACCCGATCGACACCGGAAGCATGCTGACGGCGGCGCATATCGTGTTTTTGGGCAACATAGTTTCATCCGCGGCGCTGAGCGCGATATTCTATTTCCCAACGACGATGCTGCTGAAAAAGCACCTCAACCTCGCATAAGGAAAAGGGCAAAGCCTCCGGCCGCGGCCGGGGGCTTTGCTTACGGGGAATAAACTTATATTTTGGGAGAAAAAATGAAGGTCATAGGGAAAATATTAAAAATACTCGGGATATTGCTGCTGTCGCTGGTGCTGCTGCTCGCGGCGGCAGACGCGGCGTGGATATATGTTCCGCAGATAAAGGCGGCGAGACGTACACGCTGCTGCACTCGGCGATGACGATGGGAAGCCTCGGCGAGGGATATACCTTTTTGATGAAGCTTCTGCCGCAGTCGTACAGGACGGCGGATATCCCGGCGGAGCTGTATGACGCGATGATTTTCGTATACAGCGCCTCGCCGATAACGTTAATAGAGTAATTGAAACAAGAACAAGGAAGCTGAGACAGTCAAAGAATCCATGCTGCAAAGTAAAAAGACAGAGCAGCGGGGGAGCTTTAGGGTAGCGAAGCGGCGGCACGGGAGTGAATGACATGCCGGGGGCATGTCAGAGC
>OLXG01000635.1_pt1 | contig 13912 bp, 14 predicted proteins | sample 1673861 | NCBI WGS metagenome assembly OLXG01 (sample SAMEA103958130, study PRJEB25191) | human gut metagenome | biome: human-associated habitat [ENVO:00009003]; feature: intestine environment [ENVO:2100002]; material: feces | place: Germany | collected 2013/2015
TTTTTACGAATTTTTCGCTTTAGGGGCTTGAAATTTAAAAAATATGTGCTATTATAATAACCGAGTTAGCACTCAGGGAAAAAGAGTGCTAACTCGGTCGAATTTTTTGTTTGTATATTATTCTATTGGAGGTATATATGATGAAACTCAAGCCTTTGGCAGACAGAGTAGTGCTCGTGCAGTCTAAAGCCGAGGAAAAGACCCAGAGCGGTATCTTCCTTGCGGCATCTGCGCAGGAAAAGCCCGAGATATATGAAGTCGTCGAGGTCGGCCCCGGCGGTATGGTTGAGGGCAACGAGGTCAAGATGATCGTCAAGGCCGGTGAAAAGGTTCTTGTCGGCAAGTACAGCGGCACCAAGGTCAAGCTTGACGAGGTCGAGTACACCATCGTGCGCCAGTCCGACATTCTGGCTGTCATAGAGTAAGCGGCAGCGGACGTCTACATTATCAAGGAGGAATTAAATCATGGCTAAGCAGATAATATACGGTGAAGAAGCAAGAAAGGCTATCGAGCGCGGCGTCAATCAGCTCGCCGATACCGTCAAGATCACTCTCGGCCCCAAGGGCCGCAACGTCGTCCTCGACAAGAAGTTCGGCACTCCGCTGATCACTAACGACGGCGTAACCATCGCAAAGGAAATCGAGCTTGAGGACGCTTTCGAGAACATGGGCGCACAGCTCATCAAGGAAGTTTCCACCAAGACCAACGACGTCGCAGGCGACGGCACCACCTCCGCCACCATCCTTGCACAGGCAATGATCAACGAGGGTCTGAAGAATCTGGCCGCGGGCGCAAACCCCATGGTCATGAAGAAGGGCATCCAGAAGGCCACCGCGGCCGCCGTTGAGGCTGTCAAGGCTGTCTCCCAGCCCGTGTCCGGCGCGAAGGACATCGCCCGTGTCGGCACCATCTCTTCCGGCGACGAGCATATCGGCAACCTCATCAGCGAGGCGATGGAGAAGGTCAGCCAGAACGGCGTCATCACCATCGAGGAGTCCAAGACCGCCGAGACCTACAGCGACGTTGTCGAAGGCATGCAGTTTGACCGCGGCTATCTCAGCCCTTACATGGCCACCGATATGGACAAGATGGAGGCCGTTATCGACGACGCGCTCATCCTCATCACCGATAAGAAGATATCCAACATTCAAGAGATCCTGCCCCTGCTGGAGCAGATCGTCAAGGCCGGCCGCAAGCTGCTGATAATCGCGGAGGACGTCGAGGGCGAAGCGCTTGCCACCATCATCCTCAACAAGCTGCGCGGCACTTTCACCTGCATTTGCGTAAAGGCTCCCGGCTTCGGCGACAGACGCAAGGAAATGCTTCAGGATATCGCCATCCTCACCGGCGGTCAGGTCATCTCCTCCGAGCTCGGCATGGAGCTTAAGGATGCCGACATCAGCATGCTCGGTCAGGCGCATCAGGTCAAGGTCACGAAGGAGAACACCGTTATCGTTGACGGCGCAGGCTCCTCTGAGGATATCAAGGCGCGCACCGCGCAGATCTCCCACCAGATCGAGACCACCACTTCCGAGTACGACAAGGAGAAGCTGCAGGAGCGTCTCGCAAAGCTGTCCGGCGGCGTTGCCGTCATCAAGGTCGGTGCTGCGACCGAGACCGAGATGAAGGAAAAGAAGCTGCGCATCGAGGACGCGCTGAACGCGACCCGCGCCGCTGTTGCAGAGGGTATCGTTCCGGGCGGCGGCACGGCATACGTGCTCGCTTCCAAGGCTGCCGACAAGCTGGTCGCCACTCTTGAGGGCGATGAGAAGACCGGCGCCGCCATCATCGCAAAGGCATTGAAGGCTCCCACCATGCAGATCGCCGCAAACGCCGGCCTCGAGGGCGCTGTTATCCTCAACAACGTCTACTCCGCCACCGACGCCAACTACGGCTTCGACGCCGCGAACGACAAGTACGGCGACATGATAGAGCTTGGCATCGTTGACCCGACCAAGGTCTGCCGCAGCGCGCTTGAGAACGCCGCATCCGTGGCTGCGATGGTTCTGACCACCGAAAGCCTCGTCGCGGACATCCCCGAGAAGAATCCTCCCATGCCCGCTGCTGGCGGCGATATGGGCGGCATGTACTAAGATACAGCGCACTATAAAGCAAGTTCATAAAGCATCTGCCCCCGATGCCTGCATCACACAGGTATCGGGGGTTCTTTTCGGACGTTGCACAGTAATTTTCTGATTGTGCCGCGCGGCGAATTAAGGTATAATCATATATAATGTAATATCATGAGTAATGCAAGCGGGTGATGAACGTGTATTTTGAATACGGAGAAACCGAGATTTCATATCTGCGGCAAAAGGACAAGCGGCTGTGCGAGGTCATTGACCGCAGGCTGTTTGAAAAATACCGCCGCTTCCGTCCCTATTGCAGCGTGGCAAGTCTGTATCTCTGGGTCGTGGCAGGCGGGGCCATCCCGGAAATGAAGGACTTCAAGCCGAAAGTCAAAGCCAAAGCATGAAACCAACACATTCTTCGAGGTATAAGCCATGACTTACATTCAACATTACTCTTCGCCGCTGGGCGGCATATTGCTGGCGGCAGATGAAATTGGCCTGACCGGATCGTGGTTCGACGGCGAAAAATACTTTGCCGGCAACCTCCCGGCGGAGCACGCGGAGAGGCAAACGCCCATCCTCGCGGAGGCCGCGCGCTGGCTGGATATCTACTTCACCGGCAAAGAGCCGGGCTTCACTCCGCCGCTGCACCCCATCGGTTCACCCTTCCGTCAGGCGGTGTGGGAGATCCTCCTGCAAATTCCTTACGGCCGGACCACGACCTACGGCGAGATAGCACGTCAGCTTGCCGAAAAGCAGGGGCTTGAGAAAATGTCCGCGCAGGCCGTGGGCGGCGCAGTCGGGCACAACGAGATTTCCGTCATCATCCCCTGTCACCGCGTCGTCGGCACGAGTGGAAGCCTGACTGGCTACGCCGGGGGGATCGACAAAAAAGTGAAGCTGCTGGAGCTGGAGCGCGCCGACATGCGCGGCTTCTTCATCCCGAAAAAGGGCACCGCGCTTTAGCTTTACGACAAGAAACGAGGAGGGAGTCCTGCGACTCCCTCCTCAGGCTTTCAAGAAACGCCTCGCATAGTTTCACGTCTGCAGACTCGAAAAGGATAAAATCCGCTTCCTGTCGCGACATGTGCGTGGCGGAAAACACTTTGCGCGGAGTGAGCGTCGAATTGCCCGCCATCAGCTGGCAACGAAAGATGCAATGCGCAGCGAAGCTTTCTCATAATAAGCTTATTTCCCGTCTTCGGTTATCTTTTCGTACAGTGTAAACTCATCGTTGGAAAACACCTGTGTGAATTCTGAACGCCATTCCGGCGTAAGCTGCTCCTCGCCGACCTGCTTCCAGCAGAGAAAATAATCGACCTCGTCCAGACTATGCCCGTTCACACCTATAGGTAATGAAACACGTTCGGTATTGAGATACAGCGCCCTCGGCTTGAAAAACCCGATTTTACTGTCAATAGGTGTGTTTTGGGATATATAATTATACACTTCTATTGGGCTGTCGGAGTATATGTTATAACGATATATGCCGCTTACTTCTGCGGTAACAGAGACCTTGGACTGACCGCGCATTACGCCAATATCGGTTTTCACTATTGGAACAAACGCAAGAACACAGAGAAGTGCGGATAAAATGCCAACGGAGACTTTGGCATTGGTGAACATGGGCGCGATATGAATTGCTTGGGCAACCTTTATAAGCCCATAACCCACATACATAAGGAGAATTGGCAGCAGCGGGTATATATAGCGCATACCCTGCTGATAAGGAAGAAGACATACTGAAAAATAGTATACGGCTGAGAGAACAATGAGATACAGGTTTAAGCGTTTATCGGAAAACATAACGCCGACTATGCACAGCGCTAATATTAAATATCCGATATTATGTGCAACTTCGATTAAAAAATTGTAATCTGACGCTTTAATAAGGCGGGATGACACAACAAAAAGTGGATTAATTATCAGCAATCCGAACCAGTTAACTATCAACTCAAGATAGTAGAGCATGTTTTCCTTGAAGAGCCATGCAGATACACCGCTGTCTTTTGTTGCGGACGGCAAAACAAGCATGGATGCAAACACGAGCAGCATAAAACCGGCATATATTGACAACTCTGTCGGCAACTCACGCAGAGAAGGAAATCTCCGAGCTCTTATGTATTCAATTGACTGCGCAATAACTGCGGCAAACAGAACAGCAATGCCGTTCAAACGAACCTCATATGTATACCAGATTATGGCACCTGAAATTATGCCGAGTATGATTTTAGGCCTCGGCTTGCTCTCAGAGATAAACAATTCAACAAAAAATAATGAAAGCAGAAAGAAGAACAGAAAAACGATATCGCTGTAAAGCGTATCCATAAACTCGAAGAATCCCTCGTAGCCTGAAAACGCAGCAGCTAAAACGAGAGCGAGTGGACGCGAGAATCTTTTTCGCAGGAAAAGATAATAAACACCGGAGAGTAACGCAAGGCATATTACGGATGGAATTTTATAGTACATCACAGTACTGAACGAAACGCGGTCAAAGCCGACAATTTTGTATATGAGTGAATGAAGAATAGGGTAGCCCCAGACATATGTGAGTTGACCGCCGCGAAGATGTTCAGGGAGATATGAGGGGTGCATGCGCGAATTGAGCGCAAGCTGATGATCCAGCGTCCCATCAGCAATGGCTATGCCCTCGGAGATATATGCAGCAAAATCATCGCCCCAGTAGCAGGTGTTGTCAAGGTGAAAAACGCCCGCTACGCCAACAGCTAGTATCAGAAGCACCACGGCAAGAACATCTTGACGGGCGACACGTTTTTGAACATGCTCCATACAGCTCAAAGCTCCCATTTATTCGTCGATTAGCCAAATTCAACTAATTATAACATAAACGAGCAAAATGTAAACCCTAATCGGTACTGCGGTATAAAGCTGCTTTTGTTTCATCACCATATTAAAATAGACTCTATTAGGCTCTATATCAATAGCTGGAGTAGCGTACGAAATGCTTATCAGGTCTTTTTTTGTTCGTTCGGCAGACACATATTGAATTTGAAATTATGGAAAGCAGGGTTTCTGGCATGCAGCACATCCGTTGATGAAACGAGCTGAAAGCAATCAAAATGGCGGTCGCATACCGGCTGCCACGATACCCCGCCCCCCGTTGGAAACACCAGAATTTTGTAAAACGTGGCAAGTCCGACGAAAAATATGCAGGTGTTTCTCGCAAATGTGGAAAAGCCACTTTTTCTACAGTATAAGGAGGGAGTCCTGCGACTCCCTCCTTCTGCATTTATCATATACCGTCCTCCGGCGTATTTCCCTGCGCAAGCTCCAGCAGCGTCTGGGAAAAGCCGTATCTGTCCGCCAGTGCGCGGGCATTTTTCATGCGCCTGTCGCCGCGGCTGCCGCCGCGCACGGCGCGTATCATTATGTTCTTCGGAGAATGCTCAAAATCTATGAACTCTATCATGTCCACGTGATAGCCCATGTCCTCCAGCACGGCGGCGCGCACGGCATCCGTCAGGAGGGCGGACATGCGCTCCTTTATTATGCCGTGGGTCATGAAGATATCCAGCTCGCCGCCCTTATGGATGGTCTTGTTCACCTCATGTTGACAGCAGGGCACGGAGAAAATATACTCCGCCCGGCGGCTGAGCGCATACCAGAGGGCGTAGTCCGTGGCCGTGTCGCAGGCGTGCAGCGTCACTATCATGTCGATATGCTCATCATACAGCACGTCACGCGTCACATCCGCGTGGACGAAGCGCAGCCCCGTATACCCGTACTTACCGGCGACGGCGTTGCAGCGCGCCACAACATCCTCCTTGAGGTCGTAGCCGATTATTTTCGCGTTCATGCCGCGCTTGACGGTGAAGTAATAATAGAGTATGAACGTGAGATACGACTTGCCGCAGCCGAAGTCCAGCACGGTTATCTCGCGCCGGTCGGACTTGGAAAGCTCGTCGTCCACAAGCTCAATAAAACGGTTTATCTGCTTATACTTATCGTACTTGGCCTTGACGATGCGCAGATCAGCCGTGAAAATGCCGAGGTCAACCAGCGCAGGGATATCCTCCCCCTCGGCAAGGATATAGCGCTTTTCCCTGTTGTGCGGCTGCGCCGCGCCGGGGCGCGCGGCCGCGGCGTGGGATGTGCGCTTATAGCCGCCCTTTGCGCGCAGCACGTACTGCGCACAGCCATCGTCGGAGGCGATCAGCGCCTGACGGTAGCGCCCGTCCAGCTCACCGGAAAACATGCGCAGCAGCTCATCCGCGCCGAGATTCTGATGAAACGCCTTGCCGCCGCGGAAGCGCTCCACCTGATAGCAGCGCCCGGCGCGCAGCATGACGGGGCGGATGACGACCTTCGCGTCGGCCAGCTCATCCACGGGCTGACTCAGCACGGCCTTTGAAAGGCCGGGCAGCGCTGCTTCAAGATCCGCGCGCAGGCGTGAAATATTGCCGTCCATCTTCTGCCCTCACTCGCCGAACAGCTTCTTGAGCCGCAGCGCCGCCGCCTTGAGCTCATTCTTGCTGTAGGAATTGTTCTCATCCGCTAGCACGGCGCTGACGGCCTCCTTGGCGGAGACGTCGCCGGACACCATCACATCGACAAGCATGGCCTCGGCAGAGACGGTATGCTCCACCTTATTGAAAATATAATCCTCGTCTATCTCAACCACGACGGCATACTCGCCCTTGTCATAGCTGCCCTTGGCGAGAAGCTGCTGCTTCACCTCCTCGGGTGTGCCGCGGAAGCTCATCTCGTGCAGTTTGGTCATGTCGTTGCAAAGGCACATGCGGCACTTCGCCCCGGCCTCAATAAAGAAATCCACCAGCTCCATTATCCTCTTGGGCGACTCATACAGCGCGAAGGTGCGCGTGTCGCCATGGCGCAGCTTTTCCAGCAGACGGCGGCGCTCGGCATTCTCCCGCGGGAAAAAGCCGTAGAACGTGAAGCTTGAAAGGTCAAAGCCCGACACCGACAGCGCCGTGACCGCCGCACAGCAGCCCGGCACGCCCACGACGCGTATCCCGGCCTCCACCGCGGCCTTGATAAGCTCATTGCCGGGGTCGGAGATACAGGGCGTTCCGGCGTCGGTTATGACAGCCACGGACTTGCCCGCCAGCATTTCGTTTATGAAATACTTCGCCTTGCCGTATTCATTGAATTTATGATTTGACGCGAGGCGGTTTCGTATCTCCAGCTTATTGAGCAGCACCATCGAGCGGCGCGTATCCTCCGCCGCGATGATGTCCACCTCGGATAGTATCTTTTTGCCGCGCGGAGACATATCCTGTGAATTGCCTATGGGCGTGGCGACTATGTACAGCGTGCCGGCAGTTTTCTCTTCCATGCTTTTCTCCAATTCAAACGTGTGATATGCAAGATTATATAACATTGCGCGCGCATATGCAACGCGGCAGATAAAAAAAGAACGGGGCGCGCCCCGCTCTTCGCGTCACTTGTTCAGCTTCGCCTGATCGTCAAGCCAGTCTGCGACGGCGTCCGTGTCAAGGCCGAGTCCCTTTGCCATGAAGGACGCCAGCTCGTTGAAATTGAGATCCTTCATATGCTCAAAATTCGTGGCACTCTTCTTCTCCGGCTCGACGCCCTGACCCTCTATGTAGCCGCAGTTGTAGCACATTTCAAGCGGTATCTTGCGGTGGTCGTCAAGCGTCATTTCACTTCCGCAGCGCGGGCATTTCATATGGCATAACCTCCATTTATGATATGTATTCATCTGCGTATGTCTATACTAACCCCGTTGAGAAAAATATGCAAGCATAGTTTTTTATATGACTCAAAGCAGGCCGGAATTTTTCAGCAGCAGCGACCAGAGGAAGAGCGTCAGCATACACGCGGCGCTCGTGAACACGACGATATTTCCGGCAAGCTCCGCGTCGCCGCCGATCTCCTGCGTCATGGCGAAGGAGGCGATCGCCGTGGCGGAGCCGAACGCCCCAAGCAGCCCGGCTATCTCCACGCCGCGAAAGCCCAGCAATGCCGCCGTGCCCAGCACCACCGCCGGTATTATCACCAGCCGCCCCGCCGCCACGAAGAGCACGGGCTTTATGCAGTCTTTAAACCCGTCGAAGCTGAAAAACGCGCCCAGCAGGAAAAGCAGCAGCGGCGACGTCGCCCCGGCTATCTGCTCCAGCGCGGACACCACAAAAACCGGCAGGCGTATCCCCAGAACGGAGGTCAGAATTCCCGCCGCCGTGCCCAGCACCAGCGGATTCGCTGCGATATCCCGCACCAGCAGCAGCCCGTTGACCTGCTTCCCGCTGAACTTTTCCAGCACGACGACCGAGAGGATGTTTATCATCGGCACTATCACCGCGACGAGCACCACGACCATGCCCAGGTCCGTCCCCTCCGGCAGGAGGTTCCGCGCAAGCGGGATGCCGATGATGACGAAATTGCTTCTGAAAAGCCCCTGCACCATAACGCCGCAGCGCCCCTCGCCGGGCTTTGCCGCCCGCACGAGCAGCAGGCTGATTGAAAACACGGCGAGAATGCCGCACACGCCGAAGATGATGAGCCGCGGGTTCACCGCGCTCGAAAGGTCTGAGGAATAGATATTATAGTACAGCATCAGGGGCATAAGATATTTGAAGGCCGCGCTGTTCATGCGCTGCACATCCGTGCGCGTGATGGCGTGCATCGACTTTGCCAGATAGCCCAGCGCCATTATCAGCATTATCGGCGCTATCGCATTGAAACATACCGTAAGATTGCTCATGCACTTCTCCGTTTCGACATTTTTTCATATATTATACAGCATATTTCAAAAACAGCAAGCCCGGGACGCCGGAAAATTCCGACGCCCCGGGCGAAGTATGATATTTCGATCTTTCGATCTATAATGCGCCGTTATTCGTCAAGCCCGTCGTCGCAGATAAGGCCGTAGCCGCCCTGCGTGCGCTTGTAGACGACGGATATCGCGTCCTCGGCGTCCATGTTCTTGAAAACGAAAAATTCATGGCCGAGCAGCTCCATCTGCAAAATGGCTTCCTCGGGGGACATGGGCTTGATCGAGAAGCGCTTGCTGCGCACGATCTTGAATTCTTCCTCCTCATCCTCCGCGGGCGCATATGCAGGCACGGCCTCACGCTCCAAAGCCCCCTCGCGCAGACGCTTTTCAAGGCGGGTCTTGTTTCTGCGTATCTGGCGCTCGATCGCGGCGACGCCGGAGTCCACAGAGGCGTACATGTCGTTCGTAAGTTCGCTTGCCCTGTAGTACAGGCCGTTGTTATGGATGGTGATCTCAGCGAGGAAGCGGCCGCGGCTGATGCTGAACGTGACGTAGGCCTCCGCCTCGGTCTTGAAGAATCTGTCGAGCTTGCTTATCTTGCGGATAGCGTATGCCCTCAGCTCCTCCGATGAATCCATCTTTTTCTCCGTGAAAGTGAACTTCATACTGCCAACTCCTTTCATATGCCTGGTTGTTCAACAGAAGCTCTTCTCTTCTGTTGGTTTTATTATACCACAGCCCTTGCAAAATTTGAAGTCTATTTTGTGAATAATGACAGAATCGGCACTTCGCACGTGAAGTTATTCGGTTTTTTGTATAATGTTCCAAAATTTTTGCCCCGCCACAGTTTCCATGCGGCGGGGCGTATGTCAGCTATAGTCGGAAATGACGGTGCAGCCCGTCAGGGTGGAGCGCAGCGTCGCCACCTGCTGCTCCGACAGGAGCGTGCCTGAGACGTTCAGCGTGCGCAGATTCGTAAGGCTCATGAAGGGCAGCTCAGAGCTTATCATGTTGTATGACACGTCCAGCGTCTCCAGCCCGTACAGCATGGAAAGCGGCGTGACGTCCATCAGCGCGTTGTATGAAAGGTCAAGGTGTTTTATCTGCATCCTGTTCGGCGCGTCCTGGAGCGGATAGAGGTTTGAGATATTGTTGCGCGAAAGGTCGATGCTCTCAGGATTTTTGAACTTTGAAATGTTCGTGATGTCGCTGATGTTCAGCGCGCTGAGGTTGATATTCGTGGCGTCGTTGGCGTAAGAGAAGCCGTCGATATCCACCATGTACGTGAGGTCGGAATGGCTTATCTCGCAGAAGTACAGACTCTGCTGAAGCGTGTCCACCGCCTCGCCGCTGAGGTTTATGTTATCCTCTATCTTGAGTGAGCGCAGCCCCGTCAGCTCCGTCAGCGTAAGGAGCGACTCATTCGTGAGGTTGCAGTTCACAAGCCCCAGCGTCTGCAGGTTCTTGAGCTTGCGCAGACCGGAAAAGTCGGTGATGTTGTTGTCGGAAAGGTGCAGCTCCGTCAGGCCGGTCATGTTGCCGAGGGGCACGGTGCTGGAAAAATAGTTGCCGGAGGCGTTGAGGAAGCGCAGCGACGAAATGCCCATCAGCGGGCGCAGATCCGTCACATAGTTGTTTGCGATGTTCAGCCACTCCAGATGCGGGATGTCCATAAGCGGGCTGAGGTCGGAAATGGTGTTGCCGCTCAGGTCGAGCTTTTTCAGCTCCTTGCAGCTTGAAAGGGCCGAAATGTTCTGAAGCCCCATGCCGCTGAGGTTAAGCTCCGTCACGTCGGTCTTGAAGGTGACGCCGCCGAAGCTGATGTCCTGCATCTCCTCCTCGGTGTTCTCGCTGTGTATGGCGCAGTTGGGCAGGGCGTTCGCCAGCTTTTTAAGCTGGCTTTCCGTCAGCGTCATGCCCTTTATGCTGAGCGTGGTGAGGTTCGTCAGCGACGCGAGGGGCGAAAGGTCAGCGACGGGGTTGTTGTCCAGATACAGCGTGCGCAGATTCGTCAGCGACGAAAGCGGCGACACGTCGGTTATCATATTGTCCTTGAGGTTCAGCGTCGTCAGGCCGCCAAGCTCAGCGAGCTTGGATATGTCGCTTATATTGTTCCCGGCAAGCGAGAGGTTGTCCAGCGCGTAAAGCTGCAATATCTCGTCCATGACATTGTTGCCCAGCCCCATATTGTCCAGCGCAAGGCCGGTTGCGTCGCTTTTATACTGTTTCCCGGCGACAGTCACCATGTTCGACTGGCGTATCACCGTGCGGCGGCTTTCAAGCTCGTCTATCCACGAGGACACCTGCGGGTTGGACGTGTCCATGCGGCGAAGCGTCTCCAGCGCCTTGTCATAGTTGCCCTGCGACTCATAGCACTGCGCCGTCATGGCAAGGCACTCATCCGTCGTTTCAAGCGCGGCCGCCTTGCGCAGAAGCGTCAGCGCCGTGTCGAAATCGCTTGCGTAATAGCTGGCGCGCGCCTGCTCCATATAGCTGTTGAAGGCCCTGTTGTCAGAAACGCTTCTCAGCACGACGGCAAGCAGGATGATGAACACCGCCGCCAGCGCCGTGAACACGAAATACAGCGTGCGCTTTTTGTTCGCGGGCTGTCTGCGCATTGGCGCGGCCGTATCTGGAGCGCGGCGGGATGTATCCTCCGCCCTGCGGACGCTCTCCGCGCGGCGCTCGTCATTCCGGCGCGCCCGGCCCTCTGCGGGGTGCGGAGATACCGGCCCTGTTCTTCCCGTCCGGTCGATCCGGCCAGAGTATTCATGCCGGCCCGTTTCACCTGTGCGCCCGACCCTGCCCGTCCTTTCGTCCGGTAAATTTCTAGTCTCTCTCATATGTGTTTACTCCGGCTTTGCGTCGGAAGCCTCTCCCTCCGGGCTGCAAAGCTTCTTATCCGCGCCGTCCTCCGCGGCGGGTTCCGGCGTTGCAGGAAGCTGCGCCTCCTGCGTGCCCTGCGCATCCTGCGCGGCGGGCTCATCCTGCGGCATGGCCTCAGGCTCGCCGGGCGTCTGCTTCTGCGGCACTATCACCACGGGGTCCTTTATCTTCGGCAGCTCTACATCCTCGATATCAGCGCGCTTTTTCATCGCAAGCGCCGTCAGCAGCAGCGCCAGCATGATGCACAGCACGGATATCTCCTGCATTCCCGCGGAAAACGTGACCGGGTGCACCGTGTCACGCAGCGCGGCGGCGTCCTCCACCGCGAGGTGGTATATCATCGGCAGGCCGAACAGCGGCACGAGCAGCCACTTCGTGCGTATCACGCCGAAGGCCGTCGCCGTATACAGCACCGCGACAAGTATGTACAGCAGTATGCACAGCACCGTGTGCACCCAGCTTTCAAAGCTGACGGATTTTATTATGAAAAACACAACGCCCAGCACCACCGGTACAGCCGTCGTCCAGAACGCGCGGCCGCCGAACAGCAGCAGGCACAGAATGAACAGCAGGTTGCATATCAGCGGCAGCGCTATCTGCGCCGCGGCAAAGAACTGATCCGTCCACAGCCCCCAGCAGCCCACCAGCCTGAACGCCGCCGACAGCGCCATGAATATCACCGCCGCGTGCACGAGCGCGCCGGTCTTATCCACATAAAATTTTGCACGGGGCTTCGCGTTGTTTTTCATAAGGCCGTCCTCCTTTATCATATCCGCGTCCTCACGCGTCCGCCCAGTCTCCGTTCACGAATATGGGCACCGTGCGGCCGTCCGCCGTCACGCCCGTGATGCACAGGTCCGCCGCGCCTATCATGAAATCCTCATGTATCATGGACTCATTGACACCGAGGGCGCGCGCCTCATCCGGCGTATAGCTCCCGGCATTTTCAAGGCAGCTTGAATACCCCTCGCCGAGAGCGAGATGGCACGACGCGTTCTCGTCAAAAAGCGTGTTGTAAAAAAGTATGCCGCTTTCCCTTATGGGGCTGTTGAACGGCACCAGCGCGCACTCGCCCAGCATGGAAGCGCCGTCGTCCATGGAAAGCATCAGATGCAGCGTGTCCTCGTTCTTCCCGGCGTGCGCCTCGACGGCGCGGCCGCCGGAAAAGCGGATATAGAAGTCCTCTATCAGCACGCCGCGGTAAGAAAGCGGCCGTGTGGCGTAGACGACGCCCTCCGCATCACCGCGCATGGGCGTGGTGAACACCTCCTCCGAGGGGATGTTCGCGTTGAAGCTTATGTCCGTTCCGGCAAGCTCCTCCGACGCGCCCATAAAGCGCATTTTGTCGATAAGGCCGACGGTGAAGTCCGTGCCGGTGCTCTCGCTTTTATAAATAAGACGGCGCAGTGAAAGGGAGTTGAGCCAGCGGCAGCGCTCCTTAAGGCGCGCATTATGCGCGCGCCACGCGGCCATGGCGTCGCCGTCCGCGCGAGAGCAGCGCAGTATTTCCTCCCAAAGTCTTTCAACTGCGGCGGCATCGCCGAGGCCGGGGAAAACCTTGCACGCCCAGTTCAGGCCGGGCACCGCCGCGACGCACCACTGGTATTTGTTCTCCATCGCGTCTCTGTACGGCTTCGTCACCTTGAACCTCTGCCGCTGAGCCTGCGCCCATTTGTCGTGATCCACACCGGCAAGCCCGTCCGGATCGTCGGAGTCGAGATATATGTTTGCGGGAAGCGACTTCACGCGCCCGGCGAGGCGCTGCTCTTCCCACGCCTCCACCCGGCCGAGGACGTCCTGCGGCTGATATTTTATGTCCAGCCGCTGCGCCGCCTCGAAGCGCCACTCAAGAAAGACTTTGGCCGCGCCCGCGAGGTAGCATTCCTCCACCAGCATTTCAACGAATTCAAGCTGCTCCGGCGCGGTGCGTATCACGACCTCCTGCCCCGGCTGCACATTCACGCCCATGCGCGCAATGAGCGCCGCGTATGAGCGAAGCTTCGCTTTGTCCATGTTTTCTCCTGTAATACGACAGATACATTTCAAAATATACCTATTTGGATTTTATATTATATCACAGCGCCCCCGGCATATCAAGGCAAGGTTTTCCCATAGGGCATATACGCGCAAAAAGGAGCCTTCCGGCTCCTTTTTTAGAGACTGTCGAAAAAGTGGCTTTACCACTTTTTCGAGAAAGCTTCGCTGCGTTCTGCGCCTCTGTTGTCCGCTGATAGC
>OLXG01000638.1_pt1 | contig 13873 bp, 15 predicted proteins | sample 1673861 | NCBI WGS metagenome assembly OLXG01 (sample SAMEA103958130, study PRJEB25191) | human gut metagenome | biome: human-associated habitat [ENVO:00009003]; feature: intestine environment [ENVO:2100002]; material: feces | place: Germany | collected 2013/2015
CAGGACGCGGGCATAAGCGCCAACCAGATAAAAGAGGCCGACGCGGATTTTGAAAAGAGCGCTTACGCGGCATGGTACGACGTGAATATCGACACGCGCGACGGTATGGATTACGAGTACGATATCGACGCCAAGACCGGTGAAATACTCAGCAGCAGAAGTAAGCTTGACGACTGACGCGCAGACAGCGCGCGTACCCTTGCACATGCGCGCCGCCATGCACCATATATGTTTCCATAGATAAGCGCCCCGGATTTTTATCCGGGGCGCTAGTCGTTATTCGTTTTCTTATCTTGTACGCGGCGATCAATTGCCGTAGCCGCTGAGGAACTGGCGCGTGCGCTCCTCCTGCGGGTTTTCAAATATCTGCGACGGCGGGCCCTGCTCGACGATAGTGCCCCCGGCCATGAATATGACGCGGTCGGAAACGGCCTCCGCGAAGCTCATCTCATGCGTCACAACGACCATGGTCATCTTCTCGCCCGCAAGCTGCTTTATGACGTTCAGCACCTCGCCGGTAAGCTCCGGGTCGAGGGCGCTGGTCGGCTCGTCAAAGAAGAGCACCTCCGGCGTGAGGGCGAGGGCGCGCGCAATGGCCACGCGCTGCTGCTGGCCGCCGGAAAGCTGGTGGGGGTAGAAGTCCAGCTTGTCGCCGAGGCCGACGCGGCGCAGAAGCTCCACGCTCTTCTCCTCGATGGCGGCGTTTATCTCCTTCTTCCCGGCGCGGTAATCCGCGCGCCCCTTCGCCTGGAGGCGCGGCGCGAGCGACACGTTTTCAAGCGCGGTGTACTGCGGGAAGAGGTTGAAGTTCTGGAAAACAAGGCCGAAATGCAGCCTGTTGCGGCGGATCTCGTCCTCTGTCAGGCGGTGATCCTCATCGGAGGAATACAGCACGTCGCCGCCGACGGTGATAAGGCCGGAATCCGGCATTTCAAGGAAGTTCATGCACCGCAAAAGCGTGGTCTTCCCGCCGCCGGAGGGGCCGATGACGGAAAGCGTCTCTCCGCGCTCCATCGAGAAGCTGATGCCCTTCAGGACCTCCAGCTCGTCAAAGCTCTTGTGGAGATCGCGCACTTCAAGCAAAGACATATCTCTTCCTCCTTACACTTTGAAGTAGTCCAGCTTCTTCTCAAGCCGCGACAGCAGCACCGTCAGCAGCCCGCTGAACGCGAGGTAGTACACGCCCGTGAAGAAAAGCGGCCAGATTATACCGGCGGACTTGATAAACGCCTGCCCGTTCCACATCACCTCGTACACGGCGATGACGCGCACGAGCGAGGTGTCCTTGACAAGAGTGATTATCTCGTTGCCCATAGGCGGCACGATGCGCTTTATAACCTGCATCAGCGTGACCTTGAAGAATATCTGCGTGTTCGTCATGCCAAGCACCTGCCCGGCTTCGCGCTGTCCGCGGGGAACGCCCTCAATGCCGCCGCGGAATATCTCCGAGAAATAGCAGGCATAATTGAATATGAAGGCGACCATCGCCGCAAGGAAGCGCCCGCCCGCGCCGCTGCCCCACCAGTTGTTGCCCAGCACGATGCCGGGGCCGTAGTAGATCAGCAGAAGCTGGAGCATCAGCGGCGTGCCGCGGATGACCCACACGACGAGTTTGACAAAATAATTCAGCGGCTTGAACCGGCTCATCGAGCCGAGCGATATCACAAGCCCGAGCGGGATCGCGCCCAAAAGCGTGAGCGCGAATATCTCCAGGGATTTCAGGAAGCCCAGAGAGAGGGAAGCGAGAACGGTCTGGAACATGGCGAACCTCATATGTAATAGTTTACGCGTACAGCAGCCTGCACACTAAAGCGTCTTTCACGCGGGCAAAGCAGAGGGGTGCGCCCTCTGCTTTATCCCGCTAGCACGATAGCTTAATAATACACTAATTCGACTTACTTTGCAATAACGGATTCCTGCACGCCGTAGGTCTTTGCGATGTCGAGCATGCTGCCGTCGGCGTAGCTGGCCTTGAAGAAGTCGTTGAGAGCGGCGGCAAGGTCGCTGCCGGTGCGGAAGCCGACGCCGTACTCCTCGCTGGTAAGCTCAACAGTGTAGGTCAGATCGGGGTAGCTGGTGCCCTCGCCGATCATTGCGCCGGCCATGAGAAGGTCAATGACGCAGGCGTCGGCAGTGCCGGCCTTGACCTCCATAAGCGCGGAGGCCTGAGTCTGCACGGCGGTGGGCTCGATACCCAGCGCCTTCACGGCCTCTTCACCGGCGGAACCGGCCTCGACCGCGAACGCAAGGTCGGAAAGGCTTTCAACCGTCTGGTACTGGTCGGCGACGTCAGCCTTGACAACGACGACCTGCGCATTGTTGCAGTACGCTTCGGAGCAGCCCATGGAGTTGAGGACCTCGGGCGTGAGGGTCATGCCGTTCCAGACGCAGTCGATGCTCTTGTTGTTCAGCTCAAGGATCTTGTTGTCCCAGTCGATCTCGATGAACTCCGCCTCAACGCCGAGGGACTGCGCGAAGGCCTTCGCCATGTCGGCGTCGAAGCCTATCCACTCACCGGCGTCGTTCTTGTAATCCATCGGCTCAAAGTCGGTGATGCCGACGATGAGAGTGCCCTTGCCCTGCACGTATGCAAGGTCGCTGTCGGCGGCCTCTGCCGGGGCGGCGGCCTCTGCCGGGGCGGCGGTATCTGCGGCAGCGGGAGCCTCCGTCGCAGCGGGGGCGGCGGACTGGCCGCAGGCGCACAGCGCGAAGATCATGGTCAGTGCGAGAATCATGGAAAGTATCTTTTTCATTTTTTGTTCCTCCGTAGTTGTCAGGTCAAATGTTTTTACTTCATTTACTTGCTAGTTTGTTAGCACGCTGCTATAATACCACATTAGCGAAATAAAGCAAGAGGTTTTTTGAAATTTGCTGTGCAAAATTTGCACAGCAGTTTTGCGAAAATGTTGCGTATGTCTATTTAACACCTACTAACTTTATGGTAAATTATAAACATAGGAATTAGGCACGGCGAAAGCCGTATGAAAAGCCGTATGATATATGGTATGGTAAGGAGGCGCTTTCGGTTTGAATGTGACCAGCAAGGGGCGCTATGCCCTGCGCGTGATGCTTGATCTGGCGCAGCACCCGGACGAGGGGTACATCTCGCTCAAGACCATCGCGGACAGGCAGCGCGTGTCGATGAAGTATCTGGAGATAATAGTAAGCAGTCTGAAAAAGGCCGGGCTTGTGGACAGCACGCGCGGCAAGGAGGGCGGCTATAAGCTCAACAGGACCCCGGCGGAATACGGCGTGGGCGATATCCTGCGCTGCATTGAGGACAACCTTGCGCCGGTGTCGTGCATCAAAAGCGGAAGCGTCTTCTGCGAAAGAGCCGGCGAATGCATGACCGTGCCCATGTGGATGGAGCTTGACGACATTATAAACGCATATCTTGACACCGTGAGTCTTGAAGATCTGCTCACGGGGGATAAATGGAGAAAATAAAATAAGGAAAGGAAAGAGAGAAATGTTCGTATACGCAGACAACGCCGCGACCACCAGCGTCAGCAAGACAGCGCTTGACGCAATGCTGCCCTACCTCACGGAGAAGTACGGCAATCCGTCCAGCCTTTACGGCTTCGCGCAGGACGTGAAGGAGGGGCTTGACGCCGCGCGGGAGACCGTCGCCGCATGCATCAACGCAAGCCCCAGAGAGATATACTTCACCTCCGGCGGAAGCGAGGCCGACAATCAGGCCATCCTGTCCGCGGCAAAGGTAGGCGCGAGGAAGGGAAAGAAGCACATCATCTCCACCGCGTTTGAGCACCACGCCGTGCTGCACACGCTGAAAAAGCTGGAGAAAGAGGGCTATGACGTGACGCTGCTGGACGTGCACGCGGACGGCGTCGTGCGCGTGGAGGACGTCGCCGCGGCGCTGAGAGACGACACCTGCCTTGTGACGGTGATGTTCGCCAACAATGAGATCGGCACCGTTCAGCCCATCACGGAGATAGGCGCGCTGTGCCGCGCGCATGGCGTGCCCTTCCACACGGACGCCGTACAGGCTGCGGGGCACATGCCCATCGACGTTGAGGCAATGAATATAGACATGCTGTCCATGTCCGGGCACAAGTTCCACGCGCCGAAGGGCGTGGGCGTGCTGTACGCGAGAAAGGGCGTGCCGCTGTTCAACCTCATCGAGGGCGGCGCGCAGGAGCGCGGAAAGCGCGCCGGCACAGAAAACGTCGCCGGTATCGCGGCCATGGCCGCGGCGCTGAAGGAGTCGTGCGACAATATGGCGGCCAATACCGCCAAGATAATTCCCATGCGCGACAAGCTCTTCACGGAGCTTTCCAAGATCCCGCACAGCAAAATAAACGGCAGTCTTGAGCACCATGTTCCCGGCACGGTGAACATGTGCTTTGAGGGCATCGAGGGCGAAAGCCTGCTTCTGATGCTGGATATGAACGGCATATGCGCGTCCTCCGGCTCGGCGTGCACGTCCGGCTCTCTCGACCCGAGTCATGTTTTGCTTAGTCTCGGCCTGCCGCATGAGGTGGCGCACGGCTCACTGCGCCTGTCGATAGGCGAGTATAACACCATGGAGGAGATAGACCACATCATCGCCACCGTGCCGAAGGTCGTGGAGTATCTGCGCAACATGTCCCCCGTGTGGGACGAGCTTGAAAAGGGCGAGAGAAAGCACCTTATATAAGTATAAAACAAACGGAAACGACTTGAATAATAAAGAGAAGGAGACAGAACAATGGCACTTTACAGCGACAAGGTCATGGACCATTTCCAGAATCCGCGCAACGTCGGCAAGCTTGAGGACGCCGACGGCATCGGCGAGGTCGGCAACGCGAAATGCGGCGACATCATGCGCATGTATATCAAGGTCGATGACAACGGCATCATCACCGACTGCAAGTTCAACACCTTCGGCTGCGGCAGCGCGATAGCGACGAGCTCCATGGCGACGGAGCTTATAAAGGGCAAGTCCGTCAAGGAGGCGCTGGAGCTTTCCAATCAGGCCGTTGTGGAGGCGCTGGACGGGCTGCCCCCGCAGAAGATACACTGCTCCGTCCTTGCGGAAGAGGCCGTGCGCGCCGCCGTAAAGGATTATTACGACAGAAACGGCATCGCATACGACCCCAAGGAGCTTGAAATACACGACTGCGACCACTGCCACGACTGACGCGCGGAGGGCCGTATAAATAGGCCGCCCCCCACAGTTTCCCCGCACCCTTGCATATGACAAGCGCCTGTCTGATTCTGAAATGAATCAGACAGGCGCTTCAGTTTGTCAAATGCCGGTCAAGGCCATTTATCATTCACACCAAAAACTCGCCGTGGTCTATTATCTTCCGCCCGTCGAGGTAGAGCGTCGGCTTGAGGATTATGCCGTCCATATGGCAGTCGGCCTTGTTCGTGCCGCCGAAGGAGGTGTTTGTGCCGAAGGCGATGTGCACCGTGCCGTAAACCTTCTCGTCCTCAAGGATTATGCCGTTGAGTATGGCGGCCATGTTCGTGCCGATGCCAAGCTCGCCCAGCGTGGAATTGCGCTCGTTCGCCAGCAGTATGCCGAGCTTTTCGCTGCCCTCGCCGGTGATGGCGCGCAGCCGCCCATCCCTGACCGTCACATGCAGCGGCGTGCTCAGCTTGCCCACGCCGACCATGGAGCCGTCTATTATCATTTCCCCGTTTGAGCCGTCCTCCAGCGGGGCAATGTACGCCTCGCCCGAGGGGAGGTTGCCGCTCTTCCCCTTTTCGCGGTATACGCCGGGGCTGGGCACGCCGTCGCGCCCGGCAAGTGCCAGCGTCAGGCGGCAGCCGTCCTTCTCTATCACGGCCTCCGACGCCGCCGTCAGCAGCGCCGTGACGCGCGCGGTAAGCTTCTCCACCTCGTCATAGTCGGCGGTCATCGCCCCGCGGGAGAACATCTCCTCCGTTATGCCCGGCATGGTGGCGATGCGCGCCCCGGCCTTGACGGCGTTTATGCGCGCGTTCGTATGCGTGAGCGACTTCGCCGTGGGGCATACGACGATATCCGCCGCCTTCATCGCCGCCGCGACGGTCTCCGGCGGCTCCTGCCCGCTGACCTCGCGCTCCTTCATCACAAGCAGCATCGCCTCGCAGCCCAGCTCCTTACCAGCCTCGTATATCGCCGTGCCTATCTTCACGCGGCTGTCGTCGGTGATGACCAGCAGCGTCTCGCCCGGCTTCGCCGCCAGGCAGGACGTCAGCATATTTTTCGCAGTTTCTCTAAGCTCCATTTCAAGCTCCTTACGCTATAGTCGTATCCACGTCCGTCAGCTCCGACACGACACGCGCCAGCAGCGTGCGCGGCAGAACGGCGCGCTTGCCGCTCTCCCTGACGAACATATTTTTCATTTCCTGTGTATAGCCTATGCAGTCCAGCACGATGAGGTCGCCCGGAAGCTCGCGGCAGCGCCGCGCCGCCTCGTGCAGCGCATCCCACTCGCCGTATGGCGACGCCGCGATCGACGTGCACTTTTTCACATAGCCCTGCCACTTCTCCGTGTTCTGCTCAAGCTGCATCGGCGACGGCGTGACGGCGATGATCTCCGACGCCGCCGTCAGCAGCGGCACCGTTTTGTGCAGCAGGTCGCACGGGAATATCATCGGCACGCGGGAAGTCAGCGTCTCCGGGAAGCGCCCCGTGCAGAACACCATTATCGCCGCCGCGCCCTCGCGCTCAAGCTCGCATATGCCGTTTTGCAGCCTGTCCACTATAAAGCTTTCGCCGAAGGTGACGCTGCTGCCGTCGCAAAGCCGCGACACCAGCACATAGTCGTCCCCGCGCGGAGCGAAGCGCGCGATATCCTCACGCGTCAGTCCGTCCAGCGCGCCGCGCTCTATAAGCTCTATCTTCCCCTGAAATATGGGCAGTATATCCCCCGTCACATCCGTGCGCGGCGACTGCCCCACGGTTATCGCACCGATCTTCATCTCGCGCATGGCTCAGTCCTCCCGGCCCAGCGTCTGAATGTGGTTCATCGTGCCGTACAGCTTCTGTATCCGGGCAAACTCCTCCTCGTCGTAGAAGCTCACCTCGCCCCGGCCGTAGGCCTTGGCGACCTCCAGCATGAAGCGCGCGGCCTCCTCCACGTCGGTATAGTGGCTTGCGCCCGTGCCGCAGCCGGGAACGGCCGTCTCCGTCGTGATGGCGACGCCGACGACAGGCGCGTTCGTGGCCGTGCTGGGCTGGAGGATGCTGTTGAGGTGGTACAGCCCGTTGCCGTAAGGGGTGATATCCTGCACCGTCAGTGGGAACACATAGGGCAGACGCCCGGTCGTGCGCTGCATGACCTCCAGCAGGTCCTCCGACGTCTTGAGGATGTAGCCCTCCTTGACCGTCGGGGATATCGCAAAGCCGCGGGTGTTTATCACGCGGTTGCCCTTCGTCGTATCAACGGACAGCACCGCGTCCAGATCAGGCGTGACCTCCGCGCGGTTGACCTGCGCCATCTCCACCGGGGAGCCCATGAACGGCACCGGCTTGTGCGGCTGGGTCGGGGCGTCGGGGCAGATATGCGTGGAAATGAACACGTCGCCGGGAAGGAAGTCGCCCTTCATGCGCATGTCCAGCAGCTTTGCCGCCACGGTCAGCGCGACCAGCGCGCCGTCGCCGTCGGAAACATAGCCTATCATTTCCGGTCTCGCGCCTATCGCGCCGAGGCGGCCGAGTATGCCTATCGTGGGCGCAGTGCCGCCGGCGGCCTTGCCGTTCGTGCCGGGGATGCGGATCTTGACCATGTCGGTCTTGCCGCGCGGCCCGACAAGGGGGCTGACCTCCACATCGGCCTTGGGGTCTATACCTCTGAGATAATCCGCGATGTCCGCGCCGCAGGCGGTGCTGCTGTCCAGCAGGTCAAAAACCTCGATAAGCTGTTTAATAAGCATTTTTGCCGTCTCCTTTCCTGTTATCGGAATTGTTGTGTTTTTATCGGAATATGTGTATATCATACACGGCGCGGCCTTATTTTGTCAACACAAAAGGCGGAAATAATTTTACATTATTATATTCGTGCCGGTTGACAATTTGCGGCAAACTTGGTACTATTCTCTCTGGATTTCTATATCAGGAATAATGCCGTGGCCGCGCGTGCCGCCGCCCGGCTGTGTTAAAGGACCGTAAATATTTTGGAAAGAAACAGCAGCAATGTCAGCTACCTGCAGACCGCAGGCCGCGCGCTGGAAATACTCAATATGTTCCAGACGGAAAACTCCCTCTCACTCAACGCCATCGCAAAGGGGCTGGGCGTCGGCACCACCGTGGCGTACAGGCTGGTGTACACCCTGACGGCGGAGGGCTTTCTGCATCAGGACGCCGCTTCAAAGCAGTACATGCTCGGCGACAAGGCGATGATCCTCGGCTTCTGCGCCGTGTACCGCAACGACGTCAAGCGCATCGCGCACGACCTTATTTGGCAGTTTTATGAGCAGACGGGCTACAGCATGACCATGACCATGCTGTGCGACATGAAAAGCCTCTGCATCGAGCATATCCTCTCCTCCCGGACAGGGCTGACGACGACGATGTTCACCGGCGGGCTGTACCCGCTGCACAAGGGCGCGTCCAACCGCGTGCTGCTGGCCTTCATGCCGGAGGATGAGCGCGAGGCCTACCTTGCCGGGCTCGGCATGGCGGCGGAGGATGAGGCGCGGCTGCGCGCAAGTCTCGACCTCGCCCGGCGTCGGGGGTACGACTTCACGAAGAACGACATGCCCGGCGGACTTTTCGCCATCGGCTTCCCCGTGTTCAACTCCGCCAACCGTCTCGTTGCGGGCATAAGCTGCGGCGGCCGCTCCGTGGACATGACGGAGGAGCTGCTCGACAGGATGCTGGGCGAGGCGCGCGCGCTGGCCCTGCAGATAAACAACCGCATGGGCGCGACCTGCATGGAGTTCTGACGCGCTTCCCCTCCGGGCATTTGTTCGCCTATTACCTATTGTACAGTCATTCCGACTCCGGCCAGCTTGTCGAAAAAGCGGCAAAGGCCACTTTTTCGACAGTCTCATCATTCCGGCTTCAGCCGGAATGTTTTTTTACGCCTTCGACAAAATTTTTCGTTCAAAATTATTGACAAATTGTGAATTATCGAATACTATTGTTTTAATGTTTCCTATAACTATTTATCAATTCCGATTATAGGAATCAAGTGAATATTTTTCAGAGAATGGAGGCAAACTCAATGGACGATCAGAGCAGAAACGTCAATTGCTGTGAAGTCGAGGACTTCACCCAAAAGAAGATCACCGCGAAGGAACATCCCAAGTGGTACGACCCATGGTGCCTGATCTTCGGCGTCATAATGTGCACGCTCGGCAGCATCATCGGCATGGAGCTTATCGTGCGCACCGGCGTCACGGCCAACACGTCTATCATCGGCGCGCTGTTCGCCGTCGTGCTGTCCCTTATCCCCCTGCGCGTTTTCAAGAAGTTCAAGAGCATCCACCGGCAGAATCTTCTGCAGACCTCGATTTCCGGCGCGACCTTCTCCATCGCCAACTGCATGCTCATGCCCGTCGGCATTCCCATGATAATGGGCCGCAGCGATCTCTTCCTCCCCATGCTCATCGGCTGCACCGTCGCCACGGTCATCGACGCGACAATCATCTACAAGACCTTTGACACTCCCATGTTCCCCGCTGCCGGTGAAAACGGCGGCGCGTGGCCTCCCGGCGTGGCCTGTGCGGAAAGCATCCTTGCCGTCATCGAGAAGGGCAAGAAGGCCGCGCTCATCCTTGTCGGTATGGCAATGGGCGCGTTCGGCAAGTTCGCCGGCCTGCCGATGGACCTTCTGGGCGTCTCCTGGTTCGGCAACTTCGGCGCAATGGCCGCCCTCGGCATCGGCTCGATAGTCATCGGCTCGATAAAGACGAACGGCTTCATGTTCTCGCTCTTCGGGCATAAGTTCACGCTGCTGACCGACATCTTCGGCGAGGGCTTCGTCTACAGCGAGCACCTCTGGGTCAACTACATGCCCCACGGCGTCATGATCGGCGCGGGCATCATCTCCCTCGTCCAGTGCGGCATGATGCTCTTCAAGCGCAAGGATGCGGCCTCCGCCTCTGCGGCCGGCCAGTTCACCTCCAGCATGAAGGGGATGAAGGGCGCGCTCACCAAGGGCATGGTCGCCTACCTCATCGTCGCGCTCGTTCTCGCGCTCGTCACCGGTATCGTCAGCGATATGAGCGTTCCCATGTTCATCCTGTGGATAATCTGGGCGGGCTTCGCCGCTCTCGCGTCGGAGCTTATCGTCGGCATCTCCGCGATGCATTCCGGCTGGTTCCCCTCCTTCGCGTGCACGCTGATATTCCTCATCCTCGGTATGCTGATGGGCTTCCCGCCGCTCGCGCTGGGCATTCTGGCAGGCTACGTCGCCGCCACCGGCCCGTGCTTCTCCGACATGGCCTATGACATGAAGTGCGGCTACATCCTCCGCGGCAACGGCGCCGACCCCGAGCTTGAGCTTGAGGGCCGCAAGCAGCAGTTCTGCTCTGAGCTTCTCGGCTTCGGCATCGCCTTCGTCATGTGCCTTATCTTCGCCCGCAGATACTTCAACAACGGCGACTATGTTGCCGTCAGCAAGACCTTCGTCGCCGCAATCGACGCCGGCGCATCCGCCGAGATCGCAAAGTGGCTGTTCATCTGGGCCGTTCCCGGCGCCATCATCCAGATCCTCGGCCGTCACCGCCAGCTCGGCATACTCTTCGCCACCGGCCTTCTCGTCGGCTCCACCATCAACGGTCTGACCATCATAATCGCACTCATCATCCGTTACATCGTGGAAAAGACTCACCCCGAAGGGAAAGAGGCGCTCACCATCCTCGGCGCAGGCTCTCTCGCCGGTGCGGCGCTCTACAGCTTCTTCAGCGCAACTCTGGGTCTGGCAAAGCCCAAGACCAAGTAAGGCGTGAAGGGCGCATATACGCAATGAACCACAGCTCCGGCATGTCCGCCCCGCGCGGCCATGCCGGAGTTTTCAGTACACAGTTTTAATCTTTATTTAAGAATATAGTGCATAATTCTGATATACTCATCCTGCGTATATGGTAAGCTACGGTAAGCTATTTAAGAGGTGAGGACAATGACCGTTCGCCGCCGTCTGGCCAGATCGAATATATTCATGTTTCTCGTGCCGCTGCTCATCGCGGGTCTGCTGCTGCTTTTCGGCGCGGGCGTGGCGCTGTACATCCTTGAAACGACGAATCTCCCCCGGCTGGGGCTGAGTCTTGAGGAGATGCACATCACTATCGAGCAGTATGAGGCCGCGTTTTCCAGCTTTGAGACCTTTCTGTGGATATATCTCGGCGCCGTGGGCATGGCGCTGCTGACGATAGTCTTTACGAACACGTATCTGACCCGCTCGCTCTTCCGGCATATCTCACAGCCGCTGGACGTGCTCGTCGCGGGGGTGGAGCGCATACAGCGCGGCGATCTGGACAGCCCCATCGCCTATGCGGAGGAGGACGAGTTCAAGGCCGCGTGCGACGCCGTTGACCTCATGGCGGCAAAGCTCAAGGCCGCGCTGGAGGACAACCCCTCAAACCCGCAGCTCATCCAGACGGTCTGGGGCGTGGGATATCGTTTAAACATGGTTTAACTTCGCTTTATGTGAAATTTAATCTGCTCCCTCATAATGGGCACAGCCCAATGAGGGAGCAGATTTTTCTTTTTGACCCTCGGCGTGCGCTCTTGTCAGCCGAGGGTATTATCACCACAAAATAAAATGATGGAGGACATTCCCATGAAAGACCATGTAATGAATCTCGACTACACAAAGACCTTCAAGCGCATCGCGCTGCTGTTCATCATCCTCGCCGTCGTCACGGCTGTCGCCATTCCGCTCAGTCTCTCGCGCCAGATAAGCGACGCCGCCGCGCTCAAGCAGCAGTACGCTCTTGCGGAGCAGACCGCCGCGGACGGCACGGATAATGCGGATAATGCGGACGGCAGCGAGCGCGGCGACGGGCACGACAGAGATCGTGAGCATGACCGTGAGCACGCATGGAAAAGCCAGATAACCCCGCTCAACGCGGTGAACTACGCCATCATCGGCGGCCTCGGCGTGCTGTGGGCCGTGCTGGCGCTTTACTACTGGCTGGCCGTCGTCGCATGGCTCTATAAGAGCGCCGTGAACGAGGGCATGAACAAATCCCTCTGGCCGATACTCGGTCTGTTTCTCAACCTCTTCGCCGTCATGGCCTTCTGCATCGTGCGCGACAGGCCCGCAAAAGCTTAAGCACATCTTAAACAATCTTCACCCCGCCTTAATGGCTTTTCCCCTGTGCCGCTGATATAATCAGCGGCACAGCTTAGTTTTTCGCATTTTCGCACCGCGCTTATCCGTGCCCGGCCTCATGGCCCCCTTGCAAAGGGGGCTGTCGCTGACAATATGTCAGCGACGGGGGATTGGCCGTGTGCACTAGTCAACAAATAATGGACACGAAAGCAAAAATAATTAAACACAAAAAGATAGATCATAGGGCACCCGTGGTGGGAGCATAGGACATTCTGAATTGAACGGGTGTCAGATAGTTAAGAGAATAAGCTGGTCTCTGCTCGTTGAAGAAAGCAATATAGTCATCTATCTCATCCTTGACGGAACGCTCACCGGTCACGTGGAAGTCCATGAACAGTTCGGCCTTGATCCAGCCGTTGATTGCCTCCATGGCTGCGTTGTCCGTAGGTGTCCCGGCGCGGGACATAGAGCGCGCAACATATGCGGGCAAAAGCTCGTTAAATGCTTTTGAGGTATACACAGAGCCTTGATCGGAGTGCAGGATCATCCTGTATTCGGGATACTGCTTTCTAAGGCCACTTTTTCGACAGTCTAAAAATACCGCTCTTGAAAAAGAGCGGTATTTCAGGATATTCAAATGACGTAACTGCGCTGCAAAAACAGGATGCACCCTTGCCTCCCTTAACAAGGGAGGTGGCGAAAATTGAAAATTTTGCCGGAGGGATTTTTGGCGTCCGGCTTGCGGGGCTGTCTCTATCTCTGGATGATCGACCCGCAAGCCAGCAGCTCACTTCCTCAGAAACGGAAGCTCCGGCAGCTCGCCGCGCTCGATAACGTATCTCAGCATCCGCGCGAAGCCCTCCGCGTCGCTTATCTGATACTGCATGTGGTCGTGCCCCTCGAAAACGGGGAAGGCCGCGTGGGGATACGCCTTCATCACGGACTCGCGGTACTTGAAGTGATCCTCCGCACTGCCAAATTCAAAGAACGTGCGCCTCTCCAGCACGTCCGGCAGGGGCGGGAACGGCTTGTCCTCAAGGCTGTCGTCAAGCTGGCGGCGCATGTTCTCATAGGTCAGCGCCTTGCCCGCGGCTATAAAATACGGCTTGATGGAGTCGTCGTCGCACCACAGTATTTTTTTCAGCGTTCCGCCCTTCGACCAGTAAAGGCTCTTTATAGCGAGATAGAGAAACGGCGTCATCACCCGGCGCGTCGCCTTGCCTATCTGCGCAAACTGCCCGCCGTCGAAGAAAACATGCTCCACGGGCAGCTTCGTCTGCGTCAGAAACGCCATGGCGAGGTCTGCCCCGATAGAGGACGCGGCGACCAGCGCAAGGCGCGTCACGCCCTGCGCCCGCAGGAATTCCTCCACCTGCTGCACCTCGTCCGCCTTTCCGGCGTATCTCTGCCCCGCGCAGTAGACCGTGGACGTGGGCAGGATGCAGAAGTAGCCGTCCTGCATGTGCTTTGCCACGGGTTCGCTGCTGCTTCCGGTCACGCCCATGGCGTGAAAGAACAGCACCGCCGGCTTTGCTTTATCCCCGAAGGTTTCAAAAATCATTACTTAGATTGTCAAGTTAAGTGCAACAGGGTGTCAAAGAATACCTCAAAGGGAGATAGCCAGTTAAGGCATTTGCGAGGGCGGAGATTGATTTTTG
>OLXG01000642.1_pt1 | contig 13844 bp, 8 predicted proteins | sample 1673861 | NCBI WGS metagenome assembly OLXG01 (sample SAMEA103958130, study PRJEB25191) | human gut metagenome | biome: human-associated habitat [ENVO:00009003]; feature: intestine environment [ENVO:2100002]; material: feces | place: Germany | collected 2013/2015
GGCTCCTCCACCGAGCACTCCGCCTACCAGACCACCCACAATCCGTGGGATACCGAGCGTGTGCCGGGCGGTTCCGGCGGCGGTTCCGCAGCCGCAGTGGCCGCATTCGAAGCTCCGCTCGCCCTGGGTACCGACACCGGCGGCTCCATCCGCCAGCCGGGTTCGCTGACCGGTACCGTCGGCGTCAAGCCGACCTACGGCGGCGTCTCCCGTTTCGGCGCTATCGCAATGGCCTCCTCGCTCGACCAGATCGGCCCGTGCTCCCGTACGGTGCTCGACTCCGCCCTGCTGCAGGAAGTGATCGGCGGACACGACAAGCGCGATTCCACCTCCATTCCGGAAGGCCCGCGTCCGATGGTCGCCGCAGCCCGCGAAGGCATGAAGCGCGATCTGAAGGGCCTCAAGGTCGGCCTGATCAAGGAGCTCGGCGGCGAAGGCTTCCAGCCGGGCGTCATGGCCCGCTTCAACGAAGGCGTCAAGAAGCTTGAGGAAATGGGCGCGGAGGTCATCGAAGTGTCCCTGCCGCACCTGCCGTACTCCCTCGGCGCCTACTACATCATCATGCCGTCCGAGGTCAGCTCCAACCTGGCCCGTTACGATGGCATGCGCTACGGCCTGCGCGTCATGCCGCCGGCAGGCGTTCCGCAGACCGCCGCCAACATGATGGCCTACACCCGTGAGGCCGGCTTCGGCGACGAAGTCAAGCGTCGTATCATCCTCGGCACCTACGCCCTGTCCGCCGGCTACTACGATGCCTGGTACGGCTCCGCGCAGAAAGTCCGCACCCTGATCATCGACGACTTCAAGAAGGCCTTCGAAAAGGTCGACGTGCTCGTCGGCCCGACCAGCCCGGTCACCGCCTTCAAGTTCGGCGAGAAGACCGAGGACCCGATGGCCATGTACGCCATCGACATCACCACCATTCCGGCCAACCTCGCCGGCGTGCCGGCAATGAGCATCCCGGCCGGCCTGAGCGACGACGGCCTGCCGGTCGGCTTCCAGTTCCTCGCCCCGCAGCAGCGCGACGAGGTCATGTACAAGCCCGCCGCCGCTCTCGAAGCGGCCCTCGAGGAAAGCTGGAACGGCCCGATCTGGCAGTCCCTGAAGACCCCGTGGCTCGACGGACTGGACAAGTAGGAAGCATCGGAGGAAAGAAAACAAAATGGCTGAAAAGTTGATGAAGTACGCCGATGCCGTCAAGAAGTTCGACCCGGTCATCGGTCTGGAAACCCACGTGGAGCTGTCCACCACCACGAAGCTGTTCTGCCCGGCCGAAGTCCACTTCGGCGGCGAGCCGAACACCCAGCTCACCCCGGTGAGCCTCGGCCTGCCGGGCTCCCTGCCGGTGGTCAACAAGACCGCCGTCGACTATGCGATCAAGCTGGGTCTCGCCCTGCACTGCGAAATCGCCGAATGGAGCCAGTTCGCCCGTAAGAACTACTTCTACCCGGACATGCCGCGCGATTACCAGATCTCGCAGTATGACAAGCCGACCAACGGCAACGGCTACCTCGACGTGGAGCTTGAGGACGGCACCATCTTCCGTGTGCCGATCGAGCGCGCCCACATCGAAGACGACGCCGGCAAGAACACCCACGTCGGTGGCGCTGACGGACGTATCGAAGGCGCCGACCACTCGCTGGTCGACTACAACCGCGCCGGCGTGCCGCTGATCGAAATCGTGACCAAGCCGATCGAAGGCGCAGGAGACCGCGCCCCCGAAATCGCAGGCGCCTACATGCGCGCCATCCGCGACATCGTGCGTGCGCTGAACATCTCCCATGCCCGCATGGAGCAGGGCAACATGCGCGCCGACGTGAACGTGTCGCTGCGCAACAGCCCGTCCGATCCGTTCGGCACCCGTTCCGAAACCAAGAACGTGAACTCGTTCCGTGGCATCGAGAAGACTATCCAGTACGAGATCCGCCGCCAGGCCGCCATCCTTTCCGAAGGCGGCGAGATTCTGCAGGAGACCCGTCACTGGGACGAGGCCTCGCAGACCACCGCCGGCGGCCGCGTGAAGTCCGACGCCGATGACTACCGCTACTTCCCGGATCCGGATTTGGTGATGCTGCACATCACCAAGGAGCACATCGAGGAGATGAAGGCCCAGATGCCGGAAATGCCTCGTGAGCGCCGCAACCGCCTGAAGGGCGAGTGGGGCTTCAACGATCTGGAGATGCGCGACGTGCTCAACGCCGACGCTCTGGACCTGCTCGAGGACACCGTCAAGGCCGGCGCTTCCGCCTCGGGCGCCAAGAAGTGGTGGCTGGGCGAGCTGTCCCGCGAAGCCAACAACAAGGGCGTGAGCCTTGAAGAGCTGCCGATCACCCCGGCCGACGTGGCCGAGGTCGAGAAGTTCATCGCCGACGGCAAGCTCAACGACAAGCTCGCCAAGCAGACCGTCGCAGGCGTGCTCGCCGGCGAAGGCACTCCGGACGAGGTCGTCAAGAAGCACGGCTTCCAGGTCGTTTCCGACGACGGCGCGCTCGAAAAGGCCGTCGACGAGGCACTCGCGGCCAACCCGGACATCGTCGAGAAGCTCAAGAGCGGCAACATGAAGCCGATGGGCGCGATCATCGGCGCCGTCATGCGCGCCACCCGCGGCCAGGCCGACGCGAAGGCCGTCACCAAGATCGTGATGGGCAAGATCAAGTGACGTTCCGGCGATTGCCGAACGTTGCCTGATTGATGGCATCGAAAGGCGTGCGTTTTTGCGATGAGAGGAATCGTAAAAACGCACGCCTTTCTGCATTTTGTTGCTTTTTATCTGCTTTTACATGCCTTTTCGTACGATTCACGCGTCGGCTGGGGGAGGTTTCACGGGGATTTTGCCTAACAAAACTCCCAGCTGGCGTTCAGTCGGGTACAATACCGTCGGTATGGGTGTGGCGAGGGACCGCGCCGAGAAACATAGGGAACGATAATCATGTCAGAGTACGCTGAAACCACAGCGAAGGAACAGACGACGGACCAGCGGGCGAGGGAGCTGCCGGAACGCATCGTCATTCCGCCCATCAAGGGCGAGATGGTGCACTTGCGCCCCGCCACCATCGACGACATCGCACGCATGGAGGTCATTGAGGCGTACGTCGGCGCATCCGGCATCACCGGCAAGGACCGCGTGGCCGAACGTGGCGCTGTGAACGCGTGGGTGCGTCGTTCCGTGGCATGGTCCAATGGCGAAAAATCGAACGAATCCGGCGTGGGGGATCCGGAATCTCGTCGTACCATCGCATGGTCCATCGTCACCGAAGCCGACCATGACGGCGACGGCGAGCTTGACGCGGCCTCTTCCGACAACGTGATCGGCATGATCTTCCTCATTGACATCGACGGCTGGGCACGTTCCGCCCGCATCCAAGTGGTGCTCGGCAAGGACTACCGCGGCCGCGGCTACTCGCGAGACATCATGCCCCGCGTGATGACGTACGGCTTCGCGCCGGAACCGGCGGGCCTCGGCATGCACCGCATTTGGGTGGCCGTGCCGGAACAGAACACGCGTTCCGTATCCGTCTACCAGTCGCTCGGCTTCGTGCCGTCCGGCCGTTCGCGCGATGCCCTGTGGAACGCGTCGGAGAACCGTTACCAGGACCTCATCGTCATGGACACGCTCGTCGACGAATTCGACCCGATCCGCTCGCTCGACGCGTTCGGCATGCACGTGATCGAAGACAATCCGGGCGTCAAGGAGGCGTTGAGCGCCCGCGAACACTCGATCGCCATCCAACTCAACTCCGTACATAAGGGCGATGCGGACGATGCCGCAGCGGCAGGCCAGAGTGGAGACACGGCGCAGACCTCCGCCGACGAGACGTCTGCCGCGCCATCGCAGGAATCGCAGCCGAACGAAGCATCCGGAACGGCGAAGACGGACCAGAAGGCCGGCGATGCCGACAACAACTGGCCGTACAGCTCGGATGAGCGCAAAACCTCGAAGGATGCTTGGTGGCGCACGCTTGGACGTGGCCGCAAGCGCGACACGGAAGGCAGACGATGAGCGCCGAGGACCTCGACAACTACGAAACCGACGCCGAGCTGTCCCTATACAAGGAATACCGCGACGTCATCAAACTGTTCACCTACGTTGTGGAGACCGAGCGCCGCTTCTATCTGGCCAACAAGGTCGATTTCAACGTGCGTTCCGCCGGCCAGGACGTCTACTTCGACGTGCGGCTGACCGACGCGTGGGTGTGGGACGTCTACCGTTCCAGCCGTTTCGTCAAGAACGTGCGCATCGTCACGTTCAAGGACGTGAACGTCGAGGAAGTGCAGAAAACCGACATCGACATTCCCGACAGCATGTAGCGGACCTACGGAAAACCAGTCTTCGGCGGAAGCCGTACGGCTGGTTTTCCTTCTATCAGGGCGATTGCTGTCGGACTTGGCGGTGATTTTGTGTGCATGCGCACAGGTGCGCTGTGCGTTTCCCTACCTTCGGGTAGAATATCTTCGATTTTGTTTGTAAGGAGACTTCAAAGTGACGCAAAAGCAATCCGTGGTCATCATCGGTGGCGGCCCTGCCGGCCTGACTGCCGCTTGGGAGCTCGTCAAGGACGGTGGCTCCGAACAGTACGACGTGACCGTGCTGGAAGCCACCCGCGAATTCGGCGGCATCTCCCGCACCGTCAAGCATGACGGCAATCGTATGGATATCGGCGGCCACCGCTTCTTCTCGAAGGACGACCGCATCATGGACTGGTGGAAGGACGTTCTGCCGCTGCAGGGCGCACCCAGCTATGATGACAAGAAGCTCCACCGCGAGCATGATATGGAGCCGGGCGGCCCGGATCCGGAAATCGAAGACAAGGTGATGCTCAAGCGCCACCGCGTGTCCCGCATCTACTGGAACCGCCACTTCCTCGACTACCCGATTTCCCTGAGCGCCAACACCCTGAAGGCCATGGGCTTCAAGCTCACCATGGTCGCCGGCTTCAGCTACCTGAAGTCCATGGTGCACAAGCTGCCGGAAACCAATCTGGAGAACTTCTACATCAACCGTTTCGGCCGTAAGCTCTACTCCATGTTCTTCGAGGGCTACACCGAGAAGCTGTGGGGCCGTCACCCGTCCGAAATCTCCGCCGACTGGGGCGCACAGCGCGTCAAGGGCCTGAGCATCATGGGCGTGCTGAAGAACGCCTTCCAGAAGCTCCTGCCGAAGAAGCGCGACAACTCCGAAGTCGAAACCTCCCTCATCGAGGAATTCTGGTATCCGAAGCTCGGCCCGGGCCAGCTGTGGGAAACCGTCGAATCCAACTGCGAAGCCGCCGGCGTGAAGGTCATCACCGACGCCAATGTGGTGGAAATTCGCCAGAAGGACGGCAAGATCGCATCCGTCGTGTACGAGGATTCCGAAGGCAACCGCACCGAAATGGCCGCGGACGACTTCATTTCCTCCATGCCGGTCAAGGACCTTGTCAACGCCGTGGACGCCTCCGACCAGCCGGCTCCGAAGGACATGACCGAAATCGCCAACGGCCTGCCGTACCGCGACTTCGTCACCGTCGGCCTGCTCGTCAAGCACCTGCGCCTGACCAACACCACCGACATTCCGACCCTCGGCAACCCGCCGATCGTGCCGGATTGCTGGATTTACGTGCAGGATCCGGGCTACAAGGTCGGCCGTCTGCAGATCTTCAACAACTGGAGCCCGTACCTGGTCAAGGACGTCGACAACACCGTGTGGATCGGCCTCGAATACTTCTGCGAGGAAGGCGACTCCTTCTGGAACATGACCGACGAGGAAGCCACCAAGTTCGCCATCCAGGAGCTCACCCGCATGCAGGTCATCAACGGCCCGCAGGACGTGCTCGACTCCCACCGCGAACGCGTCAAGAAGGCTTACCCGGCCTACTTCGACACCTACGACCGCATGCCCGAACTCGTCGACTACCTCGACTCCTTCGGCAACCTGTACTGCGTTGGCCGTAACGGACAGCACCGTTACAACAACATGGACCACTCCATGGCCACCGCCATCGAAGCCGTCAAGGACATCAAGAGCGGCGAAACGTCGAAAGACAACGTGTGGTCGGTCAACACTGACAAGTCCTACCACGAAGAAAAGTAGAAAAATAAATAACGCGTGCGCATACGCCCTTTCTCCGGCGCTCGACGTACCTTTGTACGCCTTCGGCCTCAGACGGGCGTCTTCGCACGCGTTATTTATTTTTCGCAGCGTAACTTTGATCAAGCCCATGCTTTTTGGCATGGGCTTTTTCATTGCGATTTTTATTGCGATTGCGCGGTGCGCGAACCGCACGGGCGGACCGCGCGTGCCCGCTTTGCGTTGGTCTGGGTTGCGTTGTATGGTTAGGACAGTTCGAAAACCGCGATGTTTCGCGGCGGACTTTTCATTCGACGGAAATTTTCCGCAATTCTTTTTTGCAGCTGTCGCGGGCGCATGCCTGTGGAAGCCAAGGAAAGGCAACTACCAGTGGCAACAAGCCCTAATCTCGATGATATGAAACTGCCCGAGCTCAAGGAGCTCGCCAAGCAGATGGGACTTCGTGGTGTCTCCACCATGCGCAAGACCGAACTGATCGCAACACTTCAAGCCGCCCGTTCCGGCGGCCAGGCTCCGGCCGGCGTCACCGTGCGCGCGCCAAAGTCCGCTCCCGCCGCAGACGCTGAGGTCAAATCGGCAAAGGACAAGAAGGCCGATGAAGCCAAGCAGGAGGAACGCCCCGTCCGTGCCAAGCAGGCCAAGTCCGCGGAATCCTCCGAAGTCGCGGATGCCGTGGCAGCGGTGGACGCGTTGAAGCCGAACGATGAAGCGCCGAAGCGTCGTCGCCATCGTGACGCCGAAGCCGGCGCCGACCTGCTCGCCGAACTGGGCCTTGACGATGCCGCTCCGAAGCAGGATGACCGCCGTCGCCGTCGTGATGACGACCGTAGGGACGATTTCGAGCCGCGTCGCCGCCGTCGCGTGGCGGACGGGCCGAAGAGCGAAGACGTCGTGCGCGACCTTGATGACATCCTCGCCACGCTGCCGTCGCAGGAAGACGCCGACGATGATAAGCGTCGCGACGAGACCGAAGACAACGAATACCGTCACAGCCGTGGACGCAACGATCGCCGTGGCCGCCGTATGCGTGGCCGTGACCGCGATTACGACGAGCGTGACGAGCGTCGCGGCAGGGGCGATCGCAATGATCGCAACGACCGTAACGATCGCGCCGACCGCATGGACCGCAACGCCGACCGCGACCAGCGCAACGATCGTATGGATCGCGCCGACCGCGACCAGCATCGCGACGAGCCGAAGGAAGACCTCGTGCCGGTCGCCGGCATCGTCGACGTGCTCGACTCCTACGCGTTCGTGCGTACGTCCGGCTACCTGCCGGGACCGAACGACGTGTATGTCTCCATGGGCCAGGTCAAGAAGTACGGCCTGCGCAAGGGCGACGCCGTGCACGGCTCCATCCGCGCCCCGCGTGAAGGCGAACGTCGCAACCAGCGTCAGAAGTTCGTGCCGCTGCAGTCCATCGACTCCATCAACGGCATGAGCGTCGAGGAAGCGCAGCATCGTCCGCAGTTCAGCAAGCTCACCCCGCTGTATCCGCAGGAACGCCTGAAGCAGGAGACCACGCCGAACAAGCTCACCGGCCGCCTCATCGACATCGTGGCGCCGATCGGCAAGGGCCAGCGTGGCCTGATCGTGTCCCCGCCGAAGGCCGGCAAGACCATCACCCTGCAGAACATCGCCAACGCGATCGCCACCAACAATCCGGAAGTCCACCTGATGGTCGTCCTCGTGGACGAACGTCCGGAGGAAGTCACCGACATGGAACGCACGGTGCAGGGCGAGGTCATCTCCTCCACCTTCGACCGTCCGGCCTCCGACCACACCACCGTCGCCGAACTGGCCATCGAACGCGCCAAGCGTCTCGTGGAGCTCGGCCAGGACGTGGTGGTGCTGCTCGACTCCATGACCCGTCTGGCCCGCGCCTACAACATCGCCGCGCCGGCCTCCGGCCGCATCCTGTCCGGTGGTGTGGACGCGCAGGCGCTGTACCCGCCGAAGAAGTTCTTCGGCGCCGCCCGCAACATCGAAAACGGCGGCTCCCTGACCATCATCTCCTCCGCGCTGGTGGAAACCGGTTCCAAGATGGACGAGGTGATCTTCGAGGAATTCAAGGGCACCGGCAACATGGAACTGCGCCTGAGCCGTGAGCTCGCCGACAAGCGCCTGTTCCCGGCCATCGACGTGAACGCCTCCGGCACCCGCCGCGAGGAGCTCATCACCGATCCGCAGGAACTGCCGATCATCTACCGTCTGCGTCGCCTGCTGGGCGGCCTCGAGCCGGAACAGGCCTACCAGACGCTCGTGCCACGCCTGAAGAAGACAGCGACCAACCGCGATTTCATGGCGTCGCTCATCCAGCAGAGCGGCAACGCCACCAACGGCAACTGAGTCGTCGGCTGCAAGCGAATCTGAAGGTTTGAGGGGCTGCATGGCAATCGCCGTGTAGCCCCTTTCCTATGCGTACGTTTCGACGAATTTCGTGAAATTGACCATTTTTTGGACAACGTTGTCAATTAAAAAATAGGTAAAAATACGACGAGAAAAGATAAATGGGGAAAATATATATGGTCGATATGGGGGTATGAGCTAAATAAAACAAAGATATTTCATGACAGCGTTGCGCCGTCCGGATAAACTGCGGCGATTCCGCGACGGTATGTGCGCGGTAGTGGGTATGGTAAGGAAGAAAAAGAACATGGAACTGCAGTGGGGACGGTCGATTGCGGCCGGTGCAGTGGATTGTTGGAAAAGGGGTATGAATGACCAACAGTGACAATGGTCCGGTAGACGCACGTACGGTTGCGAGCCAGCTCGACGCGACCGATGGCGTAATCCTCGACATGCTTGAAAAGGATGGCCGAGCCACGCTGTCCCACCTTTCCGAGGCGACAGGCCTGTCCGTGTCCGCCGTGCAGTCGCGCGTGCAGAAGCTTGAGCGTCGCGGCGTGATCCGCGGCTACAAGGCGGTTATCGACGACGAGCGCCGCGGCCTTGCGGTGAACGCCTACATCGCGGTCACGCCCATCGATTACTCCCAGGAAGCCGAGATTCCAGACAAGCTCAAAAACATCGACGGCATCATGTCCTGCGATTCCGTCGCCGGTTCGCCCAGCTTCATGCTCACCGTTCGCGTCGAATCGCCCAGCAAGCTCGAAGAGCTGTTGAACCTCATCCATCGCACGGTGTCGGTCAGCACCGAAACCACCATCGTGCTGCAGCGTTACTTCGCGAAGTGACCGCTGTTCGGCAGATGCCGCGGTAGGGTGCGCGGTAGGCTTATACCCATGAGCGACAGCGAACATGACTGGCTTCGGCCAGAAGAAGAAACCGAATCCGAAACCATCATCGACGCGCGCACCGCGCAGAACAACCCCGAAGTGGCCGATGTGGTGGCTAAAATCGCCTCGCTGCGCCAATCGATAGACAACGTCGACACCGCCATCGTCTCGCTGCTGGCGGAACGGTTCAAATACACGTCGCAGGTGGGTGTGCTCAAGGCGCGTGCGGGCTTCGCGCCGGCCGATTACCAGCGTGAACATGCCCAGATCGAGCGTCTGCATCGCATTGCCGACGAAGCCGGACTGGATCCGGAAATCGCCGAAATGTACCGCGAATTCGTGGTGACCGAGGCCAAGCGCCGCCACAAGCGCATCGCCGAAAACGGGGGAGACCCGGGCGTACTCGACGTTTTCGCCTGAGCCGTCCGTTTTCCGCGCGCCCCGCGCGAACGTCCATTGCCGACGGGCATGCCGGGCACTACATTAAATGCCTTGGGAAGTTGTTTCGATTGCGATTGAGAGGTCCGGCATGCGCCACGCCACCGCGAACCGTCCATCCGGTGCCCGACGCCCGCTTGCCGCGGCGATCGCGGTCGCCGTCATCACCGCCGCTCCCGTCGCGGCAGTCGGCGTGAACGACGCGATATCGGCCTTGCAACAGAATGGGCAGTACGCGGCCGATGCATCGCATGATGACGTGATGAGCGCCTACACCTCCATCGACAAACCAGGCCGCCTTTTCCTGACCAACAGCGGATCCTCCACGTCGAAACGCGTTCCCAAAGGCGTTGTCGCATTGCCGTGGAAAATATCCGCCTCCTTCACCCTCAACGGGCCCGACGTAAGCGTTTCCGACGTTTCCGGCGCTTCCGGCATGATCGGCATACGCATCGCCCTGCATGCCACGAAACCCGACGTGACCGCCAATCTGACGCCAATCGTCGCCTTCACCATTCCCGGACGCGTCGGCAGTGACGTGACCGCCGATGACGGCGTGCTCGTCTCATCCGACAACACCTCGACCCTGGTGGCTGCGGTCGGCAAACCGGGCGAGGACCTGACCTTCAACGCCTACGTGACGGCGAAGCACTTCACCATGAGCTCACTGTCCATCGCCGCGGTGGAAGGCAACGTTCAGCAATCACTGCCTGACCTGACCAAGCGTGCAACCACCTTGGTGGACGGTCTGACCAACGTCGGCTCGCAACGCAACCGCAAGCTCATCGCCCAACTGGAACAGCTCAGAGACAACGAGAAAGCGCTTGCCAAACAGACCATCGCCGTACGTTCCAAAGCGCACGATCAGGCGTTCGACGGCTACATCGACGCGTACGTGGGCTCATACACCACGCATCTGTCCGGTTCGATCGGCAACGCCACACAGCTTCCCGCCATTCTCGGCACCGCGTCCGAACTGAACGGCGATACCTCCGTAGCTAAATCCGTGGCAGACCTGGCCAACGCCGTCAACGACGTGAGCGCCGCATACCGGCATATCGGCGCGGCCGACGCCGTCGACGAGGTGATTCGCACCATCGAACAGCGTGGCACATCCGGCTTGGTGAACGAGCTCACCAAGCGCGCCGGCGAGGAACAACAGCGCGGCTCCAAAGACTACAGTGCCGGCCAATCGCAGCTGTCCGCGGCCATGATCCCGTATTCGATGGATTTCACCGACGCATACACGGCTCGGCTTAAGGAACTGGGCGCCACCGCAGGCACGGCTGGCAGCTACAAAACCCAGGCGATCGCCGACGTGCGTGCCGGCATCAAAGACAATGAGAAGCTCAAAACCGCGTCCGACAAGGTGTCCGCGGCGATGACCGCGTTGGCGGACGCCAGCGAGCACACCGGACAGGCCAGCGCATTCCACCAGATCGTGCTGCGATTCGCCGACCAGCTGGATTCGGATGACGACACGTCCGAATCGGGCGCTGCCGATGACGCTTCTGTGCTGGACACGTTGCGTTCCGCCTCCGCCAGCCAATCGTTGTGCGCGAAAGCCGAGAAACGGCGGTCCCGTGCGCAACGCAAGGCCGAACGCGCGCAGGCGAAGAACAACACCGCCGATTCGACCAGCTTGGTCGATGACAAGAACGCCATCAGCATGGATGATGTGATGAGCTACGCGGGCGGACTACGCCCGTCGTTCGGCGCCGCAGCGGACACCACGTCGAAGAATGTGGCGAAAGTCGGGGGAGTGGACGGCTCTTCGAAGAACAGCGGTGGCGATTCGTCCGACGGTTCGGCGGATTCGTCCGCCAGCTCGCTACCAATTACCGGCTATGGCTTGGCGAAAACCGGTTTCACGCCGGATAATGGCGATTTGATTGACGAGACGGTCGAATTGGCCGCCGCTGCGGAAGTTTTCGACGATGCGCTGCAGGCCGGATTGGGTGGGAACGGTTCCGGAAATTCGTCCGCTGGCCCGCAGTACCTCCTGTCCGTTCCGGTGCTGTAGAGCACGCGGTTTGTGCGATGCGCTAAATCCGATAGTGCTCCGTCACTTACGTGGTGCGTTTCGGGGTTTTTGATTGCGATTTCCGCCTCCGCTTGTGCATTCGTTGAGATTACGCCCATAAAAACCATTTTTCGCGTACGGGTTTGTGCGCAGGGGCAGGAATGTACGCTGAGAACAGCCGAGAACGGGATAAGGACGGTTCTATGCGCGCACGTCTTGCGATTTAGGGCGATTCTGCACGGACGTGAGCAAAAGGGGATATGATTTCGACCGTTTTGCCTGCGATTTATACCCCTTTTCGCTCACGAAAGCATTTTTCCCGCGATTTTGACTGAATATGAGCAAAAGGGGGCACGGTTAGTTGCAGACAGTGACGGGATATACAAGGGGCCTCTCCTTCATGCAAAGGAAAGGCCCCTCGTATGTGGGTGAAGTGAGCGGCTGCGCTACAAAAGCCGCTGGCGGCTCACCTCAGAGACTCACTTCTTCGGTTTCTTGGCCGGCGGTTCGCCTAGCTCGCTTTCGGCGACCGTCACATCGGCGGCCTCGTCCTCACCCTCGGCGGCAGCCGGTGCGGTGAAGGCGATCGGTCCGGTCACGCGACCAGCTTCGGCGATATCGCCCAGCGCGGCCTCGATGGACTCGCGCACATCGTCGGCAACGGCAAGCGTCACAGACAAGATCGGGGTCTTCATCGAAACCTTGGCCTTCGACTTGATGCCACGCAGCGCGGCCAGAGCCTCACCGGCATGAGCAAGCAGATCGGCGGATGCGTCGCCGGCGGCGGCCGCGTACACGTCGGCCACAGGCCATGCGGCGCGGTGCACGGAGCCCTCGCCCTCATGCATCCAGCTCCACACCTCTTCGGTGGCATACGGCAGGTACGGGGCCAGCAGGCGCGCGAACGCATCAAGACCCAGGCCCAGCGTGGTGCGTGCGGACTTCACCGCGGCCTCGCTCGGCACGTTGCCGGTGGAATCGGCGGTGCCGTAGGCGCGGTTCTTGACCAGCTCGATGTAGTCGTCGCAGAACTGCCAGAAGTAGTTCTCGATGACTTCCAGAGCCTTGGAATGCTCGTAGTTGTTGAGATCGTCGGTGGCTTCGCGGACCACGGCGGCCATCTTGGACATCGCGGAACGGTCGATCGGCTCGGTCACGTCGGCCGGGTTCCATGCGGCGACTGCCGGAGCGCCCACGTGATGGTTCTCGTCCTCACGGCCGATGGCCAGCGCGAACTTGGTGGCGTTGAGCAGCTTGATGGCAAGACGGCGGCCGATCTTCATCTGGCCTTCGTCGTACGTGGCGTCCAGACCCAGACGGGCGGCGGCGGCCCAGTAACGCACTGCGTCGGCGCCGAACTGCTTGATCGGCTTGTCCGGCACGACCACGTTGCCCTTGGACTTCGACATCTTCTTGTGGTCCGGATCGAGGATCCAGCCAGACAGCGTGGTGTTGGCCCACGGCAGGCACTTGTTCTCGAGATGCGCGCGATCCATGGTGGAGAACAGCCAGGTACGAATGATGTCCTGACCCTGCGGACGCAGGTCCATCGGGAAGGTGGCATTGAAGATCGCCTGGTTCTCCTCGCCCGGCTCCTCCCAGCGGGTCACGATCTGCGGGGTGAGCGACGAAGTCGCCCAGGTGTCCATGATGTCCGGCTCGGCGGTGAAGCCGCCCGGCACGTCACGCTGGTCCTCGGTGTAGCCTTCCGGCACATCGTCGGTCGGGTCGATCGGCAGACGATCCTCGCTCGGGGTGATCGGATGGTCGTAATCGGCGGTGCCATCCTCCTTCACCGGGTACCACAGCGGGAACGGAACGCCGAAGAAGCGCTGGCGGGAGATCAGCCAGTCGCCGTTGAGGCCATGCACCCAATTCTCGTAGCGCACGCGCATGAAGTCCGGGTGGAAGTTCAGCTCCTTGCCGCGTGCGATGAGCTCGGCGTTCAGCTTCTCGTCGGTGCCGCCGTTCTTCAGGTACCACTGGCGGGAGGTGACGATTTCGAGCGGCTTGTCGCCCTTCTCGTAGAAGTTCGTCATACGCTTGGTCGGGGTCGGCTCGCCGTCCAGATCGCCGG
>OLXG01000652.1_pt1 | contig 13779 bp, 12 predicted proteins | sample 1673861 | NCBI WGS metagenome assembly OLXG01 (sample SAMEA103958130, study PRJEB25191) | human gut metagenome | biome: human-associated habitat [ENVO:00009003]; feature: intestine environment [ENVO:2100002]; material: feces | place: Germany | collected 2013/2015
CGCAGATAACCGCCAGTTCCTGTGCCGATTTCGATTTCTTACGAACTTCGCGCTCCTTCGGATCAACATCCATGAAAGGAAGTCCTACATAAGATTCCGGCATGATGAGCGAGTAGGAAGCAGAAACCTCCGTGATGCCCAATGTCTGAAGCGATGCATTCAGCGCAATCGTATCGTTGAGGTTTTCGATGGTGAGTCCGATGCTGTCGCCTGCAGTACAGACGCAATAGGCGAAAGGATGCTTCCTGAACGTCTCCTTGTCTTCAGCAGTAGCATCAGGAGTTTCTCTCCGTATCTTCATCTTCCTGATAAACTCCCTTACAAGGCGTGGAACTCTCCAGCCATGTACGGGGAAAACGAATCCGAGCCGTTCATTCTCTTTCAGAATAAACGGCTCGGCTATATTGTGGCTTGAATCATCCGCCCGCATATAAGGGGCGATAGGAATCAAGTCTTCGTGTGTAGCCGCTGCCAGTCTGGCTGCTGCCCACTTGGTATTTCCTGTTCCGGAGAAATAGAAAATCATGCTTACTTTTAATATGTATTGAGCTAGATTATTTCTTTTCTGTCATAACACCTTCTATATAGAGGCGTGACATTTCTACATTGCCGTTAGAACGGATGGTGATGCTCTTCTTGAAATGACCAGGGAACATGCCCTTGCCGTTATAGGTAACACTAATCTGTCCCTTCTCGCCTGGAGCGATAGGCTTCTTGGTATAAGAAGGTACGGTGCAGCCGCAGCTGGCAATAGCCTGGTTGATAATCAAAGGCTTGTTGCCTACATTGGTGAAGGTAAAGGTAGCCTTCTGTACCGGATTTGACTCTTCGAACGAACCGAAGTTGTGTATCAGTTTGTCGAACTTAATCTCTGCCTGAGCAGATGCAGTAGCTACAAGAGCCACCAGCATAGTGAGTGTCAATATGATTCTTTTCATCTTCATATCCTTTCTTCTTTTTTATATTTCCTCTTTAATTTGTTTCTTATTTTTATATAATTCGATGCAAAAGTACATATAAAGTTTAGTATTACGTTACTTTTTTACATTATTTAACCGAACTTTCGCAAGTTTTGTCCCACACGCCCTGAAAGGGCAGAAGCTCTTAGCCCAGGGCATCGCCCTGGGTAATCATGGACGCAAGTTTGTGGCAAGTTCTCAATAGAAGTGCAAAAATTTGAGGGGTTTCAGGCTTTATAATCTATACCTGAAAACACCGAGGGGTTTGGGGGCGAGTAGCCCCCATGTATTGAGCTATGTCAAGAAATTCAATGAGCAATGCAAAAAAATAAAATGGGGAGACCGCTGTCTCCCCAGAAATAATTATATTTGCATTGCTATGTACAAACAAATTATTTCGGAGCAAAGGTACACAATAAATGTGTTACTTCAAAAGAAAATGAGTAAAAAAGATATTGCCAAGGCAATAAATGTAGATTTATCCACCATTTATCGCGAATTAAAGCGAAATAGTGGCAGTCATAACCATTACAACTGGGAAACAGCAGAAGCCAATGCCCGCCGCAAAAAGCGCAGAACTCCAGGCAATCGTCGCATCTCCCAGGAAGTAAGGGAAGAGGCTCTACGCCTTTTAAAAGAGAAGCAATGGTCCCCGGAACAGATATCTGGCTACCTTGCCAAGGAAGGCAAGCGCATCTCTACGGAGAGTATCTATCGCATAATCAGGAAAGACAAAAAAGAGGGAGGTTCTTAGTATAAAAATTGCCGTCACAGATTGAAACATCGTGCAAGACCTGTAGGTGGCAAACGCATTGTCATACCTAATCGTGTGAGTATCAGCGAAAGACCCAAGGAGGTTGATGGAGTGCGATTTGGTGATTTTGAGATGGATACAATCGTTGGAAAGGGTAATTGTGGAGCAATTGTTACATTGGTTGAAAAGCAAACAAATATGCTGTTTATGAGAAAGTTGAAGCACGGAAAGAATGCTAAGAAATTGGCTGAGACTTACGAGGAGCTTGAGGAACTGCTCTGTAGATGGGCTGACAGCGCACCTGAAAAAGTCATTGTGAGTTAACATAAAAACAAAAAAATGTAACAGAAAACAAAGATTTTATTAAAAACTCTAAAGTAAAAATATACAAGATGCTGATTTGTTTCAAAAATGTTACGGTACTAAAATGTAAAATATGCACAAAAATAGCATTTTAAAATGTTGCATGTTTACATTAACGGAATTAAAGATTTTATGCGAGTTGTGCATGATTTACAAAAATATCCACTTTGCTTGACCTTTCTTTTGACAGAGATTATAATAGCGTCATGAGTTAAATTTTAACGGTTTTGTAACAATTCTGAAACCGTAAAGAAATTAAGGAGAAAAGGTTATGCAAAAGTTTTCAGATTCATCACGTATGAAATCACAGAAACTAATGAAGACATCACTGAAAAGAAACGTAAAGAAGATTAGCATAGGAGCAGTACTCCTGGCAGTTGGATTTTCATCATACGCAGTTATCGCATCAGATGACAGCATGGTTTCATCCAAGGGCAAGGGAGTGTCGATCGCAGCAGCAGCAGGTAATACATTATACGCAGACAACACAGCAGACTATGGAGAGGCAACATCATCAGTTGCACTGGCAGATGGTACTCTGTCAGATGTCAACAAGACTGGTTCAGTAGCCCTCTCAAGCAAGAAGACAGTTAAGAAGACTTCAGCCATAAGCGGTGGAGTTCAGGAGAGCACAACAGAGGCTCGTGCAACAGAGGCTGCACAGCAGGCAGCAGACACAACAAAGTCAGAGCCTACCACACAGATGAAGGTTAAGGATAAGGATAAGTCAGCAGCAGGACTTCCTGACGATCAGATATCAGTTGATCCATCAACAGAGAAGTCAACAGATGGACTTCCTGATGACAAGGTTATCTATGTGAATGGTGAGACATCAGGTACATATCTCGGAACATTCTGGATTACGGCATATTGTCCATGTCCAATCTGCTGCGGTGAGTACAGCAACATGGATAACCCGACAACAGCTTCAGGCGCACCTGCAGTCGAGGGTGTGACATGTGCAGCGCCAAGTAACTTTGCATTTGGTACAGAGCTTATAGTTGATGGTCATACATACACAGTTCAGGACAGAGGTGGAGCTATCAATGGCAATCATCTTGATATCTACTTCTCAAACCATCAGGCAGCTCTTAACTTCGCAACAGGCTACTATGATGTATATGTAAAGTAATAAAAAGCAGAAATTGTATACAGATATATTAAAGACCCGCCGTAAGGCGGGTTTTTAAATGCAGTGAGATAAGTGTTGGGAAAGTGTTGGAAAAGTCGCACGAATGAGGAGGGCTATAGCTTGTTTTTTATAAAATGCTGTGTTATAATGCACACGATTATTTGTAAGAATACAGGTGATTCCTGAGTTTAGTACATAACGAAATGTTTAAATATATTTATTAAGGAGATTGGCAAATGGAACTTATCTACAGAAGCACAAGAAATGCAAATGAGACAGCAACAGCATCACAGGCTATACTTAAGGGACTTGCTAATGAGGGGGGCCTTTTTGTACCAGATTCTATACCAGCACTTGATGTGTCTCTGGAAGACCTTGCAAAGATGAACTATCAGCAGGTTGCATACGAGGTTATGAAGCTTATGTTCACAGACTTCACAGAGGCTGAGCTTAAGCATTGTATAGATTCAGCATATGATTCAAAGTTTGATACACCGGTTATAGCACCACTTGTGAATAAGGCAGGAGCATATTATCTTGAGCTTTTCCATGGATCAACAATAGCATTCAAGGATATGGCACTTTCAATCCTTCCATATCTTCTCACAACATCAGCAAAGAAGAATGGCGTAAAGAATGAGATTGTCATCCTCACAGCAACATCAGGTGATACAGGTAAGGCTGCCCTTGCAGGATTTGCAGATGTTCCTGGAACAAAGATAATCGTGTTCTATCCAAAGCACGGTGTAAGCCCTATTCAGGAGAAGCAGATGGTTACCCAGAAGGGAGATAATACATTTGTTGTAGGTATCACAGGAAACTTCGATGACGCTCAGACTGGCGTAAAGAAGATGTTCTCAGATGCAGAGCTTGCAAAGTACATGGATGAGAAGGGATATCAGTTTTCATCAGCAAACTCAATCAACATCGGACGTCTTGTCCCTCAGATGGTATACTATGTATACGCTTACACAAGACTTGTTGCAGACGGAACCATCAAGGCAGGCGACAAGATCAACGTGGACGTTCCAACAGGTAACTTTGGTAATATCCTTGCAGCATACTATGCCAAGGAGATGGGACTTCCAATCGCAAAGTTCATCTGCGCATCAAATGACAACAAGGTTCTGTTTGATTTCTTCCAGACAGGAACATACGATAGAAACAGAGAGTTCATACTCACAACATCACCATCGATGGATATCCTCATTTCAAGCAACCTTGAGAGACTGATATACAAGATCGCCGGAAATGATGCTGAGAAGAACTCGGAGCTTATGAAAGAACTCACAACAGATGGAGTGTACACCATCACAGACGATATGAAGGCAAAGCTTGCTGAGTTCTATGGTGGATATGCAACAGAGGCAGAGACCGCAGCTACCATCAAAAAGGTATATGAGTCAGATGATTATATCATCGATACACATACAGCAGTTGCAGCTACAGTATATGAAAAGTATGTGGCAGAGACAGGAGATAAGACACCTACAGTCATCGCGTCAACAGCAAGCCCATACAAGTTCACAAGAAGCGTTATGAACGCTATAGACCCTGAGTATGATTCCAAGACAGACTTTGAGCTTGTCGACGAGCTTGAGAAGCTCTCAGGTGTAAAGGTACCTCAGGCTATAGAGGATATCAGATCAGCAAAGGTTCTCCACGACACAGTATGTGACAAGGAGGATATGCTTGCAGAGGTTAAGGGATTCCTTAACATCTAAGATCTGAGAGAAACTGACAAATAGATCAGAACACAACATAATAGATTGACAGTTCATTAGTACCATCCTGTCACTAAACAAAACTAGGACAGAAGAAGATCAGAATGTCCTATTCTGGTCTTTTTTTGTGGTGAACAGTTGGATGCTTATAGGAGGAGTTATGTATAAGTTAAAGACAAAGGCAAGTTTTGACAGCGCCCATTTTTTGAAAGATTATGAGGGCAAATGCAGCAATATCCACGGACACAGATGGACGGTGGAGATAGAGGTCGGAGCGGAAACGCTTGAGCACGATACACAGAACAGGGGAATGGTGGTAGATTTCTCAAATCTTAAGAAGGATCTGAGAGAGATTGCAGATTACTTTGATCACAGCCTTATCATGGAGACAGGAAGCCTAAGACAGGCAACGGAGGACGCCCTGATTGCAGAGAATCTGAGAATTGTAAAGGTAGACTTCAGACCTACGGCAGAGAATTTTGCAAAGTATATATATGATGAGATGACCAGCCGAGGCTATAAGGTCATAGAGGCAAGTGTGTATGAGACACCGAATAATGTGGCGTCTTATTGCGAGTAATATAAACAATAGGATCCCGGTGAGAAACTGACTGGTCTCAAGATCTGTCAGATGTGAGACGATATACAATATACACTGGGAGAAAGGAAATATAGACGTGAGTACGTACAGAATTGTAGAGAGATTTATAAGTATCAACGGGGAGGCCGCGAGAGCCGGAGAGCTTGCCGTATTCATAAGATTTGCGGGCTGTAATCTTGATTGCGGTTACTGCGATACCAAGTGGGCAAATGAGGCAGGCGTTCCGTATGAGGAGCTGACCGAGGATGAGATCATCGATTATGTCAGAAGGACAGAGGTGAAGAACGTCACCCTGACAGGCGGGGAGCCGCTGATACAGAAGGATATAGATAAGCTCCTCCTTGCATTTGAGTTGGAGGACGATATAAGGGTTGAGATCGAGACGAACGGAAGTGTGGATATAGCAGAGTTCAAGGCTCTTGGAGGGAATGTGTCATACACGCTGGATTACAAATGTCCATCCAGCGGCATGGAAAGTGACATGTGCCTTGCAAATTATAACTATATAGACAAGAATGATTCGGTGAAATTTGTGGTCGGTTCACAGGAAGATCTGGAGAAGTGTCTTGAGATAGTTCAGGAGTATGCGCTGGATGAGAAGACGAGAGTATTCATCAGTCCTGTGTATGGCAGTATAGATCCTGCGGATATAGTGGATTTTATGATCGAGAACGATATGAATGATGTGAAGCTTCAGTTACAGCTTCACAAGTTCATTTGGGATCCGGAAGAAAGAGGTGTATAAGATGGCGATAGATAAAGAGGCTATAAAGGAGCATGTAAGAGGAATATTGATTGCCCTTGGCGATGATCCTGACAGAGAGGGACTTGTAGAGACTCCTGACAGGGTCGCGCGCATGTACGAGGAAGTATTTGAGGGAATGAACTACACCAACGACGAGCTGGCTGAGATGTTCGGCAAGACATTTGCTGAGGACGGAGTGGCAAGGCAGGCAGGCGACATGGTGTTTGTCAAGGATATAGAGGTGTTCAGCTACTGTGAGCATCACATGGCGCTCATGTATGACATGAAGGTCTCAGTCGCATACATTCCAAATGGAAGAGTGCTCGGACTTTCTAAGATAGCGCGGATCGCGGATATGGTTGCAAAGAGACTTCAGCTTCAGGAGAGGATAGGCTCGGACATAGCCTACGTCATATCCAAGGCTGCGGGAACCGATGACGTGGCGGTTATGATAGAGGCACATCACAGTTGTATGACGGCGAGAGGCATCAAGAAGCCGGGAAGCAAGACCATGACGACCACTCTCAGGGGACGATTTGAGAGCGATACAGCTCTGCAGAACAAGATGCTGATGATGTACAATGCGGGAAGATAGTCATAGGCACACTGAATTGATAATGATGAATTTGTTTATCCGGGAGCGTTATAATGCGGTCCGGAATATCATATTTGATTATATATGGAGGATGAGATCATGCAGAATTTGAAGAATAAGGATGAGGCAGTTGTAGTATTCAGCGGCGGACAGGACAGCACAACGTGTCTGTTGTGGGCACTCAAGAAGTACAAGAAGGTGTATGCGGTATCATTTGACTATGGACAGAGACATGCGTTGGAGCTTGAGTGTGCAAAGGAGATCGCAGACAAGTTCGGAGTGGAGCACCACATACTTGACATGGGTCTTCTCAACCAGCTTGCGCCAAATTCACTGACAAGAACAGATATGAAGGTTGACGAAAATGCACCTGAGGAGGGTACGCCGAATTCATTTGTCGATGGAAGAAATATGGTATTTCTTACATTTGTAGCAATATTTGCCAAACAGAGGGGAATATCTGATATAATAACAGGAGTGTCCCAGAGCGACTTCTCAGGATACCCGGACTGCAGGGATATATTTATCAAATCGTTAAATACAACACTTAACCTTGCAATGGACTACGAGTTTGATATAATAACACCATTGATGTGGATCGATAAGATGGAGACATGGAAGATGGCTGATGAGCTGGGCGGACTGGATGTTATCAGAGATATGACACTCACATGTTACAATGGCATCAAGGGCGAGGGCTGCGGACATTGTCCATCATGCAAGCTCCGCAAGAAGGGGTATGATCTGTACATGAAGTACAAGGAGGATCACAAGTAAATAAGCAGTATCAAAGGGAAAGGTTGTGTTATTGAAAGTATGAAGAATATGCTGTTCATCATGAATCCCAAAGCGGGTAGGACTACTCTGAAGAATTCTTTGGTGGATGTGCTGGAAGTGTTCTGCAATAACGATTATGCGGTCAGGACATATCTTACGAAATCGGCAGATGACGCAGAGAGAATTGTTCAGGAGGAAGGCGCAAACTACGATGTGATCGTATGTGCGGGGGGCGACGGAACCCTGGGCAACACAGTTACAGGATATATGAAGAGCGGGATAAAGGTTCCACTTGGATATATTCCGTGTGGCTCCACCAATGACTTTGCAAAGAGCATGGACATACCGAGAGAGACGGTTGAGGCGGCTGAGATGATAGTGAAGGCAGAGCCGTTCTCCATAGATATAGGAAGTCTGAACGACAAGAACTTTGTTTATGTCGCAGCTTTTGGAATGTTCTCAGATACATCATATGCAACGCCGCAGAATATGAAGAATATATTTGGGCATGCGGCATATGTATTGCAGGGGATAAAAAGCCTGGCAAATGTACCATCTTACAAGATGAAGGTTACAATAGACGGGGACGAGCAGGAAGGCGAGTTTATATTCGGTATGGTGTCCAACTCGGTATCCGTTGGAGGGTTTAAGAGTATAACCCGAAAAGGAGTTGAGTTCGATGACGGACTTTTTGAGGGAGTACTGATAAGGACAATGAAGACACCGGCTGATCTGGAGAGAGTGGTCAGGGCACTCCTTACAGGTGATGTGAATGAGAGGAGCATGGTTTCATTCAGGGCTCACAGGGTCAAGTTTGATGCAGAGGATCCGGTTGCATGGACATGTGATGGTGAGTTCGGCGGAGAATATAAGGAGACCAAGATACACATCCACAGGAGAGCGATAGATCTTCTGGTCGTTCAGGAAAGCGAGCAGGATGAGGTTATAGAATAATAGAATCGAGGATTTTACAATGGGTAAATATTTTGGAACAGATGGATTCAGAGGCGAGGCAAATGTAGACCTTACAGTGGAGCATGCCTATAAGGTTGGAAGATACCTTGGCTACTACTATGGCAAGCAGCATGAGGATGGGAAGGCACATGTCGTCATCGGAAAGGATACGAGACTTTCAAGCTACATGTTCGAGTATTCTCTGGTTGCGGGACTTACAGCCAGCGGAGCTGATGTATACCTGATGCATGTAACACCTACACCTAGTGTGTCTTATATAGTCCGCACAGGTGATTTTGACTGCGGTATCATGATCTCAGCCAGCCATAACCCATACTATGACAATGGAATCAAAGTAATCAATGGTCAGGGCTACAAGCTTGAGGCTGCCATCGAGAATGAGATCGAGCAGTATATAGATGGTGAGCTTGGCGAGATACCATTTGCAAAGAAGGACAGCATCGGTAAGACCACCGACTACACAATGGGAAGAAACAGATATATAGGTTATCTGCTCACGATCCCTACCAGACCTTTCAAGGGAATGAGAATTGGTCTTGACTGTGCAAATGGTGCGTCATATCTGGTTGCAAAGTCGGTGTATGACGCTCTCGGAGCAAAGACATATGTCATCAACAATGAGCCAAATGGAACAAACATCAACACAGACTGTGGTTCAACACACATTGAAAAGCTTCAGGCATTTGTCAAGGAGAAGGGACTTGATGTGGGATTTGCATTTGATGGTGATGCGGACAGATGTCTTGCAGTGGACGACAAGGGTGAGATCGTGGACGGAGACAAGATCCTCTATGTCTGCGGTCGTTATCTGAAGGATAAGGGCGAGTTGAACAACAACACCATAGTCACAACTATCATGTCCAACCTTGGACTTTACAAAGCACTTGACAAGAAGGGTATCAACTATGAGAAGACGGCAGTCGGTGACAAGTACGTGTTCGAAAATATGATGGAGCACGGACATTCCATCGGCGGCGAGCAGTCAGGACATATCATCTTCTCCAAGTATGCAACAACCGGTGACGGTGTCCTCACCTCACTGATGATCATGGAGACTATACTTGGACGTAAGGTCAAGCTCTCAGAGCTGTTCCACAGCCTGACGATATATCCACAGCTCCTTGTGAATGTCAAAGTTTCAAGCAAGGATGCAGTCATGAACGATGCTGATGTGCTGAAATTGAACGATGAGATAGCAGCAGAGCTTGGAGACGACGGAAGACTTCTTCTCAGACAGAGCGGTACAGAGCCAGTCATCAGAGTTATGGTCGAGGCAGCCACAGATGAGCTGTGTGAGAAGTATGTATACAAGATGGTGGATCTCATAAAGGCAAAGGGATACGCAGTGGAGTAGAGAGTGGTATAAAAGCTCAAAAGATACAAAGTACGTAAAATTTGTATCTTTTGGGCTTTTTTCAATTCCAGGTGGAAGCCGGAAGGACTATGTGGTAACCTGCCGCGTCAGGAGAGAAGCACAGCGCGACCGGTGAGGCGAGGTTGTGACAGAGAGATGTGGATTTTCTCAAGTTTAAATAGATAAATACTTGCGAAACATACTGCTGTTGGTGAAAATGCATGAAAAAAGTGGGGTATAATCCTAAAAATGATAGAATTTATCTGTTGACATGTTGTGGTAAAACAGATAAAGTTTTATGTGGTGAAAGATATGACTGTTACCAGACATACGATGAGAATTATGTGGCCGTGACAGTTACAATAATATAACATGAGAGGCATATATTTATGAACGAATGTTTAAGATCCCATTATTATGACGAGGACGAGATGCACGAGGAGTGCGGAGTCTTCGGTATCTATGATTTCGATGGAAATGATGTGGCGAACACGATCTATTATGGTCTGTTTGCATTGCAGCACCGTGGGCAGGAGAGCTGCGGTATAGCGGTGTCAGACACTGCTGGTCCTAAGGGCAAGGTCAGCTCCTTAAAGGGCATGGGTCTTGTGAATGAGGTGTACACACCTGATTCACTGAGCAAGCTAAAGGGAAATATCGGCGTGGGTCATGTGAGATATTCAACAGCCGGTGCCAGCACTATAGAGAATGCACAGCCACTGGTTCTCAATTATGTAAAGGGAACTCTGGGACTTGCACACAACGGCAATCTGGTAAATGCTCCTGAGCTTAGACGTGAGCTGGAACTCACAGGCGCTATATTCCAGACTACAATTGATTCTGAGGTAATAGCTTACCATATAGCCAGGGAGAGAGTTAAGTGCGGTTCCGTTGAGGAGGCTGTCACTAGAGCTCTCAAGAAAGTAAGGGGATCATATTCACTTGTCATCATGAGTCCTAGAAAGCTTATTGGAGCCAGAGATCCATTTGGTTTCAGACCGCTTTGTATAGGAAAGCGTGATAACGCATACATACTGGCATCTGAGAGCTGTGCGCTCGATACAATAGGTGCCGAATTTGTCAGGGATGTGGAGCCTGGAGAGGTTGTAACCATATCACCTGAGTACGGAATCCAGTCGTACAAGAACATGTGCCAGGAGCAGCATGCAAGATGTATATTTGAGTATATATACTTTGCGAGACTTGATTCAGTCATAGATGGAATGTCTGTGTACGATTCGCGTATCACAGCCGGAAGATGCCTTGCAAAGGACAGCCCAGTTGACGCTGATGTGGTAGTTGGAGTTCCTGAATCGGGAAATGCAGCGGCCATGGGCTATTCACTTGAATCGGGTATTCCATATGGAACGGCATTTGTCAAGAATGGATATGTGGGAAGAACATTCATAAAGCCACAGCAGAGCCAGAGAGAGTCCAGCGTGCGTGTTAAGCTGAACGTCCTTAAGGAGGCTGTAAATGGCAAGCGTGTCATAATGATAGATGACTCTATAGTTCGTGGCACTACGAGTGACAGAATAGTTGGCATGCTCAGGGAGGCAGGAGCGACTGAGGTCCATGTAAGGATCAGTTCACCTCCATTCCTGTATCCATGCTACTTTGGAACTGACATTCCGGACAGAGAGCAGCTCATAGCATACAACAGGTCTGTAGATGATATATGCAAGATCATAGGTGCCGACTCTCTGGCGTACCTGAAGATGGAGAGACTTCCGGAGCTCTCAGGCGGAAGACAGTACTGCCATGGATGCTTCAGCGGCCAATATCCTATGAAACCGCCTACAGAGGACATCAGAGGTGACCACGAGGATTTCAAGAGAGGATCGGAGTCTCACATTATATCATGAGGAGGGGCCCACGTAAGCGGGAGGAGTCCTGGTGATAGCGCACGAAAGTGCGCACTTGTTGCAAGACAAAAATTGTAAAAATTCGGAATCATATCAGCGGAAAAGCAGATATTGATTCCGAATTTCTGGTTTATGCAAAAAAAGCATGGAAATAATCTGAAACCCATGTATAATAGTTGTGTGATAAGATATAAAAGCATTTGTCAGCTGGCAGATGCGGGAGACTACAGGAAGAAAGAGGTAAAGACATGAGTAAGGACAAGTACGAAAGCCCACTGTGTGAAAGATACGCTAGTAAGGAAATGCAGTATATTTTCTCACCTGATATGAAGTTTAAGACATGGAGAAAGCTGTGGATAGCTCTTGCTGAGACAGAGAAGGAGCTTGGTCTCAAGGACGAGAACGGCAATCCAAGAATCACAGATGAGCAGATCGAGGAGCTCAAGGCTCACGCTGATGACATCAACTATGATGTTGCCAGAGAGAGAGAAAAGCTGGTTCGTCACGACGTAATGAGCCACGTATATGCATACGGTGTTCAGTGCCCTAAGGCAGCAGGAATAATCCACCTTGGAGCAACAAGCTGCTATGTAGGCGATAACACAGATGTTATCGTTATGACAGAGGCATTAAAGCTTGTCAGAAAGAAACTCATCAATGTTATAAATGAGCTGGCAAAGTTCGCAGATCAGTACAAGGATCTCCCAACTCTTGCATTTACACATTTCCAGCCTGCACAGCCAACGACAGTCGGCAAGCGTGCAACACTCTGGATGCAGGAGCTGCTCCTTGACCTCTCTGATATAGAGTACATGATCAGCCAGCAGAAGCTTCTCGGATCAAAGGGAACAACTGGAACACAGGCAAGTTTCCTTGAGCTCTTCGGAGGAGATCACGAGACAGTGAGAAAGATAGATGGAAAGATCGCTGAGAAGATGGGATTTGCTGAGTGCTATCCTGTATCAGGCCAGACATATTCAAGAAAGGTCGACTCAAGAGTTCTTAATGTGCTCTCAGGCATCGCACAGAGTGCACACAAGTTCTCAAATGATATCAGACTTCTCCAGCACTTAAAGCAGATAGAGGAGCCATTTGAGAAGAACCAGATCGGTTCATCAGCTATGGCATACAAGAGAAATCCAATGAGAAGTGAGAGAATCGCATCACTTGCCAATTATGTAATGTGCGACGCGCTCAATCCTGCTATCACAGCCGCAACACAGTGGTTTGAGAGAACACTGGATGACTCAGCAAATAAGCGTATCTCAGTTCCAGAGGCATTCCTCGCAGTTGATGGAATCCTTGATCTGTACCTGAACGTTGTTGATGGTCTTGTGGTATATGACAAGGTTATCTATCAGTGCTTCATGAAGGAGATTCCATTCATGGCAACAGAGAATATCATGATGGATGCTGTTAAGCGTGGCGGCAACCGTCAGGAGCTTCATGAGAAAATCAGAGAGTACTCAATGCTTGCTGGTGAGCAGGTCAAGAAGTACGGAAGAGAGAATGATCTCGTTGACCGTATCGCAGCAGACCCTGATTTTGGTATGACAAAGGAGGAGATCGTATCTATCCTTGAGCCAAAGAACTTCGTAGGTCGTGCTCCTGAGCAGACAAGAGAGTTCCTTTCAGAGGTCATTCAGCCTATCCTCGATGAGAACAAGGATATCCTCGGTGTTACTGCGGAGATCAATGTATAAAGATCTGAATTAAAATGTATATAGATTAAATAAGACGCTGGCGCATTTGCGATGGTGGTATGTTCGTTTAATATTGGATATATCCCAAGGTTTATGCGCTGGCGCTTTTTGTATTCAAATTTATAAGTGATTGTGCCAATATGGTTAGAAAAAAATAACTAGAGAAGACTAAATTTACTTAAGTTATCTTTTGATATAGTAATGATAGTTATTGAATAGCCTTGGAATGATA
>OLXG01000661.1_pt1 | contig 13653 bp, 11 predicted proteins | sample 1673861 | NCBI WGS metagenome assembly OLXG01 (sample SAMEA103958130, study PRJEB25191) | human gut metagenome | biome: human-associated habitat [ENVO:00009003]; feature: intestine environment [ENVO:2100002]; material: feces | place: Germany | collected 2013/2015
ACTGCTTTCGCGTCTGCGGACGCGAAACTCTGCGAGGCTTTTTTTGACAAGCTGGGGCGCGGCTGATGCCGTGCCTGTGTGTTGCAATACTATATGCATTTATTCCGCGCGCACAAGCTCCGTTCCGGGGTAGTAGTGCGCGAGAATTTCCCTGTAGTCCGCGCCGCCCTGCGCCATGACGTTCGCGCCGTACTGGCTCATGCCGACGCCGTGACCGTAGCCCGTCACGGTGAAACGAAACACCTCGCCCGTCCACTCAAGCTCAAACGCGGTCGAGCGCAGGGAGAACATGCTCCTCAGCGCCGTGCCCTTTATCTCCCGCCCGCCGAGGGCCACGCTCTCCACGCGGCCGCCGGGCGTGCGCTTTATTTCGCCGATCCACGTCTCCTCCGGCGTGCTGAAATCCGCCTCCGGACAGGAGGCGAGTATGCTGTCGCGGAAGTCCAGCCTGCTCACGTCCACTGTGCTGACATAGCCGGGCACGGTCTCCGCGCTTTCCGGGCTGCTCACGCTTATGAGATACGGCACGCTGTTCCAGACCCGGCCGCTGTCCTCCGTCGTTCCGGCGGAGGAGGAGTGGAACGCGGCAAAGACCGGCTGCCCCTCATAGCTGAGATATTCGCCGGCCGTTTCCGTCACGGCGGCGCGCAGCTTTTCATAGTACACGTCATAGTCCGCGCCCCAGCGCGCCTTAAGCTCGTCCCGGCTCAGCCACGCCTGACAGCAGCCGCTGTCCGTGCACACCTGCGCGCCGCTGTGGCGGCCGGTGCTCTCGCAGTACATGGCGTAGGTCCGCGCCGCGACGGCCTGCGCCCGCAGCGCCTCAAACTCAAAGCTTGCCGGCATCTCCGCCGCGACGACGCCCGTCAGGTAATCCTCCGCGGCCATCTCCACGGCCTCACCGTTTATCAGCACGCGCATGCTTTCCTCTTCCGTGTTCGCCGGGCCGGGCTGTGCCGTTTCGGATGCGGCGGCGTCCTGCCGCGCGCTCTGCTGAAGCTCCGGCAGGGTGAGCGGGGCCTCCTTCTCCTCGGGCAGCTTCCTGAAAAAGAGCGGCAGTATAAAGGCCGCAATAAGCACCGTGTAGCATAGGATGAGAATTTTCTTCATGCGTGCTCCTTCGCTTTCCTCTTGTGCGCGTCCGCGCACGCCAGCGCTTGACGTGCGGCGTGATTAAGTATACAATACATTATTATAATACCATTCTATTGAAATGAGATCGTGAATATGCCTAAGAATATGCCTAATCAGACTGAAATGACAGATGAAGAAATAATATTCCGGAAGAACATGGAGAAAAAGGCGCTGGAGATCACCTGTTACGTCTGCGGTGCAGGCGCGTTCAGCGTGTTCGTGCGCTGGCTTCAGACGATGCTGGCCTTCAACGACGAGGGGCTTGTGGACAAAAGCATCTTCAACCTCCTCGTGCCGCTTATGATACTCGTCTCCGGATATCTCTTCCTGCGCTTTGTGGACCACTTCCGCAGCGGGCGATACTACGTGCCGGAGGATTTCTACGCGGCGCTCTATAACCCCGGCAGGCTCTACTCCGCCGTGCGGCTCGTCATCGGCCTTATCATGGCGGCGGGCTCCGTGCTGCTGCTCACTGCATCCGAGACGGACACCGACGCGGGCTTTCTGCGCATACTGGCCATTGCGGGCTTCCTCTCCGGCGTGACGTATCCGCTGCTGCTCAGCTCCGCGAACAAGCCCCACGCCTCGAGTCTGCGCTTCTCCTGCTTCTGCGCATTCATGCCCATCCTGTTTTTCTGCATATGGCTCGTCACCTGCTACAAGATGAACTCCAACAACAGCATCGTGTGGTCATACGGGCTGGAGGCCGTGGCGATAATCTTCTCCATCATCGCCTTTTTCCGCATGGCGGGCTTCCCCTACGGCGTGCCCAATCCGCCGCGCGCCATGTTCTTCTCTATGCTTGCCGCCGCCGTGGATATAATGATAATCGCGGACAGCCGGTATATGGGGATGCAGCTTATGTTCTTTGCCGCCGCCATGATGCTGGTGCTGTATAACTGGATAATGATCACCAATATGCGCCGCCGCCCCAAGCCCGTAAAGGAGCAGCCGAACGACGGCTTTGAGCGTCTGTAAGCCGCCGCGCCGGAACGCGGCCGTGAAAAGCGGAGAACCGGCGCATATCCCCCCCTGCGGAAGGCTCCCTTCGGAACCCGCCGCAGGGGGCGTTTTATTTGCTGCGCTGTGCGAGGATGTACAGCAAGACCGCCTCGGACGGGCGCTGTAAGCTGTACCCCGTCAGCTCCTGTACGCGGCGTATGCGGTGATAAACGGTGTTTTTATGCACGTAAAGCTCCCTCGCCGCGCGTGCGGCGTCGCCCTCATAGCGAAAATACATCCGCACCGCGGCCATGACCTCCGTGCGCTCCGCCGCCGTGCACGCGCCCAGCAGCCTCTCCTCCAGCCGGCGCACGGCGTCGTCCGGGATATACTGCAATATAAAGTCCGCCGACAGGTCGTCGTAAACGCACACGGTGCTCTCCGCCCGGCCGCGCGCCGCGGCGAAGGCAAACTCCGCCTCGCTGTATTTCCGCGGCAGCTCCTCCGGCGCAGCGCAGGGCGCGGAAAGCCCGCAGCGGTACGATACGCCGTAAAAGTCGCCGACGCTTTTCAGCGCGCGCGAAATGGCCGCGCGCGCCCCGTCTCCACCGGTGCAGTCCAGTATGGCCACGACGCGGCGCTGCGTGCGGAAGCAGAAGTTCTGCGCCTGCGCGCCGAGGAGCCTGTTCATCTGCTCCGCGGCCTGTGCCACGCGCATTTCCGGAAGCTGCTCCGCCGTTTCACGCGCGGGCGTGAACTCGGCCACGGCGACGGCGCGCGGGCGCTGCATGTCTATATCCAGAAGCGCGCTTCGCGCCTCCAGCTTGCCCAGATCCGCGCCGTCTGAAAATATCCAGCTTTCATAGAATATGCTGCGCGCACGGCCGACCTCCAGCTCCTGCTCCTGCTTTTGCAGGCGGCGCACAAGCAGCTCCGTCATTTTCTGCACCGCGCCGCCCAGCGCCGCCAGCTCCTCCGGCGCGCCGGTCATGCCGATGACGCCCACGGTCTCGCCGCCCACGCGCACGGGCAGGTTTATTCCCTGCTGTGCCCCGGCCACGTTGTCACGGTCGTATATGATCACGCTGGGCAGCGCATCGCGGATCAGCCGCCGCGCCCCCTCGTGTATCTGGCCTATCCGCGCGGCGTTCGTGCTGGCGATTATCATGCCGTCCTTGTCTATGAAGTTGACGTCGCGGCCGGTTATGCCCTTCAGCTCGTCCGCAATGCGCTGTGCGTCCTCCGGCAAAATAAACATGCGTGCCTCCGATATTGTGAAAATTACATCGTTTCTTGATAAATCTTGTGACAATTCTAATTATTAGCATATTATAATAAAAAACACAAGACAAAAATTTTTATAAAGGAGCAGATAATATGAAGATCGTAATTCTCGACGGCTACACGGAAAACCCCGGCGACCTCAGCTGGGCGCAGCTTGAGGCTCTCGGCGAGCTGACGGTGTATGACCGCACCCCGTCCGACGAGGACGAGATCATCCGCCGCATCGGCGACGCGGAGATCGTCATGACCAACAAGACCCCCCTCACGGAAAAGGTCCTCAACGCCTGCACGAACATCAAGTACATCACGGTCCTTGCCACGGGCTACAACGTCGTGGATACGGCCTGCGCCCGCGCGAAGGGCATCCCCGTGAGCAACGTGCCCACCTACGGCACGGCGGCAGTCGGCCAGTTCGCCATCGCGCTGCTGCTGGAGATATGCCACCACGTCGCCCATCATTCGCAGGCCGTGCATGAGGGGCGCTGGGAGGCGTGCCCGGACTGGTGCTTCTGGGATTACCCGCTTATCGAGCTTGCCGGCAAGACCATCGGCATAATCGGCTTTGGCCGCATCGGCCAGCAGACGGGGCGCATTGCAAAGGCGATGGGCATGACCGTGCTTGCCAGCGGCAGCCGCCCGACGGACTCCGGGCGCGAGATCGCGCAGTATGTAGAGCTGGACGAGCTTTTCGCCCGCAGTGACGTTATTGCCCTGCACTGCCCGCTCTTCCCCAACACCAAGGGCATCGTCAACAAGGACAGCATCGCAAAGATGAAGGACGGCGTCATCATCATAAACAACAGCCGCGGCCCGCTGGTCGTGGAGGAGGACCTCGCCGCGGCGCTCAACAGCGGCAAGGTCGCCGCCGCCGGGCTTGACGTCGTCTCGACCGAGCCTATCCGCGGCGACAACCCCCTGCTCACGGCGAAAAACTGCATCATCACCCCGCACATAAGCTGGGCGCCCATAGAGAGCCGCCAGCGCATACTCGACTGCACGGCGGCAAACGTCCGCGCTTTCCTCGACGGCGCGCCCGTCAACGTCGTCAACGCCTGACGGCGCAGAGGGCAGACGATGAAAAAATGCATCGTAGTTTCGGACTCGTTCAAGGGCACGCTTTCCAGCCTTGATATCTGCGCCGCCGCGCGGCGCGTTATCCCCGAGTGCTTCCCCGGCTGCGAGGCCGTCACCATCCCCGTTGCCGACGGCGGCGAGGGCACGGTGGACTGCTTTATAGAGGCGATGGGCGCATCGCCCGTGACGGTTGAGGTCACGGGCGTGCTGGGCACGCCCGTCGCGGCGCGGTACGCCCGCCTTGGCGGGCTGGCCGTCGTCGAAATGGCGGCTGCCGCCGGGCTTCCGCTGGCCGGCAGCACGCGCAGCCCCGGCCGCGCCACGACCTTCGGCGTGGGCGAGCTTATCGCGCACGCAGTGCGCGCGGGCTGCACGACGGTGCTGCTCGGCCTCGGCGGCAGCGCCACGAACGACGGTGGCTGCGGTTGCGCCGCAGCGCTGGGCGTGAAGTTTTTCGACGGAAACGGCGCGGAGTTCGTTCCCGTGGGCGATACGCTGTGCGATATCGCGCATATCGACGTCTCCGCCGCGCGTGAGCTTCTGCGCGGCGTGGAGCTGAAGCTCATGTGCGACGTGACCAACCCCCTCTGCGGCGAGAAGGGCGCGGCGCATGTGTTCGGCCCGCAGAAGGGCGCGGATGCGGCGGATATCCGGCGGCTTGACGCGGGGCTTGCGCATTTTGCCGCCGTTATACGCGAGGAGCTTGGCGTCGATGTGCTCGACCTGCCCGGCGCGGGCGCGGCGGGCGGCATGGGCGCGGGCTGCGCCGCGCTTCTTGGCGGGGCGCTGCGCTCCGGGATAGACGCCGTGCTGGACGCCGTCGGCTTCGACGCGGCGCTTGCGGGCGCTGACCTCGTCATCACGGGCGAGGGGCGCGTGGACAGCCAGAGCGTTGACGGAAAGGTCATATCCGGCGTCGCCGCGCGCACGCGGGAAAAGGGCGTGCCGCTCGTTGTCATTGCCGGCGGCATAGACGATTCCGCCGCCGCGGCGTATGAGCTGGGCGTCAGCGCGATGTTCTCGACCGACCGCGCCGCGCTGAGCGTGGATAAGCTTGCCGGGCGCACCGCCGCGGACTATGAGGCCACCCTGCGCGACGTGCTGCGCCTCGTCCGCATCGCGGAGGATATCGGCCGCCGCAAGTGAAGCGGATGAGGGAGGCGTATTCTCTTTCACGGCACGCTTCCCGCTCGACGCACGGCATAAGCATATGAATACAGGCATATAATGACCGCGGCCCGGATGCATTCCGGGCCGCGGTTTGCGTTTCAATATTGAATTTTATGCGCTATGAGCATTGTGCTTACTTCACCCTTGTCAGCTCAAGCGTCTCGTCATCGAGTGCGAGCACGAGGGTATAGCCGTCAAAGCTTTCGACCTCCGCGCCGGAGATGTCGTTTCTTCTGTTCTCAAATTTAAAGGACGCCAGGATCTCGTCCGCGGTCTCATCATATTCAAATCTGACAGGATCAGTGATGTTGCACTTGATTTTTCCACCGCTTTTTGTTCGCAGTTCAAACTCGACATCTTTATGACTCTCATCTTCTACGCGCTTAAATGTCCAAGTTCTTCCGTTGCTGTCGGTCCAGTCGCCTATCATCGCGTATTCGTACAGCACCGTTAAGTCCTCGCCGTCTGCTTTCTCGTATACGAGTTCCGCATCCATCTCATACGCAACTATTTTCTCCGCGTCTGCTTTGGCGGTCTCGCTTGTGTCATAGACCTCGCCGATAATGCTCAGTGTCAGCACCGGGCCGTCCTCGGAATCCTCAACAGAGTAGTAGAGGTGGAGATCGGCCTCCTCATCCTCCTTAGCATCCTCAAGTGACGGGATCACGATCTCATCGCCGACCACCGTCGCAGTTTCCGCGTCGTATATTTCGTATATTGCAGATATTTCGTATATTGCAGAAGGACCACTGCGGGAATTCACGACTTGCCCGTCATAGTTGACTACAAAAAGCCCGAACGATTCTGCCTCATTCTGCTCAAGCCCCTCGCAGGATACGAGCTTCCACACGCCGAACAGCTCCGCCGGGAAGCGTCCGTCATCCGGTTCCTCTGTATCCCCGGCGTCAGTATCAGCTTCGGCGTCAGCATCCGCGTCCGCTTCGGCTTTGTCGTCCGCCTTGGCGTCAGACTTCGCTGCACCGTCGGTTTCCTTTGCCGCGTCCTTCTCCGTCTGCTGCGCGGCGGGGGAGCTTGCACTCATCCTCATCCCCTGCGGCAGCGCGCAGGCGAGGGAGGAGAGCATCATGACGATGCTCAGCAAAACTATGGCTATTTTCTTCAGTTCGGTTCTCCGTCCTTTTCGCTGTAATTTTTTCTATGTCTTTCAGCAGCCGGGCTTGCCCAGCATGCGGAACATATTCTTCTTGTACGCCTCGACGCCCGGCTGGTTGAAGGGGTTGACCCCCGACATGTAGCCGGATATGGCACAGGCCATCTCAAAGAAGCACACCAGCGAGGCGAAGCCCTCCTCGTCGCGTCTGTCCACCTCGATGATCATGTTCGGCACGCCGCCGGAGATGTGCGCCTCCTTCACGGCCTCCGCCACGGTCGCGCTTATATCCGTCAGGTCGCGCCCCGCGAGGTAGTTCAGCCCGTCCGCATCGGCCTCCTCAAAGGGCACGGCGTAGCTGTTGTGCGAGCGCTTGAAGCGCACGACGGTCTCCATCATTGCGCGCGGCCCGTCCTGGATGTACTGCCCCATGGAATGCAGGTCCGCCGTGTACTCGACGGAGGCGGGGAAGATGCCGATGCCGTTTTTGCCCTCGCTCTCGCCGAAAAGCTGCTTCCACCACTCCGCCATGAAGCGGAAGCTCGGCTCATAGCAGGCGAATATCTCGATATTGTGGCCGTTCTTGTAAAGGCGCTGGCGCGCGGCGGCATACTGCCACGCGGGATTGTCTATGCCGCGGTCGTCCAGCTTTGAAAACTCCGCAATGGCCGTGTCGATGACCTTGCGCACGTCTATCCCGGCCACCGCCATCGGCAGCAGGCCGACAGCCGACAGCACGCTGTAGCGCCCGCCGACGTCGTCGGGCACGACAAAGGTCTCCCAGCCGAACTCGTCGCCCAGCTCCTTCAGCACGCCCTTGTGCGCGTCCGTCGTTTCAAATATATGCTCGTTCGCCTTGTCGCCGTACTTCTTCTGCAAAAGCTCGCGGAAAATGCGGAAGGCGATAGCCGGCTCCAGCGTGGTGCCGGACTTGGAAATGACGTTGACGTCAAAATCCATGTCGCTCAGCAGCTCTATCGTGCCGCACAGCGCGTCGGCGGATATGCCGTTGCCGACGAAGAATATCTTCGGGTCGTTCGGGCCGGGGATGGGCTTGAGCAGCTCTATCGCGCCGCGCGCGCCGAGGTAGGAGCCGCCTATCCCTATCACCACCAGCGCCTTGGAGCGGGCGCGTATCTTCTCTGCCGTGGCGATTATCTTGTTAAGCTCATAGTCCTTTATGCGCCGCGGAAGATCCAGCCAGCCGGTGAACTCCGAGCCGGGGCCGGACTTGTTCAGCAGAGTTTCGTAAGCCTTTTCGGCGGCCTCATAATCCGGGCCGTTTCCCAGAAAACCGGCTGCGCCGGTCAGATCGACTTTGACCATATTTGTCTTGACCTCCGTTTTTCTTGTGTGTCAGTGATCAGCAATAATATAAATTATAAGGATATTATATACGCTTTTGGCAGCTTTTCAACAATTTTCTGTGCCGCCGCGCGTGTGCAAAATGACGAATTTTTGAAATTTCGCTTATGTTCCGCCGTCAGGCCCGCGCGGACGGCCTGCACCGGCAGCCTACAGCCCCAGCATCCTTCCGCCCAGAAGCCCCGCCAGCCCGAAAAAGCCCAGCCGCGGCACGTCGGCCGCCGCCACCACGGGCACCTCCGCCACGGCCGTGCCGCCGATGCTGACAGTCATCACGCCAAGTCTGTCGCCCGCGTGCACCGGCGCGGGCACGGCGCTCTCCACGGTCATGGAGTATTCGGGCTGCGCGCCGGTCTTGCGCACAAGGGCGTATTCCGGCCCCGTCAGCTCCGTCTCCACATGCGCCGCCCTGCCCAGCTCCACGCTCACCTCCGGCAGGGGCGCATCCGTGCGCAGCGGGCACAGCGCGTAGTTTGCGAAGGCGTAGTCCAGCAGCGCCCGCGCGTCGGCATTGCGCGAGTCCGCGTTCTCCGCGCGCATTATAACGGCGATGTACTCCACGCCGTCGCGCTCCGCCGTGGCGGAGATGCAGTATTTCGCGGCCGAGGTGAACCCGGTTTTCAGCCCCGTGCAGCCGGAGTACCAGTAGACAAGGCGGTTTGTACTGCTCAGGCCGAACTGGCCGTTCCTGATGCTGTCCATCCATATGGTCGTGTAGTCCTTGATGAATTCATGCCGCAGAAGCTCGCGCGACATCACGGCCACGTCATAGGGGGAGGTATAGTGCTGCTCGTCGTCGAAAAGCCCGGTGCAGTTCGTGAAATGCGTGTCCTCCAGCCCCAGCTCTGCGGCGCGCTGGTTCATCCGCTGGACGAAAAGCTCCTCACTGCCGGAGATATGCTCCGCCATCGCCACGGCGCAGTCGTTGGCGGATACGACCGCGATGCATTTTATCATGTCGCGCACGCTCATCCGCTCTCCCTCCGCCAGATATACGCAGCTTCCCCCGAAGGACGCGGCGCGGGCGCTCGCGGTGACGGTGTCGTCAAGGGAAAGCGTGCCCGCCTCGATATCCTCCGCTATCAGCAGCAGCGTCATCACCTTCGTCACGCTTGCCGGAAGGCAGCGCGTGTGCGCCTCCTTTTCGTACAGCACCTCGCCCGTGGCCTTCTCCATCAGCACGGCGCACGGCGCGGACACGCTTGGTATCACGCCGGGCGTGGCGGGCGCGGCGCAGGCGGCCACCCCCGGCAGGGCGAGAAGCGCGGCGGCAGTGAGAATTAAACAGAAAATACGCCTCATTTCAATATGACCTCGTTTCCGTGTGAATTCTTCTGCCTGATAATATGGCCGGAAAAGTTACAATATGCGCCGGTTTACAAAACCTGCCCGTTTGCGACAGCCAAAAATGAATATGTGAATAAAGCGTGACGCGCGCACCACGGTTTTTCAATAGCTTTTCAACACTTTCAACAGAGTTTTCAACATTGCTGTGTGAATAAAACCCCGTGTGCGGGCGGTTTTAGGTTTACATAACGCAAATTATTTTTTCCCCGCCTGTTTACGAAGTTTAACTTTTTCTTTACGGCAGTTAATCAACAATTAACAATTTATGTGTTGACGCTCCATACAGCCGATAGTAAAATAAAGTAGATAAATTTCGGCCGGGGAGGCAGTATTGTGAAAAAAGGCTTCAGATGGGATAAGAAATACCTCTATTGGGGCGTGACGGCCTTCTGCGTCGTCGCCTGCGCCATAGTTTTCTATATGGCGCTGAACTATCTGCCGGTTCTCGGCGCGGCGCTGAAAAAGCTGATGGGCATTCTCAGTCCGTTTCTGTGGGGTCTTGTGATAAGCTATCTGCTTCTGCCGGGGCTTCGCGCGATAGAGCACGGCGCTTTCGGGCCGCTGTGCGCAAGGCTTTATAAAAACAACGGCAAAAGCGACGGAAAGCGCCTTGCGCGCGGGCTGTCCGTGCTCGTGTCGGAAATTATTTTGCTGATTGTTCTTGCTGCCCTGGTGTATCTCATCATCCCGCAGCTGTACCAGAGTCTTGAGACCATCGTCAAAAACAGCAGCACCTACATAAACACCGCCAGTCTCTGGGTGGAAAGGCTGCTTCAGGACTATCCGGAGATAGAGCAGTACGCCACGGAGACCCTCGGCAAGGTCAACACCAGTCTGATGGACTGGCTTCAGACCACCGTCCTGCCGGAGCTGGGCAGTCTCGTGGCGAATGTGACGACGGGCGTGTACTATGTCGTCATGGCCATATACAACCTCATCATCGGCATCATCGTCTCCGTCTACATCCTCGCCAACCACGAGACCTTCTCCGCCAACGCCAAGCGCTGGCTGTACAGCAGTTTCTCCGTCGAGACGGCGCAGCGCATCCGCCGCGGCCTCGACTTCACCAACAGGACCTTCGCCGGGTTCATAAACGGCAAGCTGCTCGACTCGGCCATAATCGGGCTTATATGCTATATCGTCTGCGCCATCCTGAACATGCCCTACGCGCTGCTCGTCAGCGTCATCGTCGGCGTGACGAACGTCATCCCCTTCTTCGGCCCGTTCATCGGCGCGGTGCCGAGCGCGCTCATCATCCTGCTCGTCGATCCGTTCAAGTGCCTTGTGTTCGTCATCTTCATCATCATTCTCCAGCAGCTTGACGGCAACGTCATCGGGCCGAAGATCCTCGGCAGCTCCATCGGCATAAACGGCTTCTGGGTAATGTTCTCCATCATCCTCGGCGCGGGGCTGTTCGGCTTCTGGGGGATGCTGCTGGGCGTGCCGGTGTTTGTGGTCATTTACACCGCGATAAATAACCACATCGACAAAAAACTGAAAGCCAGCGACCTCCCGTGGGAGACCGCTGACTATGTCGGCGTTGACTATATAGACCCCGTCACCTATGAACGCGTGATGAAGCGCCGCCCCGGCGACGCGGAGGACGGCGAGGACGACGCCCCCGCCGAGAGCAAGTAAGGTCATAAATAGTTTTCTATCACGGCAGTCTCACCTGTGGGCGAGGCTGCCGTGCGCTGCAATAAGCCCCTCGCACAGCGCGTCGATATCCTCCTGCACCGTCAGGCGCGAAAGCCCGATGCGCAGCGCGCCGTCTATGGCCGCGGGCTTCATGCCGATGGCCTCCAGCACATGACTCCGCCCGCCCTTCTTGCAGGCGGAGCTTTTTGATACGTACACCTCGCGCGCCTCAAGGAAGTTCATGAGCACCTCACTGCGCCAGCCGGGCAGGGAAATACTGAGTATATGCGGCGCAGGCGTATCCAGCCACGTGAATTCCGGTATCGCCGCGCCGAGTCTTTCGACTATCTCGTGCTTGAAGGCGGCCATGCGCGCGATGTTCCCCGCCATGTCCGCGCGCGCGGCGTCACATGCCGCGCCGAAGGCCGCGATGGCCGGCATGGCCTCCGTTCCGGCGCGGCGGCCGCCCTCCTGCGCGCCGCCCATTATATACGGCCGCAGGCGAAGCCCGTCTCTGACGTACAGCGCGCCTATGCCCTTGGGCGCGTGTATCTTGTGCCCGCTGACGCTTATCATGTCCGCGCCGAGGCTTTTCGGGCTGAACGGCAGCTTCATGAAGGCCTGCACCGCGTCAGTATGCACAAGCGCGGCGCTGCCCGCGCGCCTCAATTCCCCCGATATTGCCGAAATATCGGTCACGGCCCCGGTTTCGTTATTGACCAGCATCAAAGAAACGAGTATAGTATCTTCACGGAGGGCCTCCATCACGGCCTGCGGGCTTATCGCCCCCGTGCCGTCGGGCTTGAGCTCCGTCACGTCGAAGCCGCGGCGGCGCAGCTCCTCAAGGGTCTTGCGCACGGCGTCATGCTCCACGGATGAGGAGATTATGTGCCGGCCCTTCCGCGCCATGGCCTCCGCCCCGGAGAGAAGCGCCCAGTTGTCGCTTTCTGAGCCGCAGGAGGTAAAGACCACCTCTCCCGGACGGCACCCCATCGCCGCGGCGGCCTGTCCGCGCGCCGTATCCAGCAGCTTCTTCGCCTCGCGCCCGCGCGTGTGCGTGGAGCTTGGATTGCCGTAGCATTCCGTCATTGCCGCAAGCGCGGCCTGCGCGGCCTCCGGGCAGACCTTCGTCGTGGCGGAGTTATCGAGATAATGTTCCATGATTCACACTTCTTTATCTATAAATATGTCAGGAGTTTCGCATGAAGTATATTATATCCACTCTCGGCTGTAAGGTCAACCAGTATGAGACGCAGGCGATGGAGACCATATTGCATGAGCGCGGGCATGAAAGCGCCGCCCCCGGCGAGCTTGCCGACGCCGTCATCGTCAACACCTGCGCCGTCACCGCCGAGAGCGGGCGCAAATCCCGCCAGCTCATCCGCCGCCTGCGCGACGAGAACCCCGGCGCGGTGCTGGCCGTGTGCGGCTGCTATTCCCAGCTTGAGCCGGGCGAGGCGGAAAGCCTCGGCGCGAAGGTCATCTTCGGCGCGTCCGACAGGGCGAAGCTGGTCGAGGCCGTGGAAAAGGCCGTGGAGAGCGGCGAGGGCTGCCGCGATATAGACGAGCCCTTCAAGCGCCGTGAGCTGGAGCGCCTGCCTGCGGGCGCGGTCTCCGGCAGGACGCGCGCCATGCTGAAGATTCAGGACGGCTGCGTGAACTTCTGCACCTACTGCATCATCCCCTATACCCGCGGGCGGCTGTGCAGCCTCCCCGTTGAGGACGCCGCGCGCGAAACGGCGCGCATCGACGCCGAGGGGTTCAAAGAGCTCGTGCTGACGGGGATAGAGGTCGCCTCCTACGGCGTCGATCTTCCGGGCCGCCCCGGCCTTGCCGACGTTATCACCGCCTGCGCCGCCGCCGCGCCGGACATGCGCATCCGCCTCGGCTCTCTCGAGCCGACCGTCATAAGCGAGGACTTCTGCCGCCGTCTGGCCGGGACGCACAGGCTGTGCCGGCACTTCCACCTCTCGCTTCAATCCGGCTGCGACAGGACGCTTAAAAACATGAACCGCAAATACGACACCGCGCGCTTTTACCGCGCCGTGGAGCTTCTGCGCGAGTACTTCCCCGGCTGCGGCCTGACCTGCGACCTTATCACGGGCTTCCCCGGCGAGACGGAGGAGGACCACGCCGCCACGCTGGAGTTCATCCGCCGCTGCGGCTTTTCCGACATGCATATCTTCCCCTACTCCCGCCGCCCCGGCACGCCCGCCGACAAGATGCCGCAGCAGTGCTCCCGCGCCGTGAAGGAGCGCCGCGCCCGTGAGGCGAAGGCCGTCGCGGAGGAGATGAAGGCCGCCTTCCTCGCCTCCTGCGTGGGGCAGACGCTTCCCGTGCTTTTCGAGACGCAGGACGGGGAATTCTTCACCGGCCACAGCGACACTTACGTCCTTGTGCGCGCGCGCGGCGAAAAGCTTCGCGGCAGGACGCTGAACGTCCTCATCACGGGCACGGACGGCGGCGTGCTGACTGGCGAGCTCACCGGCGATAACATGTAAACACATTTTTGAATACTATATAGTCACAGACATTACCCTCGGTTGACAAGAGCATACACGCCTGACAGTGCGTCTTTCCGGCGCTTT
>OLXG01000667.1_pt1 | contig 13588 bp, 9 predicted proteins | sample 1673861 | NCBI WGS metagenome assembly OLXG01 (sample SAMEA103958130, study PRJEB25191) | human gut metagenome | biome: human-associated habitat [ENVO:00009003]; feature: intestine environment [ENVO:2100002]; material: feces | place: Germany | collected 2013/2015
TGAAATTGAAGAAATTTCTTTAATTATATTTAAGAAAGCAGTTCTTTTATTTGTTGAATAATACATAACTTTTATAGGAGTGTTTGTATGGATATTAGATTTCATATGTTTATCGATTTGAGAATGGTTTTTACATATGAAGTCATGCATGATATCTTGAAGTTCTTGGGAATTTCGATGCGTCATAGTAACAAATGATATTTGACTATCATCAAAATAAGATTTAAAGTTAGTAAAGATATTAATATCGGATCCTGTGAATCTATATATAGATTGCCAGTCATCCCCTGCAGCAAACAATTGAGAATTGCCATGATCGATTAGCTTTTTCAAAAACTGCATTCTACTCCATGATATGTCTTGGAATTCATCGACAATTATGTATGAATATTTGAAATTGGTTGTCGAATTTAATAATTCGGTTGATTGTAGAATCATATCATCAAAATCAATTTTATTATTTTTTCTGATCCAGTTTATATAATAACAATAAACTGATTTAGCTATCTTTAAAAATCGTAAAGATCTATTCTTTTCAAAGAAATTTGTTGAACTTAAATTGAACTTATCGAACTGAGATTCATCGGTGTATCTAGCTTTATATAAATTGATAAATGATTTAATTAATCTAATAAAACCTGCAAATTTTCTTCCGTGATAAATTGAATTTAAAGCATTTTTAATTTCAGTATTAGAAATGGGATGTGTTTGAATTCCATATTTTTTGAGGTTTTCTTTTAATTTTTCAAAGATTGTACCATCACTAAATTCATATGAATATGTTTCAAAGTATTTAGTTTTATATAGAGAATGTACTTTTCTTTTCCATTTAATTCCTTCTACATATTCCTTAGCTCTTTCTTTACTATATTGTGTAGCTTCAAAGTTTTTATTTATTCCATAATGCTCGTGATAAATACTATATTTCTTTAGAAAAAAGTCTGGCTTATATTGTCTATGGTCATTTGTTGCTAAATTGACTGCATATGGTTCCTCATAAACATAATCTATACCATTGATGAAGTACCAATTAGCAATAACATATTCTTCATAGCTTTTTACTTTTTCTTTCTTTAACGTTTCATATGAATAGCTGTTTTTGGCATTTAAATTAAGTTCTGATTTTAAGGTTGTAAAGTCTTCTATTTTCAAATCTGAATACAAATCTCCATCATTTTCATATTTTTTATCTTTGTAATTGTCGTGCACTAAAAATAAAGCATAATATTCAAAGACCAATTTTAGCATCTTGAAATCCTTGGGTAGTTCATCCCTGAAATATGACTCGATTATTGCATTGAACTGATCTTCCACTATAAAATTCTTCTTTGTTATTGATGTTAATATTTGAAGACCAATTTTATGAAATGTTCCGACCGTTATGTTTGGATTGATATTTGATATTTTTTCTGCAGATCATCAGCTGATTTTTTCGAATATGAGAGAAGTAATATGTCATTTGGTGATAAATTCTTTCTCTCTAATAGATATTTAACTTTTCCACATATAGTTAATGTTTTCCCTGCACCTGCACCTGCAATTATTAAATTAGATTTTTCATCTTTTAATATAGCTGTTCTTTGTTCTTTATCTAAGGATTTACCATTTACATTATCGAATATTGAATCTTTTATTTCGGCTTTAATCCAATCATTATTATTTTTTTCGATGATGTCATGTATTCTTGTATTTAGATCAAAAGTATAGTAAAGGTGATTGAATTCTTTTATTTTGTTATATAGAGATTCTAGTTCCTCTGTTAATTTCTTTTCTTTGACTTTGCTTATATATCCTGAATATATATGATTTTTAATTTCTATAGATTTGTTGTAAAGCAAGTATTGCTCTTGAATTGTTTTATAATCAGATACAATTGTCGATAATTGCTTTTCCCAAACGACATTTCCTTTTGATTTATGTTTATATTGATTGAGAATAGAAATGTTTTTGCTATAAATTTCAATTATATCCTCTGTTATAGATGTTGGATTCTTAATGATATTGTCAAATGAAAAATTATCAAATTCAGAATGTAAATAATTTAAATCTTTATTGTGTTTTTCAATCTCTGACAATAGTGAATTCCACTCATTTGCTTGGCAGGATACTTTTAATCTATTTAAAATATCTCTTTGTTTATCGCTTAATTGTATTTCTATTATTGAATCTCTTTGTAATTCCTTTTTTAAACTCCATATGTATGGCTTTAAATAATATTTAAATTTTAATTTGTAAAAAAATATGAATTTCATTTTTTAAAGAGATAATGTTCTTTATTATTATAAGAAAAAAAGATTGAAATAAAAATGCCAAGCTTAATCTTGGCATAATGTTATCTTATTATGTATTCTATTTCAAATTGATAGTCATAGAATATAACAACACAGCATATTTGCTATGACCTGTCACTTTGAAAAATGAAAATCCTTCAGGAATTGTATATGTATATGTTGTTTTATCAGTTATCACAGGTTTTATTTCAGTTCCATTGTTATCGGCTGATAGAATCGAAGATGAGGCATATAAAGAAGGATAACCTACAAAATCACCTTTTGTAGTTACGTCGACATTTAATACTACTGTAGATAAGTTCATCGCAGTCGAATTGAATAAGTAGGAATTGCTCTTTGATAAATTTCTAAATTGAATTCCACCATTATTATTCATTATATAGTCATATTTGAATGTGTATCCGCTAATAGTCAAATCCGATTCGAATCCGGGATACTTTGCATCAAAATTATTTGCGTCGATTGTAATTGTCTTTATTGTTGTGTCTGGAGTTGATGGAGTGTCGGGATCAGTAGTGCTCGATTCATACTTCATTATATCGAGGAAGAACACTGAATTATCACATCCGAAGCTGAGCAGGAATCCTTTTTCTTCACTTTCGGCATAAGGATAATATCCATCTTTAACTGTGACTGTATATCCTAAAGCTTTCAAAGCATTGGAATAATTAGTCTCCATTTGACTATCAGTTATAGAAGAATCTATTGTTCCATAAACGACAAACTCACTTGATGATTCGCTTTTGGAAGTATATCCGTAATAAGATTCATCGCTCGCTATATCGAATGATGGAATTTGATTATTTGTAACTGATGTCAAATTAAAGAATGTTGCTATATCAGCATAAGGGAATGAAGAATATTCTGCCACGTTGCTATCAGTATTGGATTCGACCCAAGAATATATTTCAAAGCCATAGTCAGCTGAATAACCTATTTGCAATACTATTAAATTTGTATCATCGTAACTGTATGCATAGAGATCATATCCATCTTGTGTCGAATCATATGTATATTCTTCATCTTCCACCTTACTTTTATATGCACTTGTTAAATTGCCACAATCCATATCATGAGTGTAGAAGAAATTTCCAGAGTCATCCTTTTCGAGTGAGGATTCACGATTGTCAGTTAGACCATCAGCGAAAGGAATAGCGAAATCAAACCCGAATGCTTGTTTCATTATTTCTTTTTCTGATGCGTACCAATCTGAACTTGCATCATCTTTTTTATTAGATGATGTTGCAGTGTCTTTCTTGTCAGTATTGACCGATGGGACTGAAGGTTTGTTTGTCGAATTGTCTGTGACTTGATTTGAAGGTGTAGTAGGATTAGAAGCAGAATCACCACAAGATGTCAAGAAAAAAGTGGTAGATAATAGAACTAAGGTTAGTAATTTGAATTTTGATTGCATTGATAATTTCTCCCGTATATATAATTGTAAAATGTTTGTTAGAAATAAAAAATAGATAACCGTATTTATTGATAGCGGTTATCTATTAAGCAAGTTTTATTTCTTCTTTTTGCTGTTATTTTTCTTCTTAGTTTTATTTTTTTTGCTGGATGGTTTCTTGGATGATTTCTTCTTTCCTTTTTTAGCAAATACAATAGAAAGAACGATTATTAATACTAAGATGATAACTATAGCAATTATTATTCCGATAGTAATTCCTATGTTTTCAGAATTAAAGTAGACTGATGGAGTTACTTCAATTTTGAATTCACCTAATTTCTTGCTAGATTTATCTACTAACACTGAGATTGTTGTAGTTCCAAATCCTACTGCTTCTATAGTATTGTCGTTTGAGACTGTAGCGATGGTATCATCGTCAGATTTTAGTACGATTTTTTCTTCAGGGAATAGATTGTCAACCTTAATATCTAATTTGTATGAGGTTGAATTTCCTATTACTGGAGCTAATTGAATATTTTTTGGTAAATCAGTTTTTAATATAGGATCATTCCAAATTATCATCTTAGTCTTGAAGTGATTTATAATTCCTTCTTCAGTAGTTTCATCTATTTTTATAGCAGTTCCTTCTTTACATTCTTTTAATGCCTTGAATGTCTTCTTGTCATCAGACATAGATAAGTAATTGGAATCAAAACTGACATTGATAGTCGATTTAGATGAATATGTAATTGGTAATGTTAAAGTGTCATTTGTATGCAAATTATATGAATCTTTGAGGCTAGGGAATGCTCTTCTGGCCCATTCAGGATGATCTATGAATGGATTTCTGTTGTTTTGAACATTGTTATAGATAAGATTGTTTCTATGTATTTCATAATTACTTACAGGATCTAATTCATTCCATTTAAGGAAATCAGATAAATGTTGATGAACTCCATGGAAATGATCGTTGTCATCCTTTTGTGTTTTGTCATCTGTCAATAAGAGGTAAGGCTCACTTCTAGTGTTAGTCTCTTGCTTATTAGAGTATCTAACGCCCATATAAAGTAAAGCCCTAGCTATATCGCCTTTATATTGATCAGTTGGTTCGAATGTATCATCACCATCTTTATCTTTTCCAGACCATCCACTTAAATCAGTAGTACCATCAGCGTAATAACAATAGACTTCGCTATATGGTTTATCTCTGTCTATGTATCCGTAGTAGTTGTTATTGTGTATGTTATTTGTATGATGATCAGCTGCTAATAAATGATGAAGGTCTGTTCCAGCTCCAGCTTCAGGATCGCCGCTAGGTGAGAAACCATGGCTTTTGGCCCATATATGTTCTTTATCTTCTTGAATATTTTTATTTGGCTTTATCTTTTTGTCAAAATCGATATGATCTAATGAAGGATCGATAGTCCAGGAGTTTCCGTTGACTAGATTGTTTATCTGCTTGCTCTTTGTTTCATTATCTTTGAAGTAAAGCAAAGTAAAATAGTAATTATTTGTTGTTGAGAATTTAAAAGTATCCGGATCAATAGGTTGGGATAATTCCCAATTCCTATCTGTTATTTGATACCACTTGTTTACATCAGCATATTTAACAAAGTGATTGTCCTTTGATATTACAGTATATAGCTCATTTATAAAACTAGAACCTGTTGAAGTGTTATCTACTGCAGAATAATATTTGTCTATATTTTCTTTACTTGTATCAGTAAAGTCCATCTTCAAAGACGAATCATAAAAACGTCCATCAAATGCCTTGGGGGCATTTAATACAGGTGCGTTAGACATCAACAAAAAATTTAGTGGCAATAAAGCCCATAGTTTCTTATGCATATGATGAATATTTCCTTGGAGTAATTTGTTTCCAATGAATAATATAGATAAAAAAGTAGATAGTTTCTATATGAAATTTCTTACATCTAAGGTTTAGCATAAAATATTTACATTATTAGGTTGATTAGTTTCTTTTACTATGTTTTTAGAACTTTTAAAATTTAGAGATAAGTTCTAACAAACAGATAAGCTTTAGTATGGAAGATAACCTTTGATTCTTGGAAAGACTTATTTCAACTAACTTAGTTTATAAAATACAAAGAAAACTAAGAGTGTAATACATTTTAAAAATTGTATAATTATTATTTGTGGAGTGATACCCAAGGGGTTTAAGGGACTGGTTTCGAAAACCAGCAGTGGATGAAAGTCCAGCCAGAGTTCAAATCTCTGTCACTCCGCCATTCTAGCTTGTTACGAACACTGCATGCTTGGCAGGCAGGGTTTGTTGCTATAGGTCAGTTGCCAAAAAGGCACTGATTGTCGAAAATCTATCAAATTACGGCTGTGTAGAGACATGGCTGTTTTTTGTTGCTTGGAGATGTTAAAAAAGTGCGATTTTTTGCATTGTGGATCTTGATCTTTTGAAAAGAATAAAGTAAAATATATGCGTTTCGTATTTGATAGGAGGTCAAAGTATGGAAAAGACAGTTATTGAATTATTTGCTGGTGTCGGCGGATTTCGTGTAGGCCTAAATAACGTCTTAAACTTTGACAGGACTACTGGGAGAGCCGTTGAAAATGGCCCTTGGAAATTTGTTTGGGCAAATCAGTGGGAACCGGCCACGAAGGAGCAACACGCTTTTGATTGCTATGCCTTACGATTTGGAAAAGAAGAGGCATCGAATGAAGACATTTCAAAGGTCAACAAAAAACAAATTCCCAATCATACATTACTGACCGGAGGATTTCCATGCCAGGACTATTCCGTTGCCCGCTCTTTGAGTCATGAACAGGGCATCGAAGGCAAGAAAGGTGTTCTTTGGTGGCAAATAAATGATATTCTCAAAGCTAAGAAACCTAAGTTCGTTTTACTTGAAAACGTTGATCGCTTATTGAAAGCCCCGTCAAAACAAAGAGGGCAGGCGTTCGGAATCATCCTTCGTTGTTTCTGCGAAGCTGGATACGGAGTTCAATGGAGAGTAATTAACGCTGCAGAATATGGTCATCCTCAAAGACGTAGAAGAACCTTCATTTTTGCTTTCCATAATTCTACGAAATATTACAAGACCTTCAAAAATACCGCAAAACGAACTAACCCCGACGAAGTCATTATCAACAATATGATGTTTTCCGCAGGATTTCCCTGCCGAGTTACAGGTGATGTGAATTTGGGAAGCCTAGCAAAGGATTCTTTCAAGAGTATTGCTGATGTTTCGGATAAGTTTGCTTTCCGTTTTGAAAATGCGGGCTATTGTTTGAACTACAATATCTTCACTACTTCTGTTGAACCTATTTATGAAGGAAGGGTGAGAACATTGGGCGAATGTTTGGATTGCAATAACGTCCCTGAATATTGTTATGATGTCGATTATGAGAAGTTTAGATATTTGAAAGGCGCCAAGCATATTGAAAGAACTGCTAAAAATGGGCACAACTATTTCTATTCCGAAGGTCCGATTGCCTTCCCCGATTACTTGGATAGGCCAGGAAGGACAATGCTTACAAGTGAAGGATCTGTGAATAGAAGCTCACATTATATTCTTGATCCAGTATCTAATAGATACCGCATTCTCACACCTATCGAATGTGAAAGGCTCGATGAGTTCCCAGATGACTGGACTAACACTGGGATGAGCCCAAAAAGAAGGTATTTCATCGCGGGAAATGCCCTTGTTTGTGGGTTGATAGAAACAATGGGTGAGGAAATCTCGCACATTGTCGATGCCGAAGATTAACGATTGTTATTTGATAAAAATGATGTCTCTATGATAGGCAAGGAAATCCTTCATTCTGGGATTGAACTTGATGTCGTAGATTCTTCCATTTTCAAGTTCGAGCCTTTTGGCATTGTCGTTTGTAATTATTGTGGACAACAATATCTTTCCACTGTTTTCGAATGAGATGAGTCCTCTGTCAAACAACCTATCGTAGGTTGCACTGAGGATAAATCCATTTTCACCGCTGGTTCTTTCCGAATTATTGGAAACGGACCACGGCTTAATGTGGCTGGCAATTAACACTTCAGGTATATTGATATGGGTGATAATACATCCTTCACTATATTTCCTTAATAGTTTTTCCCTATAGAGGCCCTGTCCAATCCTTGCTTTGACAATGGCCTCTTTTTCGGTTGTGGTCAATGTCGTGTCTTTTTCAATTTTGCTTACTTCTTTTTCTTCGGACTTTTGGCTTTCGTTCATGGTAAAGACATATAGCCGGAAATGTTTCAATGCATTTCTATACATCCTCTTTCCAATTCTATCTTTGTCTTGAAAAAACTTGTTTCTCAAAATGAGCTCGATGGCCAAATCCAATTCGAAAAGTTCCATGTCTTGAAGCGGTTTTGTGATGATGCCTTCGCTCATCATGTCTTTAGAGACCACTTTCAGCCCACTGTCGTAATGCTCGATGGATCGTTGACTTAAAAGGATTCCGTCCTTTTTCGTGCAAGTTTTTAGGAAATCCTGGAAATTCATATTTTTATTTTATCACTTCAGCTTTCAGAATCACAGATGGGACATGATAAAGGTAACAAAAAAGTCGTGCAACCATCGAATCTTTTTGAAATCTCTGGTATTAGGAAACATATTTGTTTCTTTTTGGTATCATATAAGGAGTATGGAAAACAAAAAGGACAAACACCCATCGGAGAAAGTCGAAAAGAACCGTAAAGACCTTCTTGATAAATTGAAGGCCTTGAATGGAAAAACAATTGGTCAAGTTGATCAATATGGACTTTTGGACAACCCAAAGAACAAAGGCGATATCGGACAGGTTATCCAAAAATATCTCGGAAAGGATTTGGACAATGATCCAGGCCCTGATTTTCCTGATGCCGAGCTTGAACTTAAGGTCACTGGTCTGTTGCCAAACAAAGCCAAAACGAAAGACAAATTCAGGGCGAAGGAGAGGCTCGTCCTTACCAACATTAATTACAACGAAGACTATAAATCCTCTTTCGAAAACAGCCATCTAATAGAAAAATGCGACGATATGCTGATGACTTGCTATGAATATGTAAAACCTGATGCAGAAAAAATTGATTATGGAGCTTTTCCCATCATAGATTCTTTTATTTTGACATTGTCGAATGAAGACAAAGCGGTAATGAAACGTGATTTCGACCTGATTATTTCGAAAATTAAGAACGGACAGGCGGATCAGATATCGGAATCGGACACAAACTATTTGGCGGCGTGCACGAAGGCAAAGGATTCTACCATCAGAAAAACGCAACCCTTCTCTTCAACTCTTGCCAAGCCTAGGGCCTTTTCTTTAAAACAGTCTTTTGTCAGTTCCCTTATCCGTGAATATATTTCAAATGAACATTTTCAAAGTATCCTTGACGGCGTGAAGAGCATGAACTTCGGCGGCATCGAAGATTTTGTGCTTTCAAAACTAAAGCCATGGTTCGGAAAGACCGAGGAGGAACTCGGATATACATTCAACGTTGCTACAAATGCTAAGAATCGATATTCGATGTACATCAACAGGATTTTTAAAGTTTCGAGTTTGGAAGAGTCCGAAGAATTCCAAAAGGCCGACATTGTCGTTAAAACGTTGAGAATCAAGAAGACTGGCTCGATTCAAGAAAAGATGTCTTTTGCCCAGATGGATTTCGTTGATGTAGCAGAAACGCCATGGGAAGAATCAGACGTCAGGTCATATTTTTCCGAAAAACGTTTCCTTTTCATCGCGTTCAGGGAAACGGAGAAGGGGTATGTTTTAGACAACGCCGCTTTCTACAATTTCCCTGAGACAATCGTAGATGAGTTCGTTGGCTATACATATCGGAAGACGCAAAAGACCCTTTTGGAGGGGAATATTGTCAAATCAACTTCATGGAAGAAAGTCAAGGGAGAGATTAAACTCATTCACAATACGAATTTCGTTGGATCAAAGGAAAACCCCGTTTGTCACGTAAGACCGCATGCAGCCGATTTCAATGATCAGTCTCCACTTCCTGTTCCCGATAAATACACAGGCTATACAAGCTACGAGAAACAATGCTTTTGGATTGATACCAGATTCATTAATGCTATTCTGCGCAAAACGGAAAAAGAGTATCTAGATGTCGCAAGAAAGAAATTGAATTCGAAAAACTAGATATATTTAAAGCCTCTATTGAAATATTAAGAAACCTTCCATTGGAAACTGGTGTTCAAAAGACTTCTTTTATAACTAGATTTGTAAATAAGGTAGATGTCTTTAATGATGGTAGAGTACTAGTGATTGTAGATTCGTTTGGCCATAAAGCCACTGCCTTAGTAACTGAAGAAAGCAATAATATTGTTCGCATACAACCTATTTTAAGCCGCCATTATATTGAATTTATTAATCTTGAATAAGATTTATCTTATATGTTATAAAAAAAGGTGGATTCCACCTTTTTATTTTACTTGTTTATGAGCTCTCAAGGCCCATAAAATAGAAATCAAATCTATTCCTTCCTGACATATAGCACCTATGATGGCGGGAAGTACTCCAAACGCTGCAACTATCATTAATATTATGCAAGTTGTTATTCCTATTAAAACAGCTTGTCTTCCTATTTTTAAAGTATGTATTGATATTTTCTTAGCTAATACAATGCTATCTATCGAATCATTTAAAATGATGATATCGCTGACCTCACTGATAGCACCATCATTTCCGCTTTGCATTGCTATTCCTATGTCTGCATTTGCTAAGCAAGGTGTATCGTTTATTCCATCTCCTACCATTGCTATAGGTCTATCGTCATCACTTGCAGAAGTTATTATATTTAATTTGTCCTGAGGCGATAAAGATGAATAGTATTTATCGATTCCAGCTTCTTCTGCGATTCTAGAAGCAGTTTTCTCGTTATCACCGGTAAGCATGATGATCTTATTGACATTCATATCTCTTAATGAAGATAAAGCTTCTTTTGTATCTTTTTTAAGTTTATCTCTAAAGATGATATATCCGGCAGGATTATCATTCACTGATAACCCTACTAATGTTTCACCTTTTTCTATATTATCATCTAAAGATACAAAAGATCTGTTTCCTACTTTATATTTAACTCCGTCTATAAACCCTTCAACTCCTTTTCCTGGATATTCTTTGATATCAGACGCTTTTAATAGATTTGTTTGATTTGATGATTCTATTATAGATTTAGCAAAGATGTGATTGGAATTAATTTCAAGACTAGCCATATATAAGAGCAAATCATCTTTTGAATAATCATCTATAGTTTCTATTTTTGAAATCGATGGTTTTCCATTGGTTAGAGTTCCTGTTTTGTCGAAAGCAAAAGTCTTAGTATTTGCTAGTTTTTCAAATGCGATAGGATCTTTTATTAAGATGTTCTTTTTATAGGCTTGCGATATCCCTGAAATCATTGCAATCGGAGCTGCTAATAATAAAGGGCAAGGAGAAGCGACTACCAATACTTCGACAAATCTAGTAAAGCCATCCATCAATGAGATTGATGGATTTGTAATATAAGCAATAAGCCAACCTAATCCTGCTAGTAGATAAGAAACAATAGTGAATGGAATTGCTAATTTATCAGTCATTTTTACAAATTTAGATGGCTTTTTATCCACTTCTTTAGCTAATTTAACGATAGTTTGATACTGAGAATCAGCATCTTTTTTATCGACTTTAGCAATAATAGGAGAATCACCATTTATAAATCCTGATAGTATTTTGTCTCCTACTTTTTTTGATTCTGGAATACTTTCTCCTGTTAGAGAAGACATGTTGAATGGTGAGTTTCCATCGATTATCGTCGAATCCAATGGAACTGTTTCATTAGGCTTTATCAAAAACAAATCACCTATTTTTGCTTCTTTTATGTCTATATCCATACAATACCCGCTATCGGTCAATAGATGAACAACTTTAGGTGTCTTATTTATGAGCTCAGTCAATTCTTTATTTGCTTTCCTTGAAGAAAAAGACTCTAAGGCCTGACCAGAAGCCATCATAATCATTATCATAAGACAAGCCCAATAACCTTCGATAGTAATTCCGTTTATGGTGTCATTGACAAATAGAGTGGAAATAATAGAAGTCAAAGCTAAAATATCTAATCCTACATGTCCTTTTATTAAATCTTTTATCATACTTACGACAGTAATAACTACAAAAATTGCAGCACATGAATGGATGAGGATAAGAGAGACTAGATTCAACTGGAATCCAAATTGAAATATTAAAGCTAATATTCCAACAACAATCGTCAAAATAATTAAGTAATAATTAGATAAGAACTTTTTCATTGTAAATCACCGGTCCTTTCAAGAGTTCTATCTTTAAATAGTTTGTCGTCTGAAAAGGATTGCTCCTTTTCTGCCGTCGTCACCTTATATAAGGTCTAACGGAATCTTGTAAGTCACCTGTGGATTTACCACTACACACCCTTTCGGGATAGCATTTTTAATATAATGGTTTGATAAATGGAAATCAATATCCAAATAAAAATAAAAAGCCTTAGGATTGGCTAAGACTTTTACATATATATTTAATCTGATAGCAACTCTTTTAATTGTATGGAATTGATTCCTATGTTTTTCTGCATGAAATCAGCTATTTTAATTATTTGTTTCTTTTCTTTCTTTAATTGTTTATATACTTTGTTGAATTCGCTTTTTAAATACTTTCTTTTAATTCTTTCGTATTTAAATTTCAACAAATACGATATTTCTTCAGAGTGGGCATAATGGCATGATGGATCCAAAATAGATCCACGGCATAGCAAGGTGTCGATTAGTTTTAATGCGTTAGTCAAATCGTTACTACCCCCTACATCATACTTGCCAAAGATTAATTTTTCACTGGCAATTCCAGCTAGACTTGTGTCGATACTTTCTTCTAATGTTTCTCTGTCTAATCTCTCGGTAGAGAATTTATCAGAAGATAGAGTTTCTGCATTGATGTTATCTATTATTCTAGTTCTCAAAAAAGATATCCTTTTACAATGAGATTGTAGGTAAAGTGCATGACCTGCTTCGTGTATTGCGGTCATCCTTTCAATATTGTCAGGCTCTTCGTGGTTATGGTCTAATAAATCCATTTCATCTAATATTTTCAAAATATCATTCAGCTTTGCTTTTTCACCGTATTTTATACTTGCTTGACTAAATATGGATTCTATTTTAGCAATGTTTATTTTCTTGAACTCATATTTTAATTCTTCTTTTTCATCGGCAGTTACAGGAACATTGTATTTCTTGCTGAATCCATCTATTAAATCTTCAACTATAGTTGAACTACTCATACAATATTTCTTTTCCAATCTTCCAACTCTAACTAATGATTCAGGCCAATCTTGAGGAGATGAGTTTGATGTTGCAAGTGTGATTACAGAAGTGCTCTTATCAAATCCATCCATTTGAGATTGAAAAGCTCTAAGGAATTTAGGATCTACTTCACCCCAACAATTTAGTCCTAATAAATTGTCAATTTCATCGACTATTACTATTGATAATTTGTTCTTTCTAGCTTTAGTATATGCATCGACTATTTCTTTGTTTATATTATCTAGGTCACATTGAAGATTGATAACTGGGCAGTTAAAAATCTTTGAGAATTCTCTACATATCAAAGTTTTACCATTTCCAGGCTCTCCATAGAAAACAAATCCTTTGGGTAGATCGGAGATATCCTTTCCATCTTTTAATCTATCCATATACTGGTCATAAACTTCTTTTAGTTGTTTTTTGATAGTGTCGTATCCGAACACATTAGGCAAGAAATCTTTGATTTTGTTTTCCATTTCCGTTTCCTCTCTTTCAAAGTTTCACCATTTTCTCACAGATTAGATTTAATTAATGGATAAAATGAATGATATTAAGACAAATGTGTATAAAAATACACATTTGTTATTCTTAATGAATTCATTTTAGATAAAAAAGATGATAAA
>OLXG01000669.1_pt1 | contig 13564 bp, 17 predicted proteins | sample 1673861 | NCBI WGS metagenome assembly OLXG01 (sample SAMEA103958130, study PRJEB25191) | human gut metagenome | biome: human-associated habitat [ENVO:00009003]; feature: intestine environment [ENVO:2100002]; material: feces | place: Germany | collected 2013/2015
TCCGGTTGCCCGGTGGTTAAATTTTCGGTTGTTTCTCCAGGAAGATGAACGGGACGGTAATGTCCATGAACTTGTCGCCCTGCTTCATCTCCCGCGGGTCTTCGGTGAACTGTACGCCGACCAGGACGTCTGTCTTGACCATGTCGCCTTTCGACGGGTTGCCGTAGTTGATGACGATGGTCGTCTCCAGGTCGAGAATCGACCCGCCTGCGGCGACCTCCAGTGCTTCCAGTTCCGACTGCAGAAGCCCGATTTCGCCCTCATTGGTCTTGTTGCCCTTCTGAATCGACATAGGCATGTTTCCCTTGCCGTGGAGCAATTCCTTCTCTTGCTTGGTTGTGTACTTGATCGCACGCAGTCCCGTCACATCGCGGTTGCCCATGAAGACGGTAATGTCTGCGTATTCGTATTGTCTACTGATGAACATTTGCTGGTTGGTTTATGCGGCCGTGAAGCCGAGTTCGACATCGATGTATTTGGCATAGCCGTTGGGCTTCACGCGTAGACCGACAGCCAGCCGGGAAGTCGAGAGAATCTGCTGTTTGTAGTCGATCGTACACTTAACACCCGTATCGTTCGGGTCGCCGGGATCGTTGCCCAGGTTGCCGTTCGCCGTCATGTTCGAGATGATGGCTTGCGCAACGGAGCTTTCGAGCGACGTACACCAGGCAGGCGACAGGTTGCCATCCGAAGCGATGGGCACCTCATCGTTGAGCGAATCGAGCAGCGTGTTGTAGGCCACGCGGTAGGCCTTGTCGATGACGCGGCGGTTGGTCAGCGAACGGTAGTCGTCCTCGACACGGGTTGCCAGATTGTCGTCGGCGATGAAATAGCCGGTGCGGCCGACGAAGGTCGTGAACGTGATGTAACCTTTCTCGTGAATCGCCTCCACGTCGGCCAACTCGACCAGCTGGTCGCCGATGTAGATGGCCAGCGGTGTCAGAGCGCCATCCTTTACGCGGCTGATTTTACGTTGTACGGGAGTAATGGCGATACGGCCGCCCACGATACCCATACAGGCGTTGAGACTGTTCGGCGCGGTGTCGCCGATGACGATACCCACACGGTTGTACTCCATCGTCGTGAGCGTCTGCAGCTGCTGGGCATCGCCCGCGAAGCCATAGCCCTCTATCAGCGTAAAAATCGGTGCACGCAGCGTATCGGTAGCCCATTCACCCAGTCCCTGAGCCTTGACCAGCGCGGCTGCGACATCTGCGTCGAGACCGTTTTCGGCTTTCATTGCATAACCGTCGGCCGGGGTCTTGAATGCCAGCAGACCGCGCAGCTTGCCATTTGAGGCCCGGAGTAGCGACGAGGCACCCGCGGCATTGTCCTTGTTGAGCACGGATGCGAAGGTCGCCGTATCGGCGAAGCCCATGATCCAAAGCTCGGCGCCGTCGCCCGCCTCGGCGAAGAAGTCCTTGACGTTGCGGTGGAGGTTGGGGTTGTTGTCGGCCGTGACGCCCAGCGCTTCGAGTGCCGAAAGTTTCTTGACCGTGTAGGCTTTGCCCAGTTTGAAGTTGTCGTCGCCCTCGACTTCGCAGGCGCCCAGCGCCAGGAAACCCAAGCAGCCGTCGGCCATTGCCTCGACCTGGCCGAGGGCGCCGTTGGCGAATGTTATTTTAACTCGTGGTAACATCTATTTGCGTTTTACGATGATAACTTTTTTGTCCCGGAGCGTGGCTGCGTGGTTCCGGGCATCCTGCTCTCGGAAGAACCCGAACCCGTTGGAGGTCATATAAACCTCCGCAGCTGCGGGATACTCTTCCAGAATCTGCCGACCTTTGGCCGTCAGAGCGTCGGCTACTGCTGCCGTGCATCTCGGCCCGGTCTCGGCTGCTGCTGCCGCTGCTGCTTCGGCAGTGCGGGCCGCAGCTTCTGCGGGGCTACCGGCATAGGTAGTTGCGGGCGACAACGGTGCATCTTCTTTCCGCTCGGCCGGTGCATCGGTTGTCTCCTGCGATGCTTCAGTATCCTCCTGTTCCAACCGCTCGCCGTCTGCGGACGCGATCGTGTTCTGCTGGTCGACCGTGTCGCTTTCGGTCTGCTGCGGCTCGAGGGCTTCCTGGGAGGCAGCAGCTTTGTTGTCGGCAGGCTGGGGATCAGCAGCTTCCTGGGGCATGGCTGCATCCGGCTCTTGAGCCGGTCGTTCTTCTTTTGCCTGTGTAGCATCCCGTCGGGCAGCGGCACGGGCCGCTTTCCCTTTCGATGTAGGTGTATTTGCCATAAATTGAATTTTAATGTTGTTCTAATCCTATTCGATTATCGTTTGAAGCGACGCCACAGCAACCATCCGGCGATTCCGGTAACCGTAAGCAGACCGATCGTACAGAGGAGGCGCTGTGTTCCGTTCATACCCCGGCGACTTGTCGTCTCGACAGCAGCATTCCGTTCTGCATGCTCGATCGTTTCCTTGTCGGCGATTTGCATTTCGGTTTCCTGGCTTTCGATCTTGGCCTCCTGGCGGGCTTTTGCCGTGGTGCGCCGCAGTTGCGTAGCATGCACCTTGACAGGAGGTGTCCCGGTCGTTGGGTCTACGGGTTGCGAGGTGTCGTAAATCGTGGTCACGGTGATAACCTCCTCGTCGCGTTCTTGCTCGGCGGCGGTCTGCGTCTGCTCCGCCCGGTCGGTCGTGGTCGCCGTGCTTTCGGTGACCGCCGTATCGCAGGAAACCGTTTCGACGGATTTCGTGGATTGACGGGATGCGCAGCACCCGGACAATAGCAGGCTAATCGTCAGAAAGAGTATCTTTTTCATTTTTCGCCAGTCGTTTGATCGTTCGTTCGAGTTTGTCGACCTTCGCAGTGAGTTTCGACACTTGTTCGGCCAACTCCGCCCGCTCGGCTTTCAGATTCTTATTCTCTTCCTGCACGGCCAGGCGTTGCTTCTGTTCTTCGAGGTACTGCTCCACCAAGCGGTTGTTATGCCCCGTCAAGTCTTTGATGGAGGTAAGAAGCGGAGAGATCGCCTCCTCGATGATTTGGAGGTCGCTTTGCTTCTGTTCCCGCTTGGTCTGCAACTTGCCGAAGAACCAGCCGCAGGCGCTGGTCAACACCAGCACGATGATTTGCCAAACATAGTCGCTCATCCGTTGTCAGTGTACAGTGATCGTTATCTCTTCTTTTCGGGCCACTGCCTGCTCCAGCATGGGCAGCAGCTTATTGAACGCCGCCAGGCTGTTGGTTACCCGACCCATCGCGCTGTTCGTTCCCACCAGGATGCAGCCGGCCGAATCGTCGGCTGTGTTGCCCGTGTGGATCAGCACGCCCTCGAAATGGGGAACGTCGTGCAGGTAGGGCACCTTGCGGCCGCCGTAACGGGGGCTGAACTTTGGGGAGTTCTCCAGCGTCACGCGGTAGGTGCCGTTGGGAATAGCCGTTTGGGCATATACTTTCTTCTCGGTGCCGTCGAAGCGTCCGTTACGATTCTGATCGCGGTCTTTGTCTTCCAGCGTGTCGCAGACGTAGCGACCATCGACAGATAAGCGTCCGATGGTGTAGGTCTCCTTGCGGGCGATGCGTTTGAGTTCGATTTTCATTGTTCAGATATTGAATAAAAGGGGATCGGGCGGGTGCACTCCCGATCCCCTCGGCCGCTGTTACTCGGCCGCGCCCTGCTTGATCAGAATGATACCTTTCTTGTCGGCACGGATGGACGAGCCACCGGCGCGCTGCAGGAAGGAGATGATGTCCGAATAGTACAGGGGATTGCCCTCGTCGTCGAACAGTACCGATTCGCCGAGTGCGCGCGACACGCAGTCCTCGTGCCATGCCAGACCGGCAGCGCAGTCCGTAGCGGCATCGGCGGCAGCCCAGGGCTTCACGGTGCCGTCCGTTGCGGTTTTCGCTACCTTCGAGCGCTTGTAGAAGTCGAAGCCCATGTACTTGCCGATTACGCCGCGCGCGGGGTCTGCGCAGACAAGGAAGGAGTTACGCTCGGCATCCGTCATGGAGTTCATCAGCTGGTTGTACATCCGTGCGTCGAGCAGGATGCAGCGGCCCTCCTCCGGCATCTCCTGTTCATCGAACAGCGTCTGGAGCTCCTCGACGGTCTGCTTGGTCATCCGCTTGCGGTTGCCCGTGGCGCCCTTGATGTGGGCCTTGACAGCCTCGCCGAGCGTCTCGATGACCTTCACGCCCGCCGGAATCCAGTCGTAGATCAGCGAATCATGCACGTCTTGAGCGAGTTTGCGGCGCGACTGACGAATGATGCTTTCGCGCTTGGAGTAGGAAAGCTCGACTTGCTCGGCGTGGGAAATACGCACGGGGTCGACGGTGAACTCGTCCATCTGATACGTCAGATCGACGTCTTCGCGCTGCGTTACCTTTGCCGGGAACTCCGTGCGGTTCTTCTCGACATTGGGTGCAGCTCCGGCATTCGGAACGTGTACCGTTTTGTTGTCCACCCATTCGCTGTGGTCTACCGAACGGGCAGCGAACGTGTTGCTGGCGAAAAGTCCCTCGATGATGGACTTTACCCAAATTTCAACTTGTAAAGGCATTCTTTGAATTTTAATGTGTTAGGATTTGTATTTGTTACTGCCGCGTGATGCGCAGGCCGGCGGACATCTCCTTGTACTTCTTCTCGTACAGGTCGGGATCGTTCGTTTTGAGCTCAGCCAGCAGCCCGGCCTTGTCCAGCTCGTCCCAGGACATCGATGCGTATCTGCTCGAATCGCCGCCGGACTTGTTGACCATGCTGGAGAGCCTCGTGCGTTCCGGTACGCTGCCGAAAATCTTGCGGGCATTCTCCGGATTGGCCTTGTAGGTTTCGACGACGGCGTCCTTTGCCGAGGCATCGATCTTGCCATCCTTGAGCAGCCGATCGGCGAATGCGGATGCCTCGGCGGCGACGGCATCCTCTTTCTCTTTCTTGAGCTGCGCGATTTCCGCTTCAGCCTTCTCCTTTTCGGCCTTGAGGGCGGCGATCTCCTTGTCCTTGCCAGCGATAGCTGCAACGATGGCAGCGCTGACCGCGGCCTCATCCATCTGACCGCTCTTGCTGCCGAGGGCTACGATGGCCTCGGCCGACAGATTGACTTTTTCCATTTGTTGATGATTTGTGAATTGATATTCTTCATTGATAGCAGCTACGAGCTGCATGGGTTCTAACCCCATATATTCATTGCGGGCCGACGAGGTGATTTCATCGCACAACCCGGCGGCTTTCGCTTCCGACGCTGAGAACCACGTTTCCTCCCGCATCAGTTTCGACATCGTGGCTTCATCCATCCCGCGACGAACGAGCACCTGCCGCAGCATATCGGTCAGGCGGGCGATAGTCTTTCGCTGCTTGGCGTTCATCGTCTTGGAATCCGTATCTGCGAAATAGGGGTCGTGGATCATCATTTTGGCGTAGTCCATCATGCACACCTTATCCGCTGCCACAGCAATGACGGCCGCCATCGATGCAGCGATTCCGTCGATATGCACGCATACGGGCGTATTCATGGATAGGAGGGCCGACACGATGCTCATACCCTGGAAAACATAACCGCCGGGAGAATTTACCCGAATGCGGATCATATCCAAGTCTTCGGCGTCCAGCGAGGCGAGTTGCTGGGCGAAGTAGTCGCCGTCGATCTTCGAGCCGATTTCTCCGTAAAGCCGCATGACAGCTTCTCGTGTTGCCTTGTTCACCGAGTCGATATACGTTTTGTCCATTGCGTTGTCGGCATACGCCGCTGGTTCTAAAAGTTTGTTGCGGGAGGGGGAATCGAACCCCCGACCTCCAGGGAATGAACCTGGCGAGCTGGCCGCTGCTCTATCCCGCTGTTTCCGATGCAAAGATGCGAGGTCAAAAACACCGTAACAAAAAATATATAAGAAACTTATATAATTTTTTCATATACGTGTCGATGCCCCCAACTTTGCAGCGAACAAACCGCCCGAAAGGGCCGAACGGAGCAAAATATGAATGGCTAAACCGAACAAAAAGACGAGGACGAGACGAGAACTGGACGTCCTCCGGGATTATGCGTACCGCCTGTTCGCAAGCGGCGAAACCCAAAAGATGATTGCGGCGAAAACAGGCATTACAGAAGCGACGGTCAGCAAATGGGCCAAAGAGGAAGACTGGGACACCCGACGCAAGGAGCAGAACTCCTCGTCGACGGCTCTGGTCAATTCGTTGATGCTGGCGGCGAAAAAGATTTCCGAGCTGATTATCACCAAACTGAACAGCGGCGAAACGGGGGACATCGATGCCATCACCAAATTGTCGGACAATATCGCCAAAGTCATGGCTTCGGCGAAACGTATCGCCAAAGGCATCACCAAAGACGAGGTGATCGACGTAATCATCGACTTGGAGCAATGGATGGTGCAGCGCTCCGAAACAGACAAGGAGCTGACGCCCGAACTCATTTCGACCATCAACGGCTTGCACCGCAAGTATATCGAACACGTTTCAGCACAGGAGGCGTAACGAATGGCAGCGTCAGTGAAAAAATACAAAGAAGCGCTGGATCGGTGGATCGAGCATTGTCAGAACATCGAGCGGGCGACGATCGTCATTCCGAAAGGTTCGGAGGAAGAACGCCGTCGGCGCATCGCCCGTGCACAGAAAGAGTACAGATATTTTGTGCGTACCTACTTTCCGCATTTGGCGACCCGCGAGTGCGCCGATTTCCAAGTCAGCGCCGCAGAATATATGCGCGATCATCCGCGTGCCAGAGGACTGTTCGAATGGGCACGCGGACATGCCAAATCCACACACCTCTCGCTCCTCATTCCGTTGTGGCTGAAAATCCAGGAAGGAACCGAGCCGCTCATCATGATCTTGGTGTCGAAAAGCCGCGATGCCGCCAAACGTCTGCTGGGCGACTTGCAGGCTGAATTGGAGTTCAACGACCTATACAAAGCGGACTTCGGAGAACAACGCGGCGCCGGAACCTGGGCGGACGGAGAGTTCACCACAACGAAAGGTGACCTGTTCGTCGCCCTGGGCCGTGGCCAGTCGCCACGCGGTATCAAAAAGCGCGGCTTGCGCCCCAATTACATCGGTGTGGATGACATCGACGACGACGAGTTGGTACGTAATCCCCGCCGTGTAAAAGAGGCCGTAACTTGGCTGCTGACGGCCCTAATGGGGACAATGGCAATGGGCCGCGGCCGACTGTCAGTTGTCGGAAACCGGATAGGAAAAACCTCTGTCATCAGTACGCTGGCCGATAACAGAAATTTCTATCATACGGTCGTGAATACGCTTGACAAGGACGGACGTCCATCCTGGTGGCAGAATTATACCGAGGAGGAAGTCGCCGAGGTACGTCGCACGGTAGGCGAACGCTGCTTTCAGCGCGAATATATGAACAACCCGATTAGCGAAGGGACGGTGTTCGAGGAAAAGAACATCCGCTACGGCAAGATGCTGCGGTTGCACGACTACCGTGCATTGGTCTGCTACACCGACCCGTCGTTCAAATCCTCTGCGACGGCCGACTTCAAGGCAACCTTGCTGGTTGGCATCACGCCCAAAGGAAAGTACCATGTATTGAAAGCCTATGCCGACCAAACGAAGGTGTCGCGGATGGTCGAATGGCACTACGAAATTCACGACTACGTGGGCGACAGTTCGGCGCGCTATACGATGGAGGCGAACTTCATGCAGGACTTGCTCCTGGACGAGTTCCGCAAATACGGGGAGAAAGTCGGCTATCAGATTCCGATTGTCGGGGACAAGCGCAAAAAGGACGACAAATTCTCCCGTATCGAGAATATGCAGCCGCTGTTCGAGCGTGGCGACGTGATCTTCAACGAGGCGGAGAAAGGTTCGCAGGGTATGGAGGTGCTCGTCGATCAGCTGCTGTGCTTTGAGAAAGGCAGCAAGGCTCACGATGACGCCCCCGATGCGTTGGAGGGTGCCATTTGGATGTTGAGCAATACCGCACGAAAAACGAACAACCGCTATACGGTTGGTCAACGAGCCAGCCGTAGGTGGTAAAAACTTCAATGCAATGTATTTAGAACCCGAAGAACTCAACAGCAGCATGTACGCCCACGTCATCCGGGAGATCACCGGAGGCGACAAGCAGATCGTACTGCAAGCCATCGAGGAAGCCATCGAGGAGGTGCGCTCCTATCTGCGACCCCGTTACGATACGGAAAAGATATTCGGTGCGGAAGGCGCAGAGCGCAATGCTCTTATCCTCGGCAATACCAAAGTCGTGGCCGTATGGAACCTTATCCGACTATCGAATGCCGAAACCATCTACGAAATATGGAAAGAGCGCTACGACAGGGTCATCAAGTATTTGGAGGGCGTGGCGGCCGGTACGCGCACACCCAGCCTGCCGCTGCTGACCGACGAGCGCGGGGAGGTAAAAATCAAAATCCGGTGCGGCAGTAACCCCAAATTCACACACTCGTTGTAATGATCAATATTTTAGATAAAATCAGAGCTGCGTTAATCGGCAAGCCGGTTACTGCCGCTCAAAAAGTTGATAGACGCAAGGATTTAGGCATTATCCGCCGGGTAATCAAACGCCAGGAATCTATTACCCGGAAAGACATTGCCGACTGGAAACGGGCGCGTCAGCAGGCGACGAGTGCATCCGAACCGAAACAGGTGCTTCTGCAACGCCTGTTCGAGGAGGTCATGCTGGATGCGTTGATGACGTCACAAATCTCCGTGCTGCGCATCGGTAAGAGCCAGGGAGCGGAATTTGAACTTCGGGCGAACGGAAAGAAAGATGATGCCCAGACGCAGAAATTCAAGGATTCAGGGTTGTACGAGAAGTTGGTAGAACTCATTATCGAAGCGCAGTTTTACAACCATTCTCTCGTAGAGTTTAGCTACGATGGCGATGACCTATCGGCCGAACTAATTCCCCGGACGAACATATCGCCGGAGGTGGGCAAATTCTATCCCGACGTACAGGATTCGGCGACGATTGACTACCGAGATTTGCCGGAGTTCAAAAAGTGGATCATCGAGGTCTATCCCCGCAAGCGCGATCTCGGATTACTGAACAAGGCCGTGCCGTATGTCCTCATCAAGAAGTTCGCCCTCTCCTGTTGGAGTGAGTTGTGCGAAATATTCGGCATACCGCCGCGCGTCATGAAGACCAATACGACCGATGACGAGATGCTGGAACGGGCCGACACGATGATGAAAGAGATCGGCTCGGCGGCCTACTTCATTATCGACACTACGGAGGAGTTCGAGTTCGCCCAGGGTGTTGCTACGAACGGCGACGTCTATAAGAACCTCATATCGACCTGTGACCAGCAACTCTCGCTGTTGAACCTGGCGGCCGTGCTCGGTCAGGATACCGAGAACGGAAACCGGTCGAAAGAGGAGAGCAGTACCAAACTGATGGAGGCTGTAGTGAAAGCCGACAAGCGGCTCATCGAATCGACCTTCAATAAGACCATTTTGCCTGCCCTGTCCTCGATCGGCTTTCTGAATCCGGGTCTGCGACTGGAGATCACCAAAGAGGTGGATTTGGAGAAGCTCTGGAAGATGACTTTTGAGGCATCCCAAAATTACGATGTCGACCCGGAGTGGATTCGAGAGACATTCGGTATTGCCGTCATCGGAAAGAAAGCTACGACCATCGTGCCGCCCGGTGGAAACGATGATCCGGATGAAGATGGTGCTCCTGGGCCGGATGACGATAAGCAACCTGGCGGACAGGACAAACCTGACGGGAAAGGACAGGCTTTTTTCGCGGGAGCCCCGCAGGCCGGGGCATCCAGTGGCAATGCCCTCACGCAACTCAATGAAGGGCTGATTGAGCGTGTCGCAGCCGGGAAATCGACGTATTGGGATGCTGAGCTGTTCGAGTTCATCACGCGTGATCTTTTGAACGCTATTCGAACGCGATTCAAAACCGCATCGGCCGTTGGCGAAATTGCCTACAATGTCCCGGACGATGTCTATACCTCAGCGATGGAGCAGAACCTGTTTCACTTCTCGGCAGCTAAGACCCTGGCGGAAGTACAGGAAATCAACCAGGCATTCCGCGAAAGTAAGAACTACACAGACTTCAAAAGTCGAGCGGCCGAGATCACCGACACGTTCAACGACAAGTGGCAGCGTACTGAATATCGGACGGCCGTGCAAGTCGCCGAATCCGCCTCCCAATACCGCCAGCTGCGCAAAAGTGCCGACACTCTCCCGTATTGGGTATATCGCACGGTAGGCGACGGACAGGTACGGCCGGAACACGCAGCGCTCGACGGACTGACGCTTCCGGCATCCGATCCGGAGTGGGGCAAGATATACCCGCCGAACGACTGGGGCTGCCGCTGCTGGGTCGATGCCATCCTGGCCGAAGAGTTCGACGGAGATATTGCAGAGGAGCGGCAAAAGGTGCAGACGTTCATGACGTCGGCCGAATGGAAACGGGCCACCGCGCAGGGGTGGGGTGTGAACCGGGCCGAGACGGCCGAAGTGTTTACGGCCAATCAGATGTACATCCGGAAGTTTCCCGACCGGGCGGCCTCGCTTGTCGGAAAGCTCTACTGCCAGCATTACGGTCTGCCGTCGTTCGGCAAGCGCCTGGCCGTTGCAACCGAGGTTTTCCGGGCATTCGACGGGAACCCGACCGAGTGGTTTGCGCAAAACAGCCGATTTAAGGACTTTTCCGGCAAGACGGTAGAACTGACCGCAAAAACATTTTCGACACACACAACGGGCAAATACGCCGCAACACGGGTGCCTTTGCTGGGCGCTATCGGCGATGTGCTGAAATCCCCCGACGAGGTGTGGCTGAACAACTACGACGGCAAGACGTTCGACTGTTATAATTTCGTGAAGTTTTACCAGGGCAAGGTGTTGAATGTCGTGTGCCGCATCGAGAAAGGGAAGACGCTCGGCATAAAGACGTGGTTCGAGGTCGAGCAACAGCCCACGACGAAAAGCGGCAAAAAGATCGACCGGGACAAAGACCCACGTCTCAAGTACCGACGCGGGCTGCTAATCAAAAAGTAAAGGGAGCCTTTGCTCCCTTATACTTCGCGTTTCCGGCGCCTGGTTGATTTCCAGTATACCGAAGCCGCTTCGGACTAACGCACCGCTCCGCCGTATAGTGCCCGGACTGCTCCAGTCCCCATCATCCGCGAGGGTTGGCCGGATCGATTCATCCCCGGAGGTGTGCGCTTCGATGCAAATATAGTTATTTTTCTACAAACAAGAATGATACCGAAAGAAAAACTCGAAGGCTTGCGCATCGATATGGAGGCTATCGCCGAATTGGCGGCTGCAACGGGAGTTTCCTACTTCAAAGGTGCATTCCGCAAGAAAGCCTTTGACGGCAAACCGTGGACACCGGCAAAAATCGACCAGGCCGGCAAACGACGGCGCGGTTCGTTGATGGTGGACAGCGCTGCGCTGATGAACAGCATCCGCACGGCCAGCGCTACGGCAACACGTGTCGTATGGGCTGCAGGCAACGATAAGGTGGCTTATGCGCAGGTGCACAACGAGGGCGGCCGGGCCGGTCGGGGTGCCGGATTCGATATGCCGCAGCGTCAGTTCATGGGACAAGCGGACGAGCTGGAGACACAAATCGGCGGGCGGATCCAAACTTATTTGCAGAAAATATTCAAATGAAAGCGTCGGGCCTTTTGCCCGACGCTTTCTGCTTCCCGCATCGATCGTTATTTCAGCTCCAACCTAACGCGCTCAACGCGACCCGAAGTCGCACCGGTATTGAACCCAACTTCGAACGCCGTCTGATAGGTCAACCGATAGCATTCATACGAACTGTTGACTACCACCTTTTTCAGATTGGTACGGAACAACGGTGCGTAGTCTCCATCTGAAAAATGGTGCAGCGACCGATGAATTTTTCCCAGCAGCTCGATGATGCGATAGGCATCCTCCCGTTTCGGAGCTGCCTGCGAAGCTGGAGTGAGACGCATATCGGCGACCGTAATCGTGAGTTGCGTGTCGGCCATCTGTCGGCCGCCACCCTCCTGCGTATAGTTGACATTCTCGACATCCAGCAAAGCACACGGCCATTTCACCGACGGAACCTCGTAAGAGAGCTGCCCCCAATCTTTGTCGATGTAGGCCAGCTCCGGGACGTGCTCTCCGAGCTGTGTCTGAACGCTCAACAGAATTGCTGCAATTTGATCCATTATCCGAACAGTTCGTTCAAGACGATAGCGATCGTCCAATAAACCAAGCCGGGCAGCGGGAGCAGCAGATAACTCCGCCAGTCGCAGCCAACATATCGTCTATTATCCCGTATGGATATTGCGGCATAAACCAGCATGACGCAGAGTGCGCTGGCAATAAGTCCCGCATAGAAGCCCAGCGGGCTGAAGAACAAATACGGCCATACGGCGGTGTTCAGCCCCACCGAAAGGTTGCGTTTGTCCATCTGATTGAGTTTAATTCGTTTCATCGTCTAATAGTTTTAATTGTCTTTTGTCGTCCTCCTGTTCCTCCTCCTTAAGTATCCCAAGCGGAGTGTTGATATATTTCATTAGAGTGATATATGTCATGGGGTAAACAGGATTTACGAACTTTTTCCACACTTGAAAATAACTTTTGGCGTGGTTGCCCGGCTCATAGTGCTGCTGCACGATGTCGCAGACTAATTTGATGCGTCGGAGTGTGTTTTTGTGATGTTTACCCATTGCCGTAGCAGATTTTGTTATTACCTTTGTTGCAATTCCTTACATTGCAACTCGTCTGTTCCGATGCGGCAGGCGGGTTGTTCACTTTACCCCCCCCACAAATTTGCTATTCGCAGGGCCATCGTTACGCCTCCGTCATCCCCAGCGGCACGGATTTCCATGCCCCGGTCTTTTCGTCCTTGAACTCGGCGTAAATGAACGTGCGGGTGAAAGAGGGGATGTAGGCCTCCTCGATGATCGTGATGCCCTCGTTCAGTCGCTCGTTGTTCAGATCGTTCGCCAGCTTGCGCAGCTGCAGGGCTTTCGTAGCTTTCAGATTGCCCGCAGCATCGCGCGACACCAGTCGCATGATCTGATTGACCAGCGCACGGGTCGTGTCGTCCTTGATCAGAGCCAGGCATGCCTCCGTAACAATGGCGATACCGTCGTTCACAGTGTCTTTCCAGCCATCGCAGCAGCGGCGGCCGATGGTGATGCGTTTGGTACCCTCCGAGTTGGTGAAAGTATGGCTTTTCTGCCCGTCTTTCGTCCGCTTCAGCACGTCGGCCTTCATGTCGAGAATCTGCCGGAAATTCTCCTCGACCGTGCGCTTCGTGGCGCTAATCGACCCGCTCAACTCTTGGAGCATCGGGAGGGCCCGGTCGATCTCCTCATCGACCAGGCGGCCGTAAACTTCCCGGTCTTTCTTGGCCTGCTCGGCCTCGGCTTTCTTGGCTTGAGCCGCCTTGAATGCTTCGTACTGGGCCGCTTCCTCGGCGGTCATCTGTACCGTTTTTGTTTCGTTGTTGTTCATTGTTGTACTATTTAATTGGTTATTCGGTTGCTTTCTTTATGGCTGCCTTTGCCTGGTCTATTTGTTCTTTGGCAAAGCTGTAAATCACCTGTTTTTCGGGGTCGAACCGATCCACCAGGTCGATTAAAGCAGTCAGTAATTCCGGGGCTGCAACGATGATTTTTGCCACCCGACGTTG
>OLXG01000670.1_pt1 | contig 13561 bp, 14 predicted proteins | sample 1673861 | NCBI WGS metagenome assembly OLXG01 (sample SAMEA103958130, study PRJEB25191) | human gut metagenome | biome: human-associated habitat [ENVO:00009003]; feature: intestine environment [ENVO:2100002]; material: feces | place: Germany | collected 2013/2015
CTGCTTTCGCGTCTGCGGACGCGAAACTCTGCGAGGCCTTTTTTGACAAGCTGAGGGAGAGTCAAATGACTCTCCCTCAGTTTTACCTATATTCCTTATCCTTTTCAGTTCAGTGGCAGCAGCCGCCGCAGGAGCAGTCGTCTCCCTCGTCATGGCCGCAGCCGGAGCAGCCGCCGCAGCCGCTTCCGCAGCCCTCATCCCCGCCGGAAATGGGAAGCTGGCCGGTGATGAGCATATCCGCCGCCGTGTCCGCGTCACCGCAGAAGCCGGAGATGGGAACGATGCCGAAGCTCAAAAGCGCGCGCTTGGCCTCCGCGCCCATATTGCCGGAGAGCACCGCGTCCACCTTGTTTTCGCGCATGAGCTCCGCCATGGCCTGATGGCCGTGCCTGTCGGAGCAGTCGATGAGGCGCTTTGTGCACTGGTTCACATCCGCGTCCTTATAATCATACAGGGCGAACATTTCCGCATGGCCGAAATGCATGCCGATCTCGCCGTTATCGTATGCGACAGCAACTATCATGCCTTATCTCCTTTTTCAATGACATCGACCAGGGGGGCAATATTCTCCCCGCTGACGTGCTCGACCTCGCCGGCGTCCACCATTGCGGCAACGACGGGGTCTATCGGCAGACGGACAAAATGCTCTATCCCGAACTCCCTGGCCTCCCGCTCGACCTTGCTGTCGCCGAAGATGGAGTATTCCTTGCCGCAGTCCGGGCACTTGAAGTAGGACATATTCTCCACGATGCCGAGGACGGGAACATTCATAAGCTCCGCCATCTTCACGGCCTTTGCCACTATCATGCCGACAAGATCCTGCGGCGTGGTGACGATGACTATCCCGTCCACGGGAAGCGACTGGAACACCGTGAGGGGCACGTCGCCCGTTCCGGGAGGCATATCGACGAACATATAGTCCACATCCTGCCACAGCACGTCCGTCCAGAACTGCGTCACAGCGCCCGCAATGACGGGGCCGCGCCAGACGACAGGCTCGCGCTCATCCTGAAGGATGAGGTTGATGGACATTATCTGAAGGCCGGTATAGGTGCTGACAGGGATGATATACTCATCCGTGCCGGTGGCATGCTCGGTAATGCCGAAGGACTTGGGGATGGAGGGGCCGGTGATGTCGGCATCCAGCACGGCGCAGTTGTGCCCGCGGCGCTGCATCTCCGACGCGAGGAGACTCGTCACGAGAGACTTGCCGACGCCGCCCTTGCCGCTGACAACGGCAATGACCTTCTTCACGCTTGCGCCCTCGCGCAGCGGCTTTTTCAAGCTCTCCTGTTCGCGGCTGGCGCAGGCCTCGCCGCAGGTGGAGCAGTCATGTGTGCAATCGCTCATATATATCTTACCTTTCGTATATTTTTATTTGCACTATGTATTATATCCCGTTTGGCGAAATAGTCAAATCCAAGGTGTTTACTTGCAATTCGCCGTCACAGCTTCAGCTTTCGCAGCGCGCGCACAAGGTACATCGCGCCGAAGCCAGTGAACACGCCCGTTATGACGCCGGAGACGATTAGCGCGGGCGCGTATATGAATACGCCCGGCGTCTTTACCACGAGCACGCAGGCCAGAAGCTGGCCCATATTGTGCGCCACGGCAGACACCGCCGACACCGCCCACAGCCGCTTTTCCGGCACGACGCCGACGAGAAGGCACATCGCGGCATAGGCCAGCACGCCGCCCGCGGCGCTGTAGAGCATCGCGGAGGGATTCCCGGCGAACACCGCGCCCATGATGATGCGCGCGGCAAGGATCGCGCCGGCCTCACGCCTGCCGAGGATGAGCATGGCCGTCAGCGTGACTATATTCGCAAGGCCGAGCTTTACACCCGGTATTGGAACGGGCGCGGGAAGCTGCGCCTCCAGCATGAAGATGGTCAGCGCGATAGCCGTGAGCACCGCCATGAGCGCCAGCTTCTTCGTTTTAGGCATCTACCCCGCCCCCCTCTATGCGCACGCTGAGGTGATGCGGCATACAGATGATGGGCACGCCGCCGCTGCTTATCGCGCCCTGCGCCACACACACGCCGTCCGGGCAGTCCGCCGCCGTGACGGAGATATTGCCCGGTGCGACATGCACCGTGTTATGCCCGTAGCGCGTGTCGATATCTATATCATATTCCGCCGTGACGCGCGAGATGTCTATCCTGTAAAGCTCCTCGCCGTCAACGCGCACGACGGCGACAGTGCCCGTACCCACAGCACCGGCAATGACGTAACCAACAACGCAGACGAGGCAGAGCGCCGCCAGCGCGATTATCCATATCCGCGTTTTCCTGTCGCCGTGCGCGGCGGCAGCGCGTTTTTCCGAATTATTTTTCATATTATTTATTGTAGTTTACCGCGCCGCAGTTGTCAATAAGCATATAATTATGATATACTGGTTAGTATGCGAAAAATAATTTACTTTACGAAGTGAGGAACACATCTTGGAGCTGCTGCGGGAATACGCCATGACGACATCCAAATACGGCCTGATCCTGCTGTCCGCGGCGATAATCGTGCGCTGCATACGCTCCATGCTCAGCGAACGGTATGAGCCGGAGCTGTGGGGCTATCTTACCCGCGGGCGGGAGAGGCTGCCCATATATCACTGGGAGAACCTTATAGGCCGCTCCCGCTTTTCGGATCTGCGCGTGGACATGCCGGGCATAGGCCGCGTGCACGCGGTGCTGGCGCGCTCTGACCGGGGCGCGTGGCGGCTTTACGACATATTCTCCAAGGGCGGGGTATGGGTCAACGGCGGGAAGGTCGGCGCAAACGGCGCGGAGGTGAAAAACGGCGACGTTGTCAACCTCGGCGGGAACGTGCTGCACTTTCTGCCAGTCAACACCGAGCAGCGCGCCGCGCTGGAGCAGCGGCGCACGCGCGCGGGGCAGGCCGTCTCCCCCGCCGTCACGCTTATTGAGCTGACGCTTTTTCAGCTTTTCCTGCTTATAGAGCACCTGTTCTCGGCCCAGCCGCAGCACGTGCGCGATATTGCGCTGGCCTTCGCGGGGCTCGTGTGCCTGCAATGGCTGTGCTATTACGCGATGCGCTTTATAGACCGCACCGGCTTTGAGGTGGAGACGCTTGCCTTCTACCTGAGCACGCTGGGCATGTCCGTGGCGGCCTCCTCCACGCCGGAGGACATGTACAAGCAGCTTCTGCTGACGATGGCGGGCGTGGCGCTGTTTCTGACGGACGGATGGTGGCTGCGCAATCTGCGGCGCACGGCCGCGCTGCGCATACCCGTGGCCGTGCTGGCCGTGGCGCTGCTGGGCGTGAACATGGTCACGAGCGACGCGGTATTCGGCGCGCGCAACTGGCTTGAATTCGGCGGGTACTCGTTCCAGCCGTCGGAATTTGTGAAGGCGCTTTACATCTACGCGGGCGCGTCCACCCTCGACAGGCTGTACCGCACGCGCAACCTCTACTACTTCATCGGCTTTTCCGCCGTGTGCGTGGTCGCGCTCGCCCTCATCGGCGACTTCGGCACGGCGCTTATATTCTTCGTGAGCTTTCTTATAATCTCCTTCATGCGCTCCGGCTCCATCGCAACGGTGATACTCGCCGTGACGGGCGCGGGGCTGGCGGGCTTCCTCGCGGTGTCGGTCAAGCCGTACATCGCGCAGCGCTTCGCCACGTGGGGCCACGTGTGGGAGGACATATACGACAAGGGCTATCAGCAGACGCGCGCCATGTCCGCCGCCGCTTCCGGCGGGCTTTTCGGCAAGGGCGCGGGCGCGGGCTGGCTTGAAAACATCTTCGCGGCGAACACGGACATGGTGTTCGCCCTGATATGCGAGGAGCTTGGGCTTCTGATCGGTATATGCATGGTGCTGGCGGTGCTGACGCTGGCCTTCTTCGCGGTGCGCTCGGCAAGGCAGGGGCGCTCCGCCTACTACGCGATAGCGGCGTGCGCAGCAATGAGCATGCTGCTGGTGCAGCTTGCGCTGAACGTGTTCGGCTCGCTGGACATCCTGCCGTTCACGGGCGTCACATTCCCGTTCGTGTCGCGCGGCGGCTCGTCGCTGCTGTCGTGCTGGATGCTGATGGCCTTCGTGAAAAGCGCGGACAACCGGCGCAGCGCGAGCTTCGCCGTGAATCCCGTCAAGCGCATCGCCGGTGACGACGAGGACGACGATGAGGACACGTGGGAGGATGACGGGGAATGAAGAGGATAACCAACCGCGCCGTCTCCGTGCTTCTCATCGCGGCGCTTGTCATATGCGGAATGGTGACATACGTGCTGCGCTACATCGACCACGGGCAGGACTGGGCGCTGTATTTCTCGCGCGCCAACTCCGGCTCCACGGGGCAGATATTCGACAGGAACGGCACGCGCCTTGCCTATTTCAGCGGGTATGAGAACCTCTTCGCCGGGGATGAGTGGACGCGCGAGGCCAACTATCACGTCACGGGCGACTACTGGGGGCGCACGGGCACGGGCGTCATATCGAACTTCTGGAACGAAATGCAGGGCTTCGACCTGATAAACGGCACGACGCAGGCGCAGCACAGCGTAATGGTGCTGAACATCGACGCGGAGCTGAACAAGCTCATCTACGCGCGACTGTGCAGACTTTATAAGCCCCTGCCGGAGGACACGCAGCCCGAATATGACGAAAACGGGAACGAGATAACGCCGGAGAGGGAGCTTTATAACGGGGCGGTGCTCGTGTGCAACTACCGCACGGGCGAGCTTCTGGGCATGGTGTCAACGCCGTCGGTGGACCCGCTGGAATCGGACGCGGAACCGGCGGAGGGGGCGTATATAAACCGCTGCCTTTCGGCGGCATTCGTGCCGGGGTCTGTATTCAAGCTCGTCACTGCCGCCGCGGCGATAGAGAACATTTCCGGCCTTGACGGCGAGAGCTTCTACTGCGCGGGCGAAACGGAGATCGCCGGGGTGCCTGTGACCTGCGTCAAGCCGCACGGAGAGCAGACCTTTGAGCAGGCGCTTGCCAACTCCTGCAACTGCACGTTCGCGCTGCTGGCGGTGCGGCTGGGGCAGGGCACGATGGCGGAATACGCGCGTGCCTACGGCCTTCTTGACAGCCAGAGCCTCGACGGGATAAAGACCGCCGCGGGCAGCTATCCGCTGGAATTCGTGGGCGACCCGGAAACAGGCTGGTCGGGCATCGGCCAGTCAACAGACCTTGTGTGCCCGTACTCCATGCTGCGCATGGTGTGCGCCATTGCAAACGGCGGCGTGCTTATCGAGCCGAAGCTCATAAACGACGGGCGCGAAAGCGTGGCGGAGCGCTTCATGGACGCCGCCACGGCGGACAAGCTGCACCGGATGATGAGCTACAACGCGGCGACGGCATATGACGCGGAGCACAACTTTCCGGGGCTGAACATCTGCGCCAAGACGGGCACGGCAGAGCTGGGCGACGGCACGTCGAACGCGTGGTTCGTGGGCTTTCTCGACGATGAGGAGCACCCCTACGCCTTCGTGACGATGATAGAGCGCGGGGGCGGCGGCCTTGCCATGGCCGGAACCGTGACGAACAAGTTTTTGCAGGATTATCTTACAGAGAATTGAGGACAGGAAAAACATGATAGACATATCCGTAAGCTCGCTGGTAAAATCCTTCGAGATCGGAAAAAATATACTGGACGGGCTGAACTTTTCCGTCAACAGCGGGGAGCGCGTCGGCATCCTCGGCCGCAACGGCTGCGGCAAGACGACGCTTTTCCGCATACTCGTCGGGGAGATCGGCTATGACGAGGGCGAGGTGATGATTGCCCCGTCGAAGCGCCTCGGCCTCATATCGCAGATACCCGTATATCCGTCGGACTGGACGACGGAGGACGTGCTGCGCGACGCGCACAAGCGCCTGTACGCGCTGAGCGCAAAGATAGACGCCCTCGCCGCGCAGATGGAGCATGACGACTCCCCCGCGCTTCTGGGCGAATACGACAGGCTGAGCGAGGATTTCCGCCGTCTCGGCGGGTACAGCATGGACACAGACAGAAACCGCGTGGCAAACGGGCTGGACATCCCCGCGGCGATGCGCGCGCAATTGTTTTCAAGTCTGTCCGGCGGTGAGAAAACGCGCGTGAACCTCGCGCGGCTGATACTTGAGGACACGGACATACTCCTGCTGGACGAGCCGACGAACCACCTTGACCTGCACGCGACCGAATGGCTTGAGGATTACCTGCTGCACTTCAAGGGCACGGTGCTGGTGATAAGCCATGACAGGTGGTTTCTGGACAAGGTCGTGCAGCGCTCGATAGAGATAAACGAAGGGCGCGCGGAGCTTTACAGCGGCAACTACAGCTTCTATGTGGAGGAGCGGCAGCGCCGCTTCGAGGAAAAGCTGAAAAAATACGAGAGAGATCAGGCCAAGATAGAGCAGCTCACCCGTGCGGCGGAGCAGATGCATCTGTGGGCCTTCATGGGCGCGGACAAGCTGCACAAGCGCGCCTTTTCCATGGAAAAGCGCATAGAAAAGCTCTCCCAGAGCGAACGCCCGGCAGAGCAGAAGAAGCTGAACGTGAAGTTCAAGCAGCGCGAATTTGAGGGGGATGAGGTCCTCGTCGCGGAGGATGTGTCGAAAAGCTTCGGCGAGAGGACGCTTTTCTCCGCTATCGACCTGCTGGTGCGCGGCGGGGAGCGCGTGGCCCTCATCGGCGACAACGGCACGGGCAAATCCACGCTGGTGAAGCTGATAATGGGCGAGGAGACGCCGGACACGGGCTATCTCTACCGCGGCCCCGCCGTGCGCACGGCGTACCTGCCGCAGATAGTCTCCTTCAGCGACGAGAGCCGCAGCGCGCTGGACACCATGCTGTACGACTGCCGCTGTCAGCCGCAGGAGGCGCGCGACAGGCTGGCCGCGTTCGGCTTTCGCGGCGAGAGCGTGTTCACGCCCGTCGGCACGCTGTCCGGCGGCGAGAAGAGCCGCCTGAGGCTGTGTATGCTGATGGGGGCGGACATAAACTTCCTCATCCTTGACGAGCCGACGAACCATCTTGACATCGCCAGCCGCGAGTGGATGGAGGACGCGCTTTCCGACTATGAGCAGACGCTGCTGTTCGTCTCGCACGACAGGTATTTCATAGAAAAGTTCGCCACGCGCATATGGGCGCTGGCCGGCGGGAAAATAACGGACTTCCGCGGCGGCTACGGCGATTATTGCAAATGGCGGGAACGGCAGGAGGTCTTTGCACAGACGGAGCGGAACACAACGCGCAAAAAAGCCGTCAAAAAGGAGCCGTCCCCGAATAAGGAGCGCGCCTCCGCCAAGCTTGAGCGCGAGATAGCCAAGCTGGATGAAAAGGCGGCAGAGCTTGAGCGCCAGTGCGAGGAATACTCCGCCGACTATCAGAAGCTGATGGAGCTTGACGCGCAGAAGAAGGCGCTGGACGACGAGCTTATGCTGCTGTACGAAAAATGGGAGGAATTGAACCAATGAACAGGGCTTTTCATTTTGAGGGCTGGATGGCGGCCGCGGCGGCGCTGCTGGCCGGGGCGGTGTTCTTCCGCTTCTGTGTGCGCGGCTATTCCTACATCGCGCACATGCTGACCTTCATCGCGGCGCTGCTGGTGCTGCACCGCTACGCCCCGACGCGGCTGTGGCAGGCGGCGGCCGTGCTCGTCAGCATCGGGCTTTTCTACTTCTGCATAGTTGAGATCCCCATCATCGCCAATTCCCGCACGGATGATGATGCGGGGCGCAAATACATCGTCGTCCTCGGCGCGGAGGTGCGCGGCACGCGTCCCACGCCGTCGCTGTACTACCGCCTCACCGGCGCGCGCGAGCTGCTGTACCTCAACCCGGACAGCATCGCCATCGTCTCCGGCGGACAGGGCGACAGGGAGGACATAAGCGAGGCGCAGTGCATGTATAACTGGCTGACGGAGGCCGGAGTAGACCCCGCGCGCATCATCATGGAGGACAAGGCGACCTCCACCATGGAAAACCTTGAGTATTCCTTTGACATCATCCGCAGCCTTGGCGGCGACCCCGCCGGGAACACCACCATCGTCTCCAGCTCATATCACCTGTTTCGCGCAAAGTCCATGGCGAAGAAGCTGGGCGTGGACGCCGCGGGCTGCTCATGCTCGCCGGGGAATCCCCTGCTGGCGCTGAACTTCTACATCCGGGAGGCTTTCGGCGTGACGCATCTGTGGGTATTCGGAAAATAAGCAAATATGACAAGACCGGCGGCGGGAAGCACCCGACCGCCGGTATCTTTTTATGTATTATCCAGAGTTTTCAGATATTCTTCAAACACAAGGCCCGACTCCGTGACGGCCTTTGCCGTGACCGGCCCGACGTAGCGGTAATGCCACGGCTCATAGATGATGCCGGTGATATCGCTGCTGCCGTTGGGATAGCGCAGGATGAAGCCGTATCGCCAGCAGTTGTTCATGAGCCACTGCTGCACCTCCGTGCGCTCCTGCCAGCGGTCAAGGTTCGTATACGTCTCGCTGATCAGGTCCACGGCGAGGCCGAGCTGATGCTCACTCGTGCCGGGCAGGGCGACGGACTGCGCCGCGATGTCCGGCGCGTCCTTATTGGGCACGCCCTCCTCCAGAAGCCGCATTATCTTGTTGCGGTAAAGCCCCTCCTGGTATTCCTGCGTGCGGTATGCCGAGCATATTATGGGCAGATAGCCCTCTGCACGGCAGTCCTCCAGCATCCGCGAAAGGGCACGGGCACAGCGCCTGTCCACAAGATAGCCCTCCACCGTGTCAAGCTGAACCTCGTACCCCTCCGGGACCTCGTTCCACGGGTTGACGAGGATGAGCAGCGACTGCGTGAACTCGTCAGCGCGCGCCTTTATCACGGAGAGCTTATGCGTCCTCTCGTTCTGCGCCGCCTCAAGCGCGCGCCGCGCCTGAAGCACATCCAGCCGTGCGCGCGCCCCGGCAAGCACGGCCTGTTCCTGCGCCGCCGCGGCGGAGGATCTGAGCGCGCGCTCAAAGCTGACAGCGCGCCAGGCAAGCAGCGCCGCCGCGACAAGCAGCACCGCCGCGAGCACCGCGGCCGCAGAGAGAAGTATTTTCTTTTTCTCCCCTGTTTTCATAGCTTCACCATGCAGCACCGGACGTGAAGCGCAGTCAGAAATTTATGACTCCCAAATGCTCAAGCAATATCTTCACGCCGATAAGTATAAGTATCACGCCTCCGACGCGCTCCGCCCGCGCCTTATAGCGCGCGCCGAAGCGGTGGCCTATGTATATGCCGAGGGCGGACAGGCAGAAGGTCGTCACGCCGATGAGCGACGCGGCGGGAACTATCCGCACCTGCAAGCAAGCGAAGGTGATGCCGACGGCCAGCGCGTCGATACTCGTCGCCACGGCCAGAAACACCATCGTCTTGAAGCCGAAATCGTCGTTGAGCTTTTCCGCCTCGCCGAAGGACTCCTTTATCATATTGCCGCCGATGACCAGCAGCAGCGCGAAAGCGATCCAGTGGTCAACGCTGGTGATGAGGCTTTCAAAGCGGGAGCCGAGCAGATAGCCGATGACCGGCATGAGAAACTGAAACCCGCCGAAATAAAGCCCGACGATGGCCGCGTGCTTTTTTTCAAGCCGGTTCACACTAAGCCCCTTGCACACGGAGACCGCGAACGCGTCCATGCTAAGCCCCACGGCAATAAGAAAAAGCTCCACGAAACTCATATGTCATTCTCCTCTTTTACACTGCCGGGCGGCAATGTTAAACGTACAGCATCCGCGCGAAAATGTCAAGGCGCAGAGGGGCGAATTGGCGGCGCAGCCTTTCCCCGGCATTTCCGTCAAAAATCACCGGCGGGTGTCCGCCGGTGCGCCGTGCCATATTGGGGTCATGATACCATAAACGCCGCGTCTTGTCTACTGTAATCCGGCGAAAACTGCGCAAAAAACGGCGCGCGGGTGCGCGCCGTTTTTCATTTTTTAAAACTTCTGGTCGAGCTTATAGGTGATATCCTCCTCAAAGCTGAGGCGAAGCTCCCTGCCGTTGAGCATTCTGGATATTGCGGGGAGGTGCTTGAAGAATATGAGCCCAGCCGCGATGAAAATGAGCTTAAGGACAAGGTCGTTATCCACCAGCAGCAGCGACGCGACGACAAGCACCAGCGTACCGGCAAGCGTGCCCAGCGCGACATAGCGGCTGAACCACGTGACAGCCGCCGCAACGACCGCCGCGGCGATGCCCAGAGAGGGGTTTATGAAAAGCCCCATGCATATCATGCAGACCGTGGCATGACTGCCCCTGAAGTCATAAAACAGCGGATACAGCCGCCCCAGAACGAGGCATAGGCCCGCAAATGCGCGCCCGACGTCCGCGTGACCCTTGAAGCCCAGCAGCAGCGCGCCGAAGAGTATGGGCAGGGCGTCCTTCACAAGCTCCGTCAGCAGCAGGCGCACAGCGCCCCAGACGCCGTATATCCGGCGGAAGTTTGAAAGCCACACGTTGCCCTTGCCGAGCCGCCGCAGACTTGTGCGGAACACGAAATTCGACGCGATGACCATCGTGCTCATGCTGCCCACGCCGTAGGCCACAACTGCGATCAAAAGCAGCAAAAACCAGTAGAGAATCATTCCTTGTCACCTTTCTGCCGGATAACGATGCGGATGGGCGTGCCCTCAAGGCCGAAAACCGCCCTGATCTGATTTTCTATATAGCGCTGATACGAGAAGTGGAACAGCTCGCGCGAGTTGCAGAATATGACGAAGTTGGGCGGCTTGATGCCTGTCTGCGTCATGTAGTATATCTTCAGGCGGCGGCCCTTGTCCGTGGGAGGCTGGACGCGCGCCTGCGCGTCGGCAAGGACGTTGTTGAGCATCCCGGTGGAGATGCGCATATTGGTCTGGTCGTTGGCGAAGTTGATAAGCTCAAATATCCTGTCGGTGCGCTGACCCGTCATGGCGGAGATGAACACGATGGGGGCATAGCTCATGAAGCTCAGATCGCGCATAATGTCCTTGCGCATTTTCTCCATGGTGCCGGTCTCTTTATCGACAAGATCCCACTTGTTGACGACGATGATGCTGGCCTTCCCCGCGTCGTGCGCAAGACCGGCGATCTTGGTGTCCTGCTCCGTCACGCCGTCGCGCGCGTCGATCATGATAAGGCACACGTCCGCGCGCTCAATGGCGAGCTGCGCGCGCATGACGGAAAACTTCTCCACGCGCTCATCCACCTTGGACTTGCGCCGGATGCCGGCGGTGTCGATGAAGACATACTTGCCGAATTTATTTTCCAGCGCGCTGTCCACGGCGTCGCGCGTCGTACCGGCAACGTCGCTGACGATGACGCGCTTTTCGCCCAGCACGCGGTTGACGAGGGAGGACTTGCCCACATTGGGCTTGCCTATCACGGCGACCTTTATGCTGTCGTCCTCTTCCTCTTCGCCGGAGGCGTCCGGGAAGTATTTGACGCACTCGTCCAGCAGATCACCCGTACCGTGGCCGTGGATGGCGGATACGGCGATGGGGTCGCCGAGGCCGAGGGCGTAGAATTCATATATGGCGGGGTCCGTCACGCCGGTGGAGTCGGCCTTGTTCACAGCCAGTACCACGGGCTTTTTCGCGCGCAGCAGCATGTTTGCCACGTCCTTATCCGCCGCCGTGACACCCGTGCGGATATCCGTCACGAGGACGATGACGTCCGCCGCGTTTATCGCTATCTGCGCCTGTTCGCGCATGAAAAGCAGTATCTCGCTGTCGGTCGTCGGCTCTATGCCGCCGGTATCGACAACGTTGAACTTACGCCCGCACCACTCGCACTCGGCATACAGCCTGTCGCGCGTGACGCCGGGGGTATCCTCCACTATGCTGAGCCTTTTGCCCACGAGCTTGTTGAAAAGCATGGACTTGCCCACGTTGGGCCGGCCGACTATGGCAACAAGAGGTTTTGACATTTGCTGTTTCCCTCCTCCGGTCAGTTCTGATTGTATTGATAATAAGCCGTGCTCTCGCTGCGCTGCGGCAGCTTGACCTCCGGCAGCACGCCGGACATGGCATCCCACAGGGTGAAGCCGTCCTGCTCGATGGGGTATATGGGCACGCCGAGCGCCTGCATGGCCTGCTCAAGCGTGACGTCGTCCAGAAAGTCCATCTCCTGACGGCGCAGCATGTTCTGCGAGATGAACAGCCGCTTCCCCAGATCGCGCCCCTTGAGCTGGCGGATAAGGTCGCCGCCGGTTATAAGCCCCGTAACGTTGATGCTATGGCCGAAAAAGTCGTTCTCTATGGCGTAGACATGCCCCTCCATTCCGGGGTAGCGGTGCTTCGCCATGGCGACGAGGCGTTCAAAATACGGCGCGACGGAGACGCCAGTTGCGATGGAAAACGGCACGCAGTCAGGCTCATCCGACAGCGTGAGCGCAGAGCGAAACTCCGTGTGCATCAGGCGTATCATGCCCACGCCGTTTTCAAGCTGAGTGTATTCCTCGTAAAACTCATCGTCCGGTATCTCATATCCGGCCTTGATATAAAACTCATCGCCGCAGAAGAAGATGCGCGTGCCGTACTTCTTCACGCACTCGTCGCCGAAGGCGGTTATCTGGTCGATGGTTTCGGCGGCGTGCTCCTTCGTGAACGGCGTCAGCGGATAAAGCCCCTCGCGGAACTTCGTTAGCCCCACCGGCACGACGGACACGCTGTGTACGCTGGGGTACATCCCTGCAAGGTCGCGCATGGTACGCTCAAGCTCCTCCCTGTCGTTCAGGCCGGGGCAGCAGACTATCTGGCAGTTCATCACGATGCCCGCCGCGGCGAAGCGGCGCATGGTGTCAATAGTTTCCCCGGCACGCCTGTTTTTAAGCATCATGCAGCGAAGCTCGGGGTTCGTGGTGTGCACAGACACGTTTATGGGGCTTACGTGCAGGGCGATAATGCGCTCTATCTCTCTTGGGGAGAGATTTGTCAGCGTGATATAGTTGCCAAGCAGGAAGCTCAGGCGCGCGTCGTCGTCCTTAAAATACATTGTCTTGCGCATTCCCTTAGGGAGCTGGTCGATGAAGCAGAACACGCAGTTATTCGCGCACGAGCGCGGATTGTCCATAAGGTAGCTTTCAAAGTCCACGCCGAGGTCGCCGCCCTCGCGCTTGTGCAGGCGCAGCTCGCGCCGCTCACCGTCCGGCGATTCAAGCACGACTGTGAGCATCGGGTCATAGGCGAAGAACTTGTAGTCGAGCACGTCCAGTATTCTGTTGCCGTTTATGGACACCAGCCTGTCGCCCGGGTGCGCGTGTCCGTGCAGCGGGCTGGATTCATCTATGGATTTTATGACGTTTTCCATGCATCCTCCCACTGCGTACTCTTGCGTATGCAAAGGGTCTGCCCTTTGTATACGCAAAAGGAGGAAAGGCTTCCCTCTCCTCCTAAAGCTTCTTTACTTGCTCTCCTCGACGTTGATGACCTGACGGCCATTGTACTGTCCACAAGCCTTGCAAGCGCGATGGGGCATGCAGAAAGCGCCGCAGTTGGGGCACTTGACTATTGCGGGAGCCTCCAGCTTCCAGACGGAAGAACGCCTCTTGTCACGTCTCTGACGCGATACTTTTCCCTTAGGGACTGCCATGTTGACACCTCCTGATCAATAGCTGTTTATGAG
>OLXG01000683.1_pt1 | contig 13447 bp, 10 predicted proteins | sample 1673861 | NCBI WGS metagenome assembly OLXG01 (sample SAMEA103958130, study PRJEB25191) | human gut metagenome | biome: human-associated habitat [ENVO:00009003]; feature: intestine environment [ENVO:2100002]; material: feces | place: Germany | collected 2013/2015
TGCTACGCCAATTACACTGTGACAGCAAAGTATGATTCGGATATCACATATGTCTGGAAGAACGATCCCATAAAGGCATTGCTTGCTCAGGGCTATGTTTTCAAGTCCAGCATAACGAGCAAGTATTATTCCTTCCTTGAAAAAATGCCCGGTCAGGACATAACCATGACCAAGACACTGTGGAGCGGCGATACCTACACGTGGTACTACTACCTTGAGGTTTTGCCCGGACAGGTCACCACGGGACTTACAACCAGAACAGACGGCGGAAAGACCTATTACCTCTATAATACGACCACTATAAAGGGCAACGGCATCAGCCTGACGTATGATGAGGACTATTTCCCCATAACCGGGTTTACACAGCGAGACGATGATGTGCCCAGTTTTAACAACCGCACGGCATATCTGTACTACACGCGCAACAGCTATCCGCTGACATTCATGAACTACGGCACAGTCGCAAAGACGGGCACGAAGCTTTATCAGGCGGACATATCCGGCGAATATTTTGTTCCGGAATATCCCGCGACGCTCGAAACCGGCGCGTATACATTTGACGGCTGGTACATTGATGAGACCATGCAGCAGCGTTTCAGCTTTGAAAACGCCACTATGCCCGCAAAGCCCCTTGTGCTGCACGCAAATTGGGTTCCCGTGACCCACACGGTCAAAACATGGCTGACGGTTGACAAGAATACGCCCGTCAACGTCGGCAACAGCAACAGCAACGAGCAGACCGTGCCCCACGGCGGCACGGCGGAGGCCCCGGCGGAGCCTGTGAGAGAGCCGTACAAATTCATCGGCTGGTTCTATGTGGATGAAAACGGCACGGAAAAGGCCTTTGACTTCTCAATGCCCGTCCACCGTGACCTTAACCTGTACGCCAAGTGGAACGGAGATCAGCTTGTGGATTACGTCATAATGTACACGGATGAAGACGGAAACGAGATCGCCTCGCCCACGACGGGCAAGGCCCTTGCCGGAACGACCAAGACCTTCGACGCGAAGGCCGGGGATGAGCTGAACGAGGGCTACTGCACCGGGTATTATCCTAAGACGAACAGCCACTCCATGGTCATGGAGATAAAGGGCGAAAACGAGAAAAACGAATTCACCTTCGTGTATAAGCATATGCCGCAGGTGCAGTACACCGTCTGCTATATCAACAGGGCGACAGGCAACAACGTTTTTGACGGAGTAGGCATTGTTCCCGAAAAGACCGGCGTGACGAACGCCGCCGTCTGGACAGAGACCTTCCTTACCATCAAGGGCTATCGCCCCGACGCGTATCAGAAGCGCCTCGTCCTCTCCGCGAATGCGGCGGAGAACGTCATAACCTTCTATTATGATAAGGACGAGGTACATGCGCCCGTGCAGGTCATCCACTGGACGCAGAACATCGCCGGTGACGGTTATACCGAGTATCAGTCCTCCACCGACCTCAACGGCGAGATAAATATGCCCTACAGCGCAGAGCCGATAACCATTCCCGGCTTTGGCTTCAAGTGCGGCAAAGTGGGCGACAAAGAAACGGAGCTTGTTGACGGCAAGCTCACCGCCAACGTCACGGCAGAGGGTCTTGTCCTGAACCTCTACTATGACCGCATCGAGTACCCCTATGTGTTCAAATTCCTTGAGCAGGGAACGGATGATAAAGAACTTGCCGACCCTGTGGAGGGTAAGGCCCGCTATCAGGCGCGCGTGACCCAGACCGCGAAGAACATCCCCGGCTACACCCTCGTGAGCGATGAAAACCAGTACATCGACATCGCCATAGAGGATCCGGCAGATAAGGCCGAGAAGAACGTCCGTATATTCTACTACACCGAGAATGAGATAGAGATAAAATATGTCGCGGTGGAGGCAGATATGGGCACCGTCACCACGGCAAGCGAGACCGTGAAAGCCATCACCGGCACGGCTTCCGGTTCCACGCCGCAGGCGAAGGACGGATATAAGTTCGTCGGCTGGTTCAAGGACGAGGCTTGCAAAGATGCTGTTGACGAAGAATGGGTCAAAGACAACAAGCTGACCCCGGGCAAGACAAAGAACTACGGCACGGAAGCTGATCCCAAAATGGGCTACGAAGCCGCCACGTATTACGCCAAGTTTGAAGATGACGTTGCTCAGCTCACCATCACAAAGCAGGGCGCATATTCCGGGGATGAGAACCAGAGCTTCGTGTTCACCGTCAACGGGCCGAACGGCTACAGAGAGCGCGTCGTCATATACGGCAACGGCAGTGTGACCATCAAAAACCTCAAGCCCGGCACGTACACCGTGACGGAAGAGGGCTGGAGCTGGCGCTACACCGGCAATGGCCCCATCAACGCGACTATAAGCGCGCGCACGCCCGGCAGTGTCACATTCACCAACGTGCGCCAGACGGAAGAAAGCCATTCGACGAACGGGTGGAAGTGGCTCGGCGGAGACGCTTATAAGCTCAACTCGTTCAACTGAGAAAGGGGGAGTCATAAATGTATCAGGGAAAGCATTCCGCACAGCCCATAGACAATGCGCGCCGCGGCGCATCTCCGGCGCATGACGTGACGCCCTCACGCCGCCGCAGCGCCCGCCGCCGTGGCGGCAGGCCGCTTGCGCTGCTGCTGGCGCTGATCCTTGTGGTCGGCGCGGCGGCGGGCGGCACCGTGGCGTGGCTCACGCAGACCACGGAGACCGAGAACAATAATTTCAGCTACGGCACTGTTTCCTGCACCATAAACGAAACGTTCGAGAATAATACGAAGTCCAATGTGACCGTGACCAACACAGGCAACACCCCGGCCTACATCCGCGCCGCGTGCATCGTCAACTGGGTCGATGCGCAGGGCAACATCGTGGCGAATGTGCCCGCGGATTATACCTATTCCCTCTCCATTCCGGAAACCGGATGGATAGCTGGCAACGACGGATATTATTACTATAACGGCGTTGTGGCTCCGGACGCCACGACAACGGGCAGCCTGCTCACATGCACCTCATCCCACCCGGATGACGGGGAGTATAAGCTTTCCGTCAAGGTGATCGCCTCCGCCGTGCAGGCGACGCCGAGCACTGCTGTCAACGAGGCGTGGCCGGGCAATCCGCTTGGCATTTCGTAAAGGAGGATAAAATCATGAAAAAGACAGTCAGGCTTTTCACATCCCTCCTTCTGTGCGCGCTGCTGCTTTCGGCGCTGTCCGTCGCGGCCTTCGCCTCCGGCAGCATCGACTACGCCGCCCATGGCAGCGTCACCGTCACCGCCGCGGACACCACCTTCAATTCCACGGACCTCTTCGGCAGTGATTTCAAAGAGCTTATGCCCGGCGACAGAGTCACCGGCGACGTCACCATAAAGAATTCCTCCACCGAGACGGACTATGTCCGCATATCCCTGCACGCCTTCCCCAATGACGAGACGACGGCCGAGGCCGCCACGCTCTCCGCGGCGAAGGAGCTCGGCAAGGACGCCGCGGGCATGCTGGACTTTCTTGACCAGCTTGACATCACCGTCACGAATGCGAATACCGGCGCTGTCGTCTACTCCGGCAAGGCCGGCGGCGAATGCGGCCCCAACGGCGCGTTCATCGCCCTTGGCGACTACAAATCCGGCGAGACTCTCACGCTGCGCGTGGTGCTGTCCGTTCCGCTGACGCTCGGCAACGAGTACGCCTCCCGCGTCGGCGAGATAGACTGGCAGATACTTGTCGAGGCCTTTGACAACAGCCAGATCACCGTCATAAAGCGCTGGTCGAAGGATAACGTTGCCGACCACAGCACCGACGCCGTCACGGTGAACCTCCTCTGCGACGGGCAGATCGCCCAGACGGTGGAGCTCAGCGCGAAGAACAACTGGACCTATACCTTTGAAAAGCGCGTCGGCGAAAACGCCATCCGGCTCGATTATGCCGAGCATGAATGGACCGTCGAGGAAGCGCCCGTACCGGCGGGTTACACCGCGCACTACACCGTCACTGACGACGGCAGCACCGTGTACATCGACAACGTCGGCACCGGCGGCGACACGCCCATCACCTACAGCGACATCACCGTCAAAAAGGTCTGGAACGACAAGGGCGCAAAGTCGCGCCCGGGCTATGTGCTCGTCGGCCTCTATGACGAACACGGCGTCCTGCAGAAGAGCGTCATGCTCAGCGACAGGAACAGCTGGACGGACGTGTTCAAGGATGTGCCCAGCAACTGGAGCATCAAGGAGTATAACATCCCCTACGGCTACACGCCGTACTACTCGCGTGTCGGCAACGTCATCACCATCACCAACTCCACCTCCCTCATCCAGACGGGTCAGCTCAACTGGCCGGTCGCGGTGCTGGGCGGGCTTGGCGTGCTGCTGATCGCGCTGGGGCTCATCACATCCGCAAGGCGCAGAAAAGCCTCGCGCGCGTAAAAGCCGCGCAGGGCCATGCAATACGGACGAAAAAACATACAGCCGCCGGAACTCCCCGGCGGCTGTGATGCTCTTCCCCCGCCGCTGGATGCCGCCGCGGAGGCGGACGCGCTATGGCGTGCCCAGCGCGGCGATGAGGGCGCGAAAATGCTGCTGGTCGAGCATAACCTCTGTCTCGTGGTGCACACCGCGCGGCGCTTTGCCTCCCACGGCGCACCCGTGGAGGAGCTTATCTCCGAAGGAACCATCGGTCTTATAAAGGCCGTGCGCAGCTATGACCCGGCGCGGTGCATAAAGCTGTCCACTTATGCCACGCGCTGCATTGAAAACGAAATGCGCATGTACTTCCGCCGCGCGCAGGCGCGCCATGCCGAACTGAGCCTTGACCAGCCGCTTTATTACGACGGCGGCGAGGCGCTGTGCCTGAAGGACACCCTGCCCGCGCAGAGCGGCGTTTCCCGCGCGCTGGAGGATGAGGCCGACGCTGCGGCGCTGCGCGCGGCTGTCGCGTCGCTTGACGCGCGTGACCGGCGCATAATATCCATGCGCTACGGGCTGGACGGCGGCTGCGGCTGCACGCAGAAGGAGGCCGCGCGCCTCACCGGCGTGACGCAGGGCTATATCAGCCGCGTCGAGCGCCGCACCCTCGCCCGCCTCAAGGCGGAGATCCTGCGCATCATGGAAGCGTAAGATTATAGTAGATGTAGATGTAAACGCAGAAAAGCGCGCCCCCGGCGCGCTTTTTATGTGTTATTCGATAGTCTGCAAGGTTCACAGAGCATCATGGCCCCCTTGCAAAGGGGGCAGTCATTGACATGTTTATATGTCAATGACTGGGGGATTGGCTTGCAGCGTGGTTCCCTTAGGGATGGAATCGGCGGCGCGCTTTTCGGTTTATCCGCCTGTGCGGCAGAATATGTAGTACACACAGTCGTCGCCGGGCGTCTCCGTCAGCAGGGTGTAGCCGTATTCGTCCAGCGCGCCCTCCGGCGGCGCGGCGGCCGGGATGACCACGTAGTCGCACTGCGCCTCCCGCGCCTTGCGCCCCGTCTCGTCGAAGTCGAGCATCCCGTCCTCGCCGTACATGAACTCCGCCTTGTGCGAATAGGGCGTGATTATCGCGGCGTTATACTCGCGTATCCAGAAGAAAAGGTGCTTCGGCACGAGCACGCGCGTCTCCTCCCCGTCGGAGAGGACGTACAGCTTGTCGCACAGCTCCTTCGCGCCGGTGACGAGCTTCTGCGGGTTCGACGCGGGCACGAAGGAAATGCCCGCATGGCTCCCCTCCGTCACCAGCAGCAGCGTGCACACCGCGGCCAGAAGCACGCACACGCGCTTCCAGCGCTTCTTCACGGCAAAAAACGCGCGAATGACGCAGTAAACTATCACCCCGCCGATGGGAAGCGGCCAGAACACGCGCACGACGCGCTCCGGATCGCCCATATACTTGACCATGTAGTGGATGAACACGGGGTTGAAGATGAAAACGCACAGGATGAGCGAGGGGCAAACGAAGTAATACCGTGCGCGCTCGTCCTCCTCCGCCGGGGAGAGCAGCAGGTACGCGCAGCACAGCACGAACGGGATGAAAAGCCGCCCGTCCAGCGTGCCGAGCCTGTACACGGACAGGGATTCTTCAAATATGATCTTCAGACTTTCAAGCATGGCTGCGCTCCTTTCATGCAACGAAGTGCCCCGCCATCAGCGCGAAGCTCGGCGCGGCAGCACAGGCCAGCTTCCATATCGCGGACAGGTCGCGCGTTTTTATCACGTGCACCAGCCCCCAGCAGCCCAGATACATCAGGCACATCTCCGCGCTGCTCGACGCGACCATGCACCCCGCCGCGTTGGCGAGGAACACGCCCAGCCACAGCGCGCGGCGCTTCTTCGCCTCGCCCTCCTCCTGCGTCAGCAGGAAGAAGTACAGCGCCAGCGGGCACACGATGCTCGGCCCGAAGGCCTTGCCCATCCACGGATAGCAGATCACCCACGTGAACTTCACGTTCATCGCCACGCCGCATATCTCGAAAAACACGCTGAGCAGCGCGAGGGCGAACAGCGACTTCGCCCTGTCGCCGCGGAAGAAGAACGCCGCAAGGCGGTACATCACATAGTAAAACAGCGCGATGAAAAAGCCGGGCAGCACCGTGCGCATCAGCACCGTTATCTCAAACGAGAACATCCGCGCGAACATCGCCCAGAATATCGGCCACGGGGAGAAAACATAGGTGAGGTATTCGGATATATGCTGCGCGAAGTTATAGGCAAGGCCCGTCACGGGGTCTGTGCGGAATATCTCGTCGGTATACATCACGGTGTTCGCAAGGCCGAGATACCACGCGTCGTCGATGTTCCACGTGCCGCCGCCAAGCGTCGTGCGCGCGACCTGCCACAGCGCGACTATGGCGAACACGCCCGCGCACAGCTTCTCCGCGCGTGAAAGCGGCTTCTTTTCCCGGGGAATAACGCACTTCGCCGCGCCCTTGAGCTGGAAGCCCCACAGCGCCGCGGCCAGCGCCAGCACGAAAAACACCGCCGTCATCAGCGTGAACGACAGCCCCAGAAGGAAAAAGGGGATATAAACAAGCTCAAACCCGGCCAGCACCGCGCACATGCCGAAAAGGTAGACAAAGCCCCGGTCGAATTCGCCCCGGTGAAAGAAAATATAGCCCGCGCCCAGCGGCAGCAGCACAAGCGCCGCGCCCAATGCCAGAACGCGGATAACTATCCACACGATCTGTGTCATAGAAGGGAACTCCTTGCACATAAAAAATCAAATCATTATACCACATGCGGCCCATTAAAAGCAACTGCGGCAAAGCACTTGAAAAAAGCGCCCGGATAGAATAAAATCATAGAAAGACATGACGGAAAGAGAGATGGGCTTATGTCACGATCGCGCACTGTCCGCCTCGCCGCGGCGGATGAGCTTGACCTTGTAAAAACCTTTGAATGCGGCCAGTGCTTCCGCTGGAACGCGGGGGAGGACGGCGTGTACAGCGGCGTCGCCATGGGGCACGCGGCGCGCGTGTGGCGCGACGGCGGGGATATCCTCATCCGCTCCGATGCGCCGGAGGCGTTCTGGCGCGATTACTTCGACCTTGGGCGCGACTACGCCGCGATAAGCCGCGGCTTCCACGGCGGGGAGTATCTCGACGCGTGCGTGCGCTACGGGCAGGGGATACGCATCCTCCGGCAGGAGCCGTGGGAGGCGCTGTGCTCGTTCATCATCTCTCAGTGCAATAATATAAAGCGCATAAAGGGCATCGTGGAGCGGCTGTGCGCGGCCTACGGCGTGGAGACGTGCCTTGACGGGCAGCGGTTTTATACCTTCCCCGCGGCGGCGCGCCTTGCCGCGCTGGACGAAGACGGCCTTGCGATGCTGCGCTGCGGCTACAGGGCGGCGTATATCCTCACGGCGGCGCGCGCCGTGGCCGGGGGTGAGCTTTCGCTCGACGCGCTTATCGACGCGGACTATGTGCAGGCAAAGCGCGCGCTGCTCGCCCTAAACGGCGTGGGGGAGAAGGTGGCCAACTGCGTGGTGCTGTTCGGCCTGCGGCATATGGAGGCGTTCCCGATAGACGTGTGGATACGCCGCGCGTTGAAGGAGCACTTTCCGCCGGACTTCGACCCGGCAAGCCTCGGCGAATACGCGGGCCTTGCCCAGCAGTACATATTCTATTACGCGCGCGAGCACGGAAAATAGCTGTTGACTTTGCGGCCGAATCTGTTATAATGACAAAAATTCGACCGCGCCGGTTCCGGCGCGGTGAAAAATTAATACGGAGGTTTTTACATGGGGCTTGACGAAATCTATTCCCGGCGCTTCGCCGGCGAGGGTCTGACCTTTGACGACGTGCTGCTCGTCCCGGCGGAAAGCGACGTGCTTCCGGCGGATGTGGAGCTGTCCACGTGGCTGACGAAGAGGATCCGGCTGAACGTGCCCGTGATGAGCGCCGCGATGGACACCGTGACGGAGTACCGCATGGCGATCGCTATAGCGCGCGAGGGCGGCATCGGCGTCATTCATAAGAATATGAGCATCGACACGCAGGCGGAGCAGGTGGATATGGTCAAGCGCTCAGAAAACGGCGTTATTACGAATCCCTTCTCCCTCGGCGCGGACAACACCCTCGGCGACGCGGACGCGCTCATGGCGAAGTTCCGCATTTCCGGCGTGCCCATCGTGGACGGAGATGGAAAGCTCATCGGCATCATCACCAACCGCGACATGAAGTTTGAAACGGACATGTCCCGCCGCATCGGCGACGTCATGACCTGCGCCGATCTCATCACCGGCCTTGAGGGCACCACGCTGGACGAGGCCAAGGCCATCCTCCAGAAAAACCGCATTGAAAAGCTGCCCATCGTGGACAGAGACTATAAGCTCAAGGGGCTTATCACGATAAAGGACATCGAGAAGGTGCTCAAGTACCCCAACTCCGCCAAGGACGCCGCCGGCCGCCTGCTGTGCGCCGCCGCCATCGGCGTGACGGCGGATGTGCTGGACCGCAGCGCCGCGCTGCTTGACGCGGGGGCGGACGTGCTGGTGCTGGACAGCGCGCACGGCCACTCCGCCAACATCCTGCGCACCATATCCCTTGTGAAGGAACGCTTCCCCGATGCGCAACTCGTCGCGGGCAACGTCGCCACTGCTGAGGCGACGGAGGCGCTTATAAAGGCCGGCGCGGACTGCGTCAAGGTCGGCATCGGCCCCGGCTCCATCTGCACCACGCGCGTCGTCGCGGGCATCGGCGTGCCGCAGGTCACGGCGGTGCTGGAGTGCGCGGAGACGGCGGACCGCTACGGCGTGCCTGTCATTGCCGACGGCGGCATCAAATACTCCGGCGATATAGTCAAGGCCATTGCCGCGGGCGGCCGGGTCGTGATGATGGGCTCCATGCTGGCCGGATGCGACGAGGCCCCCGGCGAGACGGAGGTTTATCAGGGCCGCCAGTTCAAGGTCTACCGCGGCATGGGCAGCCTCGGTGCGATGCAGAAGGGCAGCCGCGACAGATACTTCCAGCAGAACAACAAAAAGCTCGTTCCGGAGGGCGTCGAGGGCCGCGTGCCTTATAAGGGGCCTGTGTCCGAGACGATATATCAGATGATGGGCGGCCTGCGCTCCGGCATGGGCTACTGCGGCGCGCATAATATCGAGGAGCTGCGCACGGAGAGCCGCTTTGTGCGCATCACCGCCGCGGGCCTGAAGGAGAGCCACCCGCACGACATTTACATCACCAAGGAAGCGCCGAACTACACCATGCATCCGTGAGATAGATATAAGGAATAAAGTAACTCCCGGCTTCGTTTTCATGCGAAGCCGGGAGTTTTGCGCTTGTCAGCCGCGGTTTACGCGGCGGGGCTGGGGCTTGGAGAGGCGCTTGGGGCGGGCGAGACCTCCGGTGCGGCGGCCTCGGTGCTGGGAAGCTCAATGTTCAGATAGTTGTCCACGATGTCCAGCACAGTGTCGTCCTTGAGTATCATGGATATCTCGATGCGCCGGTTCGCGGCGCGCCCGGCGTCGGTGCCGTTGTCGGCCACGGGGCGCGTCGCGCCGTAGCCCGCGGCGCAGAAATACTGCGAGTATGCGCCCAGCGCGCCGTTCTGCGCCGTCAGCAGGTAGTTGAGCACGGAGTTTGCCCTGTCGGTGGACAGTACGCGGTTTTCCGCGGCGGTGCCGGTGCTGTCGGTGTGGCCGGAGATGACGATGCTGTCCACATATTTCGCGTTCTCGCTGTTGGAAAGAAACGCGCCGAACACCTGCACAAGCTGCGACAGCACAGGCTCGCTCCCCGCCTTTATCTGCGAGGAGCCGAGGTCGAAGAACACGCCCTCGCTGAGGATGATGTTGCCGTTGTCGCCGATGGCGACCTTGCTCGCATCGCCCATCACGCCCACGATGCTGTCGCGTATCTGCTCAAGTATCGACAGGCGCAGCACGGCGATGGACTGCATCTGATCGCGCATGGCGGTCAGCTCCGCGTCGGCGGAGGACATATAGTCTTTCTGCTTTGCTATGAGGGCCTGCTGTGCGGTAATCTCGTCCTCCTTGGCGGAGATCTCCGCCTCACGCTGGGAAAGCGTCAGCCGGGCCTTGTCGAGATCGACAGTTATAAGCGCAAGCTCGTCCTCGGCGTCCTTCACCTGCGTCTGCGTCAGCGCAAGCTGGCTTTGCGTGTCGGCCAGCACCTCCTGCGTGCTTTGCAGGTCGTTGCCGGTGATAAGATTCTGTATGTAGGAGATGAGCATAAGGAAAAACAGAATAAGCGCGAGGGAGGACATCATGTCCGCATACGACGGCCAGAAGCCCTGCTCGCCCTGGTTCGTGGCGACGAGGGAGTCCGTGCGCCCGGAGCTGTGCCGCCTCATTGCTTGCCGCCCTTCTCCATGCCGCGCGTGAGCTGGCGCATCACGCCGACGAAATCGCGTATGGCGACGTCCATGCGCTCCACCGTGCCCTGAAGGCTGTAGTTGAACTCGGAGAAGTCACGCACGCCGTCGTTGAAGCTGCCCACGGTCTTGTTGAACGCGCCGAGGTAGCCGCGCGCGGTCTCCATGGTCTTGCCAAGCTCGCTGTTCGCGCTTTGCAGGCTGCGCTCCATGCTGTTGGCCGCGTCGTTCATCGCGTCTATCATCTGGTGGACAAGTGAAACGTCGTCCTTGGCGGCGTTCGTGGGCAGGGTGGGCGATACGCTGTGATCCAGCCACAGCTCAAGCTGAGTCTCAAGCTTCTGGCGCAGCGTTTCGGGGTTGAAGGCCGCGCGCAGCAGCGTCAGCACGATGGAGCACGCCACGCCCACAAGCGAGGTGTAGAACGCGACGCCCATGCCCGAAAGAGAGCTCATCAGCCCGCCGCCGACGCTGTCCAGCACGCTCAGCCATTCCGACGTGTTGCTGTAGCTTATCAGCTCCGTCAGCGACGCGACGGAGTGACTCAGCCCCAGAAAGGTGCCGAAGAGGCCCAGCGTGACGAAAAGCGACACGGCGCTGTTGAGGAAGCGCTCACAGAACAGCGCGCCGGAAAGCTTCGCTCCGACCGCGTTGGAGATTATCGCGGGCGTGTTGACGTCCGCGCCGTAGCGCTTGTAGGCCGCGGCGAATTCCGCGGTGGTGTAGCGCAGAAAATCGTTGCCGGATGTCTGGTTGTCGGCGACAAGGCGGGAAACGCGCCTGTAGCGCGCGCACACGCCGAAAAGCATGATCACCGCGAGGATGAACAGTATCAGTATCACGACGATCACGATAACGCCCGAAACGGGCATACTGCTGAGATTGCTCACGGACAGTACCTCCTGATATATATCTTTATGTTTCTGTGTCAGACCGCTGTGAGCGGTTTTTGCGCATGTGAACAGATGTCAGTAGACTATGCCGGAAAACACGCTTTCGACCGGCATCCCGTTGACGCTCTGGCTGCCGGGGCGGCCGCTCACGTACACGCGGCAGTAGGTGCCCTCGTCGGTGTACATATCCAGCGAGCCTTCCCCGTCGCTGCGCCAGAAATTAAGACGTGTGCCGGGGGAAAAAGTTTCCGCGGAAAATGTGCCCGTGCCCGTGCCGGGGTCAACCGTCGCCGTCGTCAGCGGGCTTATCAGCGTCAGCGGGCTTCCGCCGTACAGCTGGTAATAGCTCTCCGTGCTCACGGGCATCCCGTCCGTGCCGAGCGAGTAGGTCTTGAGCCCCGTCAGCGTGCCCAGATACTGTATGCGCGTGCCCAGCATGAAATAGCCGGGGTCTGTCAGCAGCGGCACGCCGGGGCAGGCCGTGGTATACGCTGCGGCGTAAAGGCTGCTTTCGTACAGCATCCCAACGAGCGCCGCGCCCGTGCGGTCGAGCCTGTACACGCTTATGTAGCCGTATCCCGTCAGGTTCTGCGCGCTGATGAAGAGATAGCAGCGCGTGCCCCCCGCGTAGACAACGTAGCTGTCGCAGCCGGTCATGGGCGTGTTGGCCGTATACTCCTTGCCGTTGACGCTGATGGACAGCTTTTCTATGTCCGCGCCGTCGCCGCCGTATATGTATTCAAGCCGGATGCTGTCGTTTTGCCCGTTTTTGTCCATGTCGAAGTTTATGCACTCGCCGCCCGTCAGCGGGATGGCGTAGGCCGCCGGGGCGACCATGTAGTAAAGGCTGAACAGCGCGGGCTGCGCATCGAAGCGGATGGAGTATATGAAGCGCCCGTCGCTGTAGGGGGCAAGCTCACCGGGACTGAAATAAAAGCTTATGCCCTGATAATCCAGCGTCCACGTGAAGGTGCTGGGATCCGCCATGTAGCTGTTCAGCGCGTCCTCAAGGCCGGCAAAGTCCGCCTCGGGGTAGCTTGTGCGCAGGCCGTCCTCCAGTACGGCGCGAAGCTCTGCCATCCCCGTGACGACGTCGCTGAGAGACAGCACGCGCCCGTTTGCGGCGTCGATGTTCGCGCTGTAGTAATAGCTTGCGCCGCGCTCTCCGCCGGAGTAGCCCGTCATGCAGTACAGCAGACTCACGGCGCGGCTGTCCGCGCGCGGAAGCGTCACATCCACGTCACGCGTGAAGCCTTCAAACTCCGCCGGCGCGTCCTCCTGCGTCCCGGCCGCCTGCGCGGCGGCAAGCTCCTGCTCATGGCGCGCATAGGCCTCCTGCGCCGCGGCGGAAAGCTGCGTATACGCCCCCTGCGCGCTGGAGGCGGCGTCCGCGTTGAACGAGGCCACCGTGCGCGCCAGCGCCGGATAGGCCGCGCCGTCCTCCTGACTGAGATACAGCGCGGGATAGCTGACAGCGCACAGCGCGCCCTCCTCGCCGCCGAGGCGCTGCGTGTCCTTATAGAAGTCGAGCGTGGACACCTCCGATACCGCGCCGGAGGCGGCCGGAGAGTGCGTGGGAGACGCTTCCGCCTCCTCCGCCGCCGTGCCGGAGAGCGCGGCGCTGCCGCAGGCGCACAGCAGCATTACGGCGCACAGCAGCGCCGGTAAAACACATTTTTTCATTTTTCACCCCGGAAAATGAAGTTTTGAGTCAAGCGTTGAATATAATATATTTTATCATATATTATACATACCCCGCGCACATTTTTCC
>OLXG01000685.1_pt1 | contig 13409 bp, 9 predicted proteins | sample 1673861 | NCBI WGS metagenome assembly OLXG01 (sample SAMEA103958130, study PRJEB25191) | human gut metagenome | biome: human-associated habitat [ENVO:00009003]; feature: intestine environment [ENVO:2100002]; material: feces | place: Germany | collected 2013/2015
CGGCGGCGGCGGCAACGCCATCAACCGCATGGTCCGTTCCGGCGTTCAGGGTGTGGAGTTTGTCTCTATCAACACCGATCATCAGGCTTTGTATCTCTCCCAGGCTACGCAGAAAATTCAAATCGGAGAAAAGCTGACCAAGGGGCAGGGCGCCGGCACCAACCCCGAAAAGGGGGCCCGTGCGGCAGAGGAGAGCAGGGAAGAGCTGGCCGCCGCCATCAAGGGCGCCGACATGGTCTTTATTACGGCCGGTATGGGCGGCGGAACCGGAACCGGCGGCTCGCCCGTTGTGGCCAACATTGCAAAGGAGATGGGCATTCTCACGGTCGGCATTGTGACAAAGCCCTTCCACTTTGAGGGAAAGAGCAGGATGAACGCCGCTGAAGAGGGCATCCGCATGCTGCGCGAGCAGGTGGATTCGCTCATTGTCATCCCCAACGAGCGCCTCAAGCTGGTCAGCGACACCCCCATCACGCTCTTCAACGCCTTCGAAAAGGCCGACGACGTGCTGCGCCTGGGCGTGGCAAACCTGTCTGACCTCATCAACGTGCCCGGATACATCAACCTCGACTTTGCAGACGTCTCCTCCGTCATGAAGGATGCCGGCTACGCCCACATGGGCGTGGGCAGCGCCAAGGGTGCAGGCAAGGCCGAGAACGCCGCCAAGGCTGCCATCTCCAGCCCGCTGCTGGAGACCAGCATTGCCGGTGCACGCGGCGTCATCATCAACATCACCTCCAGCCCCGACATCGGCCTGGAGGATGTCGAGACCGCTGCCAGCATGATCACCCAGAGCGCGCATCCCGATGCCAACATCATCTGGGGTACTGCGTTCGACGAGCGCCTGAGCGACGAGATGAGCATTACCGTCGTTGCCACAGGCTTCGAGAGCACGCCCGAGGTCGACGAGCCCATTCAGGCCCATGTTGACGCCAAGCGTGCCGCACAGGCCGCTACCCAGCCCGCCGCACAGCCTGCCGCTGCTCCGGTCCAGCCCGTGCAGCCTGTCCAGCCGCAGGTCAACCCCGTCATGCCCAACCCGATCTTCACCCAGTCCTTCAGCACCGGCATGGACACGCCTGTGGCCGCACAGCCCGCAGCCCCTGCCGAGGAAGAGGATGACGGCGATTACTTTGACGACCTGCTCAGCATCCTGAACAAGCGTTCTTAATGATTTTTTTGCTCCGCAGCACCCTCGATCAGACCGGGGATGTCGGCGCAGACAAAGCTCTGCTCCGGGCCGACGCGGACGACGCCCAGCACGGGGGTCAGCGTCGTGAAGTGGTAGTTGGCGATCTTGGGACGCGCAGCAGAAATAATGCTGATGAGCGTCGATTTGCCGACGTTCGGGAAGCCGATCAGGCCCACGTCCGCAATGACCTTCAGCTCGAGCTTGAGGTGCATATCCTCGCCGGGCAGACCGGGCTTGGCAAACTTGGGGATCTGGCGGGTCGGGGTCGCAAAATGGCTGTTGCCCCAGCCGCCGCGGCCGCCCTTGGCGACGACGACAGGCTCACTGCCCGTCAGATCGGCCACGACGAGGTCGGTCTCGGCCTCCTTCAGCACGGTGCCGCGGGGCACGCGGATGACCAGGTCGTCACCGTCTGCGCCGCTCATCCGCTTGGCGCGGCCATTCTCGCCGTCGGGCGCGGTGTACTTGCGCTTGTAGCGGAAGTCCATCAGGGTGGACAGGTTGTCGTCGGCCACAAAGATGATGTCGCCGCCGCGGCCGCCGTCGCCGCCGTCGGGGCCGCCCGCCGCCACGAATTTTTCGCGGTGGAACGTCACCGCACCGTCGCCGCCCTTGCCAGCGTGCAGCCAGATCGTGGCGGTATCAATAAAATTACTGGTTGCCATGTGGTACCTCATTTACAAAAAATCACAAAAAACGAGCGAGCCGCAAAGGCCCGCCCGTACCGGTTTTTTTACTGCTTGACCGTGCAGCGCTTGCGGTCACGGCCCATGCGCTCGAAGTGAACGCGGCCATCGACCAGAGCGAACAGGGTGTCATCGCTGCCGATGCCGACGCCCTCACCCGGATGGATGTGGGTGCCGCGCTGACGGACCAGAATGTTGCCGGCCAGAACAAACTGACCGTCGCCGCGCTTAACGCCGAGGCGCTTGGACTCGGAATCACGGCCGTTCTTGGTAGAACCTACGCCTTTCTTATGTGCCATTGTGCTTAACCTCCTTAGCCGTTGATCGCGGTGATTTCCACCTTGGTGTAGGGCTGACGATGGCCCTTGCGAACCATGCTGCCCTTCTTGGGACGATAGGTGATGATGTTGAGCTTCTTGCCCTTGCCGTTCTTGATGACCTTGCCGACAACGGTAGCGCCTTCAACAACGGGAGCGCCAACCTTAACAGCGCCCTCCTCGCCAACGGCCAGGACTTTTTCGAAGGTGACTTCGCTGTCAGCCTCAGCGTTCAGCTTCTCAACAAAAATGCTGTCGCCAACTTTGACGCTGTACTGCTTGCCACCGGTCAGAATAACTGCGTACATGTGATAACCTCTTTCAATAAGTCTCGCTGGATGCGGGGCGGCGTGCAAATGCACACACTTGCAGAGCCCATGCCATGCGGCCTAATTATCATACCACATGCGCCCGGTTCCGTCAAGATACTTTTTGAAATAATTTCAAATAGCAACGCCATTTTGCATGGCGGCAGCCTGGGTGGTGTTCTTCATCAGCATGGCGCGGGTCATGGGGCCAACGCCGCCGGGCACCGGGGTGATGTAACCCGCCACGGCGCTTGCTTCCTCAAAGTTCACATCGCCGTGCAGCTTGCCGTCCGCACCGCGGTTGATGCCAACATCAATCACCACGGCGCCGGGCTTGACCATATCGCCGGTCACAAAACCAGCGCGGCCAACGGCGGCAACCAGAATATCCGCGTTGGTGCAGATTTCTTTCAGGTTGGCCGTGTGGGAATGGCAGACCGTAACGGTTGCATTTTTAGCCAGCAGCAACAGGGCTGCGGGCTTGCCCACAATGTTGGAACGGCCGATGACCACGGCGTTTTTGCCGTCAATTTTGGTGCCGGTAGATTCGACCATGCGGATGCAGCCCGCCGGGGTGCAGGGCAAAAAGCAGGGCTGGCCGGTCTGCATACGGCCCACGTTGACAGGGGAAAAACCGTCCACGTCCTTTTCCGGCGGGATGGCGTCAATCACGGCGCGCTCATCGATCTGCTTGGGCAGCGGCAGCTGAACCAGAATGCCGTTTACGGTTTTGTCGGCTGCCAGCTCTGCAATTTTGGCCAGCAGTTCTTCCTGGGTGGTGGTTTCCGGCATGCGCAGTTCCAGGCTCTTGATGCCGCATTCGCCGCAGTCCTTTACCTTGCCGCGCACATACACCTGGCTGGCGGGGTTTTCGCCCACCAGAATCACAGCCAGGCAGGGTTCGATGCCCTTGGCTTTCAGGGCCGCTGCTTCGGCGGCAGCTTCGGCTTTGGTTGCGGCCGCAAGGGCCTTTCCGTCAATGATCTGTGCACTCATCTTTGCATTCCCTCCTGTGGTTTTCAGGTGCAGGATGCACCTAAACGTTACTCCCCTGCTTCGTCCTCCGGGGCCGGGGTTTCAGGCGCTTCGGCGGGCTGCTGGGGTTCGGCTACCACATTCCCCTCTTCTATCGCTTCACCATTGTCATTATTATCTTCCACTTTTTCCGCTTCGTCAAGGTCAAATTCCTCCAGGCGGCGGTTCATGGCGGCAGTGGCCTGAACAAATTCGTGATGGGACGCACTTGCGGGCAGTTCATCCACCACAAAATAAGTTCCGGCGGCATCCAGTTTCTTTAGGTTGCTCACCTGCAGCGGCACCATCAGCTGCGCGCCCTTAAATCGCTGCAACCCGGCCACCAGCAGCACCACCGCCGTGGCCACAGACACCAGTGCCACCAGCTGGCTGGTGCGCAGGGTGGAAGTGACCATCAGCGCATCGGTGCGCAGACCCTCGATCCAGTAGCGGCCCAGGCCGTACCAGATGATGTAGAGCAGAAACAGTTCGCCGTTAAAGCGGCGCTTTTTGATATGGCTTGCCAGCAGCACAACCCCCACCAGGCACCAGATGCTCTCGTACAGGAAGGTCGGGTGTACCGGCTGGGTGGGGTCCACAGTAACGCCCTCAGCGGCCAGGGTGGCCTGTACGCTGAGCAGGTAGTTGTAGGTACCCTCGCTGTACATGCCCCAGGGCAGCGTGGTGTTGCTGCCGAAAGCTTCCTGGTTGACAAAGTTGCCCCAGCGGCCCACGCCCTGACCAATCAGGAAGCATATCCCAACCAGATCAAAGAGCGGCAGGATGGGAATGCGGCGGATCTTGGCCATCAGGCCGCCAAACACAAATGCGCCGATGACCGCGCCGTAAATGGCAATACCGCCCTGGCGGATATCGATCATCTGCCAGATGCTTTCATACTTGAACGGCGCAAACACAATATAATAAATGCGCGCGCAGACGATTGCCATAACCGCGCCCACCAGGATCACATCGATCAGGCGGTCGGAGTTGATGCCGAAATCATCCGCATTGCGGAAAGCAAACAGCATGGCAAGCACCATGCCCGCGGCGATGATCACACCGTACCAGTAAATGTTGAAACCGCCAATGCTGAGCGCAACGCGGTTGATGGTAAATTCCAGCCCAAGGCCGGGAAACTGAACATCAAAAGACATCTGCCATTACACCTCATTCCTTCGGGTCGATCTGGATATAGGCGCTGTTTTCTTCCAGCAGCATGGTTTGCAGTGCCTTGTTCACATCGTCAACGGTCAAAGTGGCCAGCGCTTCAATTTCATCTGCCAGGGTGCGACCTTTCAGGAAGGCCATGCCCATCTCCTCGGCGGCATCGTCCACGTTCTCCACATCAGCCAGCATTTCGCCGTACATCTGGTTTTTGACCAGGGTAAACAGCTCCGGGTCTACGCCGTTTTGGCGCAGGCGGGCAATTTCATTCCGCACCATCTGGGCAACCTCACGCGGGGTCTCACTTTCACCGGTAAAAGCGATGACGCAGGCTCCCTCGGTGGAAAGATAATCGCCGCTGAACTCCGGGTTGACCAGCGATTCATCATACAGCTTGCGGTACAGATTCGTCAGCCCGCCGCAGATCAGGTCCGGCAGCAGGTCTGCGATGACCTCCATGCGGGTATCGCCGCGGTTGATGGCGGCTTCCTTGTAGCCAAGGGCAAAGCAGGGCTTGTTGACCGGCATGGTAAAGGTGGTTTCTTTGTGCTGCACCGTATCGGCTTCCTGCGGGAAGATGGTTTCCACCTGCGGGGGTTCCACTGCGTCATACACACCGTTGCGGCGGCAGGCTTCCACAGCCTGATCCAGCGTGATGTTGCCCGCAACGGAAAGCACCATGTTGCCGGGGCGGTAGAACGCATCGGTGCAGGCGTACAGCAGTTCGGGCGTCAGCTCGGCAATGCTCTGGGTGGTGCCGGCGATATCGTCCCGGATGGGATGGCTTTTATACAGGCAGCGGAACAGTGCGGTCAGCAGCCGCCAATCCGGGCTGTCGTCATACATTTTGATTTCCTGCCCGATGATGCCCTGCTCCTTGGCGATGGTCTCCTTGGTAAACCAGGGATGACCGACCATGTTGAGCAGAATATCCAGGTTTTCATCCGTCATGCCGGTTGCGGTAAAAATATAGCAGGTGCGGTCATAGCTGGTAAAAGCGTTTGCCGCAGCGCCAGTTTTGGCATACAGGTCGAACGCATCGCCCTGCTCAGATTCAAACATTTTGTGTTCCAGAAAGTGCGCGGTACCGGCGGGCAGCTGGATCCGTTTGCCGTTAAGGGTAAATTCCCGCACAACGGAGCCAAAGTTGGTGGCGTACATGGCGTGTACCGAGCTGTAGCCCGGCATAGTGCGGCACAAAACCGTCAAGCCGCTGGGCAGGGTCACGCTCTGGCAGTTGACCGCCCCCGCGGCTTTTTCCCGGATGGCAGCCGGGCTGTGTTCTGCGTGTTCCATCATGCGTTTTCCCCCTCCCCTTTTGCCGTCAGCGTGTAGCCAACAGAGTAATGGTAACTCTGCAGCACTTCGCGCACTTCGTCCGCCGTAACGGCGTTGGTCAGCACCTTGCCGTATTCCGGCGGGGCCAGCGCTTCGTCACGAAGGATCTGGCCATAGTACCAGCTTTCCAGTCCTCCGAGGGAATCCCCCAGCGAATCCAGGCTGGAAAGCAGGCTGCGGCGGCAGTCGTCCATTTCCTGTTCGGTGATAGGGCCGGTGCACAGGTCGTTCAGTTCTTTCAGGATCGCAGCTTCGGCTTGGGCTTCGCGGCCCGGCTCCACGCCGGAATCCACCATCATCACACCGGTGGCGCGCAGAGCGCTGGAACCGCAATAATAGCAAAGGCTCTGTTTTTCGCGCACATTGCGGAACAGGCGGCTGGTGGTGGAGCCGCCAAACACGCTCATTGCCATCCGCATCACGGTAATGCTGGGCAGGTCCTCCGGCGTGCCGCGGGTAAACAGCATACACAGCTTGGCCTGGGTCAGGCCGGGGATTTTCTCGCTGAAGTGCTGGGTTTCAATAATGGGCATGGCCAGCGGCATGGCAAAGCGCTGGGGGCTGCGGGCAGCGCCAGCCAGCTTTTGCAGCAGCAGCTCTTCCACCAGGGCGGGATCCGCCCCCTGCACCATCACATCAATGGATGCCAGCGAAAGGATGCGGTCATACTCGGCTTTCAGCGTCTGGGGCGTTACGTTGGGCAGGTCACTTTTGTAGCCGCCCAGCTCAATGCCTGCCGGGGAATCGCCGTAAAATTTGCGGCGGGCCTGGCGCACACAGTACAGGCGCTTATTGTTGAACTCGGCATCCAGGCGGCGGGCCAGGGATTCTTTTTCAATGCGCACAGCCTCCGGGTCAAACACACCATCAATCAGGTACGGCTCAAAGATGGTACCAAAGGCGATATCGGCATATTCACGGGTCAGATTCTCACCGTCAAGGGCAAAGCGATCCTTGATGCCGCAGATGTCCACCGTCAGCACGCGGTCAATTCCGGCGCTGCTCTGGTCCACGCCAAGGTCGGCACCGTACAGCCGCGCCAATTTGCGGGAAAGCTCCGTCATATCCGGGCAGCCCGCATAGCCGCGTTCCAGCACCAGCGGCAGCACAGCGGCATCCGTTGCGCTGCGGCGCAATGCCGGGTAGCGCAGATGGATGGTAATGCGGCAGCGGTTAAATTTTTCGGCATCCAATGTGGTGATAAATACACCGGGAGCCAGTTTTTTACGTTCCAAATCAGTATCCTCCGAATTTCTTCCGAATTCCTCGGATGATGGGTCCCGCCCTTAAAACGATGTGCGGCGTTTGCCGGTCATGGCGGCAACGTCCAGGGCCAAAACCGTGGTGTGTTCCACCATTTCCGGCTCAAAGGGCAGGTCCGGGCAGTGGTAATGCTGCATCAGCGCCTGCAGGGCGGTCAGCTTTTCCCCGCCCTCCACAAAGCGGACGGTCCCGCGGCCAATGACGCTCTGGTAGCTCATGCCATAAGTGCAGGAGGTTGCCCCGCCGCTTACGGTGCCGGGGCAGTCAGCTTCAAAGCTCACATTGGGGTCAGCGCGCAGCAGGTCCAGCTTGGTGCCAACGGGGGCACAGTGGAAATACAGCGTCAGGCTTTGCGGCCCGGCGGCCATACCAAAGTTCAGCGGAACAAGGTACGGCACGCCGGATGCCGGGTCGTTGATGGCAACGCGGCAGACGGGGCACTGTTCCAAAATGGCAAGTTGACCCTCCAGGTCCGCCACTTCACGATCCTTACGGCGCATTACGCTTCCTCCTTTGCGGCAAAATAGGCAATGCTTTGCTGGGCAGCGGTTTCGATCAGGTCTGCCAGCTCCTGCAATGTACCAAACTTGCGCACAGCGCACAGGTAGTGGTGGAATTCCAGCACCGGCGTCTGGCCATAGGTATCGCCATGGTAGCCCGGCACATAGGTTTCGCAGGTAACAGGGGCGTTGGCGGCATCCACGGTGGGGCGGCGGCCAATACCGGTTGCGGATGGCCACCAGCGGCCATCCAGCCAGATGCGGGTCAGGTACACGCCGGTGCAGGGCTGCAAAGCGTCTGCAGGATAGTTCTGGTTGATGGTGGGTTTGCCCAGCTTGGAGGTGCCGATGCCCTTGCCGTGGCGCACCGGCCAGTCAATGCAGTAGGGCGCCCCCAGCATGGCGTTGGCATCCTCGATGCGGCCTTCCTCCAGCGCGGCACGGATGCGAGTGGAGGAAACCGTCTGCCCGCCGTATTGTGCCATGTCCACAATGGTCACGGCGATGCCCAGCGGGGCGCACAGCTCCTTCAGGCGGTCCACATTCCCGGCGGCATATGCACCAAAGGTAAAGTTATCGCCGCAGAACACCGCCTTGGCGGCAAAGCATTCCACCAGAATTTTGTTGACGAAATCTTCCGGGCTTAAGCTACGGAAGGATTCAAACGGGGGTTCCATATAGGCGGTAATGCCCAAAGCGGCAACGCGGGCATGCTTTTGCCCAGCGGACAAGATACGCCCGCCCTTGAGCGACTGCCCGCCCGGCAGGCTGAAGGTAAAAGCCGCGGGGGTCAGGCCGTGGGCCGCGGCGTATTCCACCGCTGCCCCCAGCACACGGCGGTGCCCAAGGTGAACACCGTCAAAATAGCCCAAGGCCACGGCGCTGCCGTTGGGTGCGCCCACCGGGGCCAGTGTATTCAAAATATTCATGGTAGTTGGCATACTTCCTGTTGTTGAGCGGACAGCGGTTCTGCCCGTTGCGGTTTGGGTGCAGGCGTTCACGCCCGCTCGCAGAAGATCTTTTCCACCTGCAGCACACCCTGCGTCACGTTGGCAAGCCCCAAAAAGGTACCTGCGGCATCATACACGCGGTATTTGCCGTCCTGTGCGCGGTAGTGGCTGGTGGGGCAGCCGTTGAAGAGGTGCTTTTTCACTGCATCGTCCACCGTCAGGGCAGGCAGCGAGGCAAACACGTGTTCCACCGGCAGCAGCCATCCACTTTGCTGCAGGGTACCTGCTTCGGCAGCGGCCAGGATTTCCGGCAGGGTGTGGCATTCCTCAATCTTGAACGCCCCGGCGCGGGTGCGGCGCAGTGCCGCCAATGTGGCGGGCACGCCCAAAGCTGTACCGATATCCTCCGCCAGAACGCGGATGTAGGTGCCCTTGGAGCAGCTGACTCGGATGGTGTAATCCCCCGGTGCCGGGCTGCCCAGGTAGGTAATTTCATAAATCGTGATGGGGCGCGGGGTGCGCTCCACCGTCTGGCCTTTGCGGGCCGCCTTGTACAGCGGCTGGCCGTTGATCTTGACCGCTGAATACATCGGCGGCAGCTGCATCTGCCGGCCCATAAACTGCGGCAAAACGGCTTTCAGCTCTGCTTCACCCACCGTAACAGGAGCGGTTTCCAGCGCAGTGCCGGTCACATCGCCGGTATCGGTGCGCAGGCCAAGGCGAATGGTAGCTTCATAGGTTTTATCATGGTCAGGCTGGCGGTCCGCCGCGGCGGTGGCATTGCCGATAAACACGGCGAGCACACCAGTCGCCATAGGATCCAGTGTGCCCGCGTGCCCCAGCCTGCGCGTTCCCAGCGCACCGCGCAGCTTGGCCAGCACATCAAAGCTGGTCCAGCCCGCAGGTTTATCAACTGGGAGAATGGCACAAGTATTCATTGGGGTTTTCCTTTTCAGTTTATTGTGCTGCATTCGGCAGCAGCACCCAGCTGCGGTGCCAGCCTTGCGGCGGCAAGCAGACGGTGCCATCTTGCAGGTTTACAGGCGTGTGCCGCATCCCCGTGTGCTGCGCGTTGTGGTGCAGCTGGCCTTCAACCAGCGTCCTGGTCCAGCAAGCCGCAGCGCTGCAACTCCTTGCGGACTTCCTCCAGCACGGCATGCTTGGCGTTATCCAGGTTGCCGCTGATCTCGCACCCAGCTGCGCGGGTATGGCCGCCGCCGCCCAGGCGGCGCGCAATGTTGCAGGCATCAATGCTGCCCGATGTACGCACGCTGATGCGGAAGCTGCCATCCCGCTGCTGGCGGTAGGTCAGGCCAACCTCCACGCCTTCAATGGAGCGCGGCAGGCTGGTCAGGTCCTCCAGCTCGGCACCCGCCACGCCGGAAGATTCGATCTGGTCCCAGGTCAGGCAGATCACGGCGCACAGGTCGTTGAAATAATATTCCAGGCTTTCCATCGCCATGCGTTCCGCAGTTATGCGGGCATGGGAGCGGGATTCAAACAGGCGGGCATTCAGTTTTTCCACATCGGCACCGGCTTCCATCACGCGGGCCGCCGCCATATGGGTGCGGGGCGTGGTACTGGCAAACTTAAAGCAGCCGGTATCGGTTGCAATGCCGGTATACAGGCAGTTGGCGATCTGCGGCGTAATGGTCACGCCCATATCCACGATCACATCCAGCAAAAACTCGCAGGCCGCGGCGGCGCCGGGGTCCAGCAGGGTTTCATAGGCATAGCCGCTGTTGCTGGCATGGTGGTCAATGCAAAGGTTGGTATGGGCGGCATACTGCGGCACATTGTTATTTTCGCCAAAAAGCTGGATGCTGGCAACATCCACCGCCACCACAAATGCAGGGTTAAAGCTGCCGTCAAACCAGCGCAGCTCCATATAATCATACATTTTGGGGATGGTGTCGCTGCATAAAATCGCGGCGTTTTTGCCCAGCGCCTTGAGCGCAAGATACAGTGCACCGGCGCAGCCGATGGTATCGCCATCGGGGTTTTTGTGGCAAAGGATCAGGATATCGTCCGCGCCGCGCAGACGCAGCACGGCTGTCTGCCGATCCACAGATTCGGTCATAAGGCTCCTCTTTTCTCGGCCGCGATTGGGGGCTATTCCCTCTCCCCCGTTGGTTCCGGCCTTTGGGAAGGCGCAGCTGCAAGCGTAAATTTCAACTGCGCGTTTTGGTCGATGACTGGCTGCAGCACCAGTTAAGATGTATCTGAAAGCAACGAAAATGACAGATATTTCGCAAGCACAAGCAGGATGTAAGGCAAAGAGCCGCAGGAATCCTTTGTGTTTTTTAGCGCAAAATCCGGCTGTGTTTGTAAAAACAGACTACATTTTCGACTTTTCAGATACAGTCTGGGCAGGTTATTCCTGCTCTGCCGGTTCTGCCTGTGCTGCGGGGTGTGCTTTTTCAATATCCTGCAGCAGCTGGTCAATGTGCACTGCGTAAGCAGCGCTGTCATCCTTGGTAAACACAAAGCGCGGGGCTTTGCGGATGTGCATGCGGCGGCTGACTTCGGTGCGGATATGGCCCGAAGCTTTGTTCAGGGCCTTCACCACCGGGTCCGCGCCGCCTTCGCGCCCCATTACACTGATGTACACCTTGGCGACATCCAGGTCCGGGGTAACATCAAGCCGGGTCACAGTCAACAGACCACCCGAAACGCGGGGGTCCTTCATTTCGCCGATAATGGCGATCAGCTCGCGTTTCATATCCTGTGCCATACGGCCATGGTTTTTGCTTGGCATAACTTTACCTCATAAAGCCCCCTGCGGGGCTTGTCAAACAAGCGGGAACGGCTCAATGCCGGATCAATCGCGGTATTCTTCCAGCTTGAAGCACTCGAATACGTCGCCCTCTTTGACGTCGGAGAACTTCTGCAGGGTGATGCCGCATTCATAGCCTTCGGCCACTTCCTTGGCGTCATCCTTGAAGCGCTTCAGGGATGCAATGGCATCCTCGCAGATGACGATACCGTCACGCACCAGGCGCAGCTGGGCATCGCGGGTGATCTTGCCGGAAGTAACACGGCAGCCGGAAACAGTGCCAACGCTGGAAATCTTGTAGACCTGGCGAACCTGTGCTTCGCCCAAGGCGACTTCGCGCACCTTGGGGGCCAACATGCCCTTCATAGCGTCGGAAACATCGTTGATGGCATCGTAAATGACGCGGTACATACGCATTTCAACACCGGCCTGCTCGGCTTCGGCCTTGGCAACAGCGTCCGGACGGACATTAAAGCCGATGATGATGGCGTTGGAAGCATCGGCCAGAGAAACATCGGACTTGGAAATCGCACCAACACCGGCATGGATGACGCGCACGCGCACTTCGTCGTTGCTGAGCTTTTCCAGGCTCTGTTTCACAGCTTCGGCGCTGCCCTGAACGTCAGCCTTGACAACAATGGGCAGTTCCTTCATATCGTTCTGGGCCATCTGGTCAAACAGGTTATCCAGGGTGACCTTGGTGTAAGCAGCAAACTGCTTTTCCTTGGCTTCGGTGGTACGCTTGTCAGCCAGTTCACGGGCCAGGCGTTCATCCTCAACAGCCTCGAAGATATCGCCGGCGGTGGGCACTTCAGTCAGGCCGGTGATCTCCACAGGGGTGGAAGGACCGGCGGATTCGATCTCAACGCCCTTATCGTTGCGCATGGTACGCACACGGCCAACGGCGGTACCGGCAATCAGACAGTCGCCCTTGTGCAGGGTGCCGTTCTGAACCAGCAGGGTAGCAATGGTGCCCTGGCCCTTATCCAGGCGGGCTTCCACAACGGCACCCTTGGCGCGGCGGTTGGGGTTGGCTTTCAGCTCCATGACCTCTGCTTCCAGGACAATGCGTTCCAGCAGGTCCTGGATGCCTGCGCCAGTAGCGGCAGACACGGGGATGCAGGCAGTTTCGCCGCCCCAGTCTTCGGGCACGATCTCGTACTTGGTCAGCTGTTCCTTCACGCGCTCCGGGTTAGCGGTCGGCTTATCCATCTTGTTGATGGCAACGATCAGCTTGACGTTGGCAGCCTTAGCGTGGTTGATGGACTCAATGGTCTGGGGCATGATGCCGTCATCGGCAGCAACGACCAGAACCGCGATATCGGTCATATCCGCGCCGCGGGCACGCATGGCGGTAAAGGCTTCGTGGCCCGGCGTATCCAGGAAGGTAACAGGGCTGCCGTTTACATTGACCTGGTAAGCGCCGATGGCCTGGGTAATGCCGCCGGCTTCGCCTGCGGTAACGTTAGTGGAACGGATGCGGTCCAGAATGGAAGTTTTGCCGTGGTCAACGTGGCCCATAACAACAACGACCGGCGGACGTTCGACCAACTGATCGGCGCTGTCCTCTTCCTGGGTGAACAGGCGCTCTTCGATAGAAACATGAACTTCATGCTCCACCTTTGCGTGGAATTCCTCTGCGATCAGGGCGGCGGAATCAAAATCGATCACATCGGAAGCAGCGTGCATTTCGCCCATCTGCATGAACTTGGCAACAACCTTGGCCACGTTCTGCTTCAGGCGGGTAGCCAGCTCGCCCACGGTGATCTCATCGGGGATCAGCACCTTCAGCTGGGCGTTGCGTGCCTTCTCCAGCTGGATGCGCTGCAGACGCTCGAACTCAGTCTCGCGCTTGCCCTTCTGGAACTGCTGGCGCTGGCGCTGGCCGCGCTGGGTGA
>OLXG01000686.1_pt1 | contig 13392 bp, 14 predicted proteins | sample 1673861 | NCBI WGS metagenome assembly OLXG01 (sample SAMEA103958130, study PRJEB25191) | human gut metagenome | biome: human-associated habitat [ENVO:00009003]; feature: intestine environment [ENVO:2100002]; material: feces | place: Germany | collected 2013/2015
GCAGACAGAAGCCGCGACCCTCACAGCCTCGCTCCGCGAAAACCGATAAGCAAAAAACCTCCGGAATCCTTACTGTCGTAAGGACTCCGAAGGCGGTTTTCGTTCAAAATCGCGGTTCCACTTCTGTTTGTCGCTCAAAGCCGGTAACGGCGGCGGCCGCACTGCGATACTGTCCTTCCCGCAGTGTGCTCTCCGGGCGCACTTCCCGCAGTCTTCTGCAAACAGGCTCCCAGCCAACGGCCCGTTCTCTCTGTGCAGACGCTCCCTGCGCTACTCTGCCCGGATCAACGCATTTGTTCTGATACAGATTTATTATAATAGCCGCCGGACAGGAAGTCAAGCGATTTGACGCCATTCTCCGGCTGTGCTACACTGGGCAAAAACAAATCGGAGGGTTCACATCATGCAGCTTTTGACCGAACGCCTTTTTCTCATCCCGCTGCTACCGGATGGGATGCACGCCCGCCCGCCTGAGCGCAGCTTTTTCGGCATCCCCCTTTACATCTCCCTCAACTTGTGCCATAATTTACTATATTAAAGGGAAGCGTTTCCGGCTCCGGCAATTCGGCCGGTCTGGAGCGCAAGAGAGGGGTAAACTGCCATGAGTAAAACGATCATCCCTGCAAACTACACGCCTGCGCTGAATCTGTACGACACCCAGCGCGCCATCGGCACCGTGAAGCGGCTGTTCGCAGACACGCTCTGCGCCACGCTGAACCTCTACCGTGTGTCCGCACCGCTGTTCCTGGAGGCCTCCACCGGCCTGAACGACGACCTGAACGGCGTGGAGCGCAAGGTCACCTTTGACATCAAGGACAGCGGCACCGAAGCACAGGTGGTGCAGTCGCTGGCCAAGTGGAAGCGCAAAGCCCTGAAGGACTACGGCTTCCGGGTGGGCAAGGGCCTGTACTGCGACATGAACGCCATCCGCCGCGATGAGGAGCTGGACAACCTCCACTCCGTCTACGTGGACCAGTGGGACTGGGAGAAGGTCATCCGTGAAGAGGACCGCAACGAAGCCTATCTGAAGAATGTCGTGCGTTCCATCGTGTCGGCAGTCTGCGCCACCGAGATGAACCTCCACGCTATGTTCCCCCAGCTGCAGGACCTGCCCCTGCACACCCCGAACGTGACCTTTATCACCACCCAGGAACTGGAAGACCTGTACCCTGACCTGACCCCGAAGGAGCGCGAGAACGCCTTCGTCAAGGAGAACGGCACCACCTTCCTGATGAAGATCGGCGCCCCGCTGAAGAGCGGCAAGCCCCACGATGGCCGTGCGCCCGACTACGACGACTGGGACCTGAACGGCGACCTGCTGTTCTGGAACGAGCCGCTACAGTGCAGCTATGAGCTGAGCAGCATGGGCATCCGCGTCAGCCCCGAAAGCATGGACCGGCAGCTGACCATGGCGGGCTGCGATGACCGCCGCGCCCTGCCGTTCCACAAGGCCGTTCTGTCCGGCGAGCTGCCTTACACCATCGGCGGCGGCATCGGCCAGAGCCGCCTGTGCATGCTGCTGCTGGGCAGTGCCCACATTGGCGAGGTCCAGGCCAGCGTCTGGGATCAGGCCACGCACGAAGCCTGCGCCAAGGCCGGCATCCCGCTGCTGTAACGACCAGCGTTCTTTCAAAGGCTGCCCCATGGGTCTTCCCGCGGGGCAGCCTTTTTTGCACCGTGCAAAAATTTCCAAATACTTTTTTGCTTTTCCCCTTGACAGAATGTTGTGTTCCGTCTATACTGAACACAGTTCATTTTGAGGTGATCGCATGAATCTTACCGCAACCTCCAAAGAGGATATCTTAAAAGCCAGTCGTGCCCTCATCCAGCAAAATGGATGGGCAGCGGTCAACATCCGCGCCGTGGCTGCGGCCTGCGGTGTGTCGGTGGGCTGCATCTACAACTACTTTGCATCCAAGACCGAGCTGGTGAGCGCCACGGTGGAAAGCATCTGGAACGATATCTTCCACCGCCCGGAGGACGAAGCCGTCTTCCGGGACACGCTGGCCTGTGTCCGCTGGATGTATCGGCAGCTGGAATACGGCTGCGCCCAGTATCCCGGCTTTTTCACCCATCACTCCTTTGGCTTTATGCACCAGGGCACGGCGGATGGAAAACAGCAGATGCAGCAGGCGTGGCAGCACATCCTGCGGCAGCTGTGTTTCGTCTTGCAGCAGGACCCCAACGTCCGGCCGGACGCCTTCAACGACCAGTTCACCGCCGAACGGTTTGCCGGGGTCCTGTTTTCCCAGATGCTTTCCGCGCTGGTGCAGCAGGATTTCGACCCGTCCATGGTGCTGGAGATCGTCCGGCGGGCCATCTATTAAAAAATTTCCCACGGTTTCGTGGGGATTTTTTATCCATCAAAGTGAACATTGTTCAATTAAGGAGGTGATGTTCCGTACCCTCAGGTAGGAACCCTGCATCCACCCATTTCAGACAACAAAGGAGATTTTTACGATGCGTGCGATCTTTGAAACGCTTTTTGACATTTTTTACCTACTCACCGTCCTTTCCGTGGGCATCCGCATGATCCGGAACAGCAAAGGCTCCGCCCAGTTCCAGCTGTTTGGCTGGATGGCTGTGGTGCTGGGTGCCGGTGATTCCTTCCATCTGGTGCCCCGCGCACTGGCTCTGTGCACCACCGGCCTTGACAGCTACGCTTTCCAGCTGGGTCTGGGCAAGTGGATCACCTCGGTCACCATGACGGTATTCTATGTGCTGCTGTACTACGTCTGGCGTCAGCGCTACCACATCCAGGGCCAGAAGGCCGTGACCTGGGCCGTCTACGCTCTGTCGGCTGCCCGTGTGATCCTCTGCATGATGCCTCAGAACCAGTGGCTCACCAATCACTCTCCCCTGTCCTGGGGCATCTACCGCAACCTCCCCTTCGCACTGCTGGGCCTGCTGGTCATCGTGCTGTTCTACCGCAGCGCCAAAGAGCACCACGACACCGCATTCCGCTGGATGTGGCTCACCATCGTGCTGAGCTTCGGCTTCTATATCCCGGTGGTGCTGTGGGGCGATGTGATCCCGGTCATTGGCCTGCTGATGATCCCCAAGACCTGCGCCTATGTGTGGACCGTTCTCATCGGCTATTCTGCCATGAAAGCAGAATACAAGAAAGCGGACTGATCCGTTCCCCCCTGCTTCACGCAAAAAAGAGCCTGTTTTCCGGCGGCAGCTGCCGTCAGAAAACAGGCTCTTTTGGTTGCAGTTTATCGGCGTTTCCGGCTGTTGCCCCCCAGCCACCAGACCAGCGCTGCGCAGATCAGGTTCCCGGCCAGGATGCACGCGCACCACAGCACCGTCTGCCGGGGCGTCTGCTCATACACCAGCAAAAAGGGGTAAGGCCCCGTCCACAGACGCTGGTAGTTGGCCCACAGGGCGATGCTTCCATAGATCGCCGTCGGCACCAGCGCCAGCGGGATGTTCCGGGCCGGGAGCCGCGGCTCCCGTTCCAGAAAGACGAAGGAGACAAAAACGAGGACCGGGTTCAGCAGGTGGTGGTACAGCATGGAGCTTTCCGTCAGCAGGAACACCACGCCGCCCTCATCGGGGTAGTAAGGTGCCAGCACGAAGACCACCGTCAGGAAGGTCAGGGTCAGGCAGCAGGCCGCAATGAACTTCAGCCGCTTGACCCAGCGGGGCAGCGCACGGCCGGACAGCAGCGCCCACAGCTGGCAGACTGCCACCAGCAGGCAGACCGCCGCCGAGAAGAGATTGGAGTTTTCGGTGTAGAAGGTCAGGGCCTGCTCGCCCACCGCTTCCCAGCTCATCCGGATGGCGATGGGCTCCATCCGCACCACGGCCAGGTTCAGTAGGATGGACAACACCCGCCGAAGCTGATCCAAAAGCGAATTTTGTTTCATTTTATTCCAGAATGGATCATTTTGCCGTGTTGATGAAGCTGCGGTTGTCCCACAGATACTTGATGCCGGAGATGGCGGTGGCCGCTGCCACCAGCCAGCACAGCCAGTAGGAGATGAGCCAGACGTTCAGATTGCCGAGGATGGTATTGCCATAGGTCAGCGAGATGCCGAAGAAGTAGAAGATGATGGTCAGCATCTGCAGCACCGTCTTCACCTTGCCCCACATATTGGCCGCGATGACCTTGCCGTCCTTCGCACCGGCGGCGACCATCCGCAGGCCGGACACCGCGAACTCGCGGGCCAGGATGATGCAGAGCACCACGGGGCTGCACACGCCGTCCCGCATCATGTAGATGAGGGCCACCGTGGTCAGCAGCTTGTCGGCCAGCGGGTCGGCAAACTTGCCAAAGTCGGTGACCATGTGCCACTTGCGGGCCAGATGGCCGTCCAGGTAATCGGTGAAGCTGGCCACCGCAAAAATGATGCCTGCAATGAGATACCACCGCGGATTATAGCTCGGGGTCATGTACTGACTCAGCGAGACAAAGATCATGAAAACCGGGACCAGAATAATGCGGGTCAGGGTCAGTTTGTTGGGCAGATTCATAAAAAAATCCTCCAATTCATTATTTTACGACAGTGCCATACAGATCGTAAAGATCACTGTCCTCTACAAGGATATCATAAAACTCGCCCGGATACAACGGTTCCTCGCTGGAGACGCAGACATTGCCGTCCACCTCGGGGGCATCGCCTGCCGTGCGGCAGAGGTAGAGGCCGTTTTCCTCGTCGATGCCATCACAGAGGACATGGACGGTCTGGCCCACTTTCTCGGCCTGCTTCTGGGCCATGATGCCGGTCTGGATCTGCATGACCAGCTCGGCCCGGCGCTCCTTGACCTCCTGCTCGATCTGGTTCTCCATCCTGGCGGCCACGGTGTTCTCCTCTGCCGAGTAGGCAAAGCAGCCCAGACGGTCGAAGCGGACTTCTTTGACGAAGTTGCACAGATCCTCAAACTGCTCCTCGGTCTCGCCGGGGAAGCCCGCGATCAGGGTGGTGCGCAGGGTGATGCCGGGGATCTCGCGGCGCAGCTTGCCGATGACGTCCAGCAGCTCCGCACGGTTGGAGCGGCGGTTCATGTTCTTGAGGATGACATCGTTGCAGTGCTGGATGGGCAGGTCGAGGTACGGCAGGACCTTCTCGTTCCGCTTCATAGCGGCAATGAACGCATCGGTGATCCGCTCCGGGTAGGCGTACATGATGCGGATCCACTCGATGCCCTGGACCTTGTTCAGCTGATCCAGCAGCTCGCAGATGCTGCCCGGCTTGCCCCAGTCCTCGCCATAGGCGGTGGGGTCCTGCGCCACGATGATAAGCTCCTTGACGCCCTCACCGGCCAGCCAGCGGGCCTCGGCCACACAGTCGGCCATGTCACGGCTGCGCAGCGGGCCGCGGATGCCGGGGATGGCGCAGTAGTGGCAGCGGTTGTTGCAGCCTTCGGCGATCTTTAAGTACGCATAGTGGGCGGGGGTGCCGATGACGCGCTTGCCGCCCAGCGGGAAGTCCTTCTTCAGGCCGTAGCTTTCGAGGTGGTCTTCGCCGTTGAACAGGCGGGCCACGATGGAGTCAATGGCCTTGTTGGAGGCGCAGCCGACCACGGCGTCCACTTCGGGGATCTCCTCCTCGATCTGGCTGCGGTAGCGCTCGGCCAGGCAACCGGTGACGATGACCTTCAGATCGGGGTTCTGCTGCTTGTAGGAGCAGGCTTCGAGGATGTTTTCGATGGCCTCGGTCTTGGCGCTCTCGATGAAGCCGCAGGTGTTGACCAGAATGACGTCGGCCTCACCCAGCTCGGCCACGGTCTCGTGCCCGGCAGACAGCAGGATGTGGACCATGCCGTCCAGATCGACCTGGTTCTTCGGGCAGCCAAGGGAAATACATGCAATTTTCATAAGGGGATGCTACTCTCTTTCTTTTTTACGGTTCCGGTGTTCTTCCGAACGGCCGTTCCGGCACGGTGTGCGAGACGAAGCGGCCGTGCAAACAAGCCGTTATTCCTGTTCCACGCGCTGGATCGCGTCCCGGATGACCGGGTAGGCAAAGCCCCGGCGCATCAGAGCGGCTACCACGAGGTCGCGGCGTCCGGCTTCCAGTTTTTTGCGGTAGCGGCTGGCCACCAGCGCGGCGGCGGCTTCCAGCTCCGGGTCTTCCCCGGTCTCGTCGGCGGCATAGACCGTGTCCAGCGCCTGTTCGATCTGCGGGGCGCTCAGGCCCTTCTGCCGCAGGTTCTGTGCGGCAGCGCGGCGGCTTTTTTTCGCCGCCAGCAGGCCATGGGCGCGGGTCTCGGCATAGCGCGCATCGTTGACATACTCCCGCTCCACCATCTCAGCCACCACAGCGGCAGCCGTCTGCCCGGCAAAGCGGCGGTTCAGCCGCTCGTAGAGGCCGCCGGAGGACAGCTCCTGCCCAGCCAGCAGCTCCATCGCGCGGGCACGGGCCTTGGCCGCATCGGTGGATTTTTCCGCCTCGTCCAGCGGGCGGCGGGCTCCACGGTACCATGCCATTTACTCTTCCACCATGATGTCCAGTTCGCTCTCGCTGCTGCGGACGGGAGCCTTGACCACCGGCTCCTTGGCCGGGGCGGACTCTGCCTTGCTGCCGGCGTCCGGTGCAGCGGCGGCTGCCTTTGCGGTGCGGCGGGTGGCATAGAGCTTGTCGGCATTGGCGCGGATCTGGCCCTCGATGTCGTTGGCAAGCTCCGGGTTGTCCCGCAGGAACTGCTTGGCGTTGTCGCGGCCCTGACCCAGGCGGATATCGCCGTAGTTGAACCATGCACCGCTCTTCTGGACGATGCCCAGCTTGACGCCCAGATCGATCAGCTCGCTCATCTTGGAAATGCCCTCGCCAAACATGATGTCGAACTCGGCCTCACGGAACGGAGGGGCCACCTTGTTCTTCACGATTTTGGCACGGGTGTGGTTGCCGATGAACTGGCCGGAGGAGTCCTTCAGGCCCTCCACACGGCGGATGTCGATACGCACCGAGGAATAATACTTCAGTGCACGGCCGCCGGTGGTGACTTCGGGGTTGCCGTAGACGACGCCGACCTTCTCACGCAGCTGGTTGATGAAGACGCAGACCGTGTTGGTCTTGCCAATGACGCTGGTCAGTTTGCGCATGGCCTGGCTCATCAGGCGGGCTTGCAGGCCGACGTGGCTGTCGCCCATCTCGCCCTCGATCTCGGCGCGGGGGACCATGGCGGCGACCGAGTCCACGACGATGGCGTCGATGGCACCGGAACGGACCAGCGCCTCGCAGATCTCCATGGCCTGCTCACCGGTGTCCGGCTGGCTGACCAGCAGATTGTTGATGTCCACGCCCAGTGCCTCGGCATACACCGGGTCCAGTGCGTGCTCCACGTCGATGAACGCTACGTCGCCGCCCTTCTTCTGGGCTTCGGCCAGAATGTGCAAAGCCAGCGTGGTCTTACCGCTGGATTCCGGGCCATACACCTCAATGATGCGGCCGCGGGGCACACCGCCCACACCCAGTGCCATGTCCAGCCCCAGGCTGCCGGTGGAAATGGCATCCACCTGCATGGCGGTATTGTCGCCCAGCTTCATCACGGCACCCTTGCCGAACTGCTTTTCGATCTGGGCCAGGGCCGTGGCCAGCGCATCCTTTTTGGCTTCCGCGCCGGTTTTTTTGGTGGCCGGGGCAACGTTGTTGTTCTGATTTTTTGCCATAGCGTGCTGCTCCTTTATCCTCATTGCCCGCAAAAACGGGCTGTGTTGTACTTTCTCTCTTAGTATAACACAAATTCCAGAATTTACAACAAGAAGTTGTTTCTATTTTTCAATTATTTTGGCCGGTGGGCAATGATGCAGCGGTCGTTGCCGCCGTAATCCCTGCGGCATTCGATGTCTGCCCAGCCATTCCCGGCCAGCAGCTCCATGACGGCCTGCCGCTGCTGCCAGCCGATCTCCAGCACCAGTGCACCGCCGGGGCGCAGCGCGTCACGGTAGTGCTGCGCAAGGGCCCGGTAGAACACAAGGCCGTCATCCCCTGCTTCCAGTGCCATGGCCGGTTCCTGCGCCACCTCCGGCTGCAAATGCTGCATTTCCTCCGCCGTCAGGTACGGCGGGTTGGACACGATCAGGTCCAGTTGCCCTTCCGGCAGGCTTTGCCAGTAGGTGAACAGATTCCCCTGCACGGCCTGCACCGCCGGGGCTGCGCCGGGCAGAGCAGTGCTCACATTCTGTTCCAGATAGCGGAAGGCTTCCGGGCTTTTTTCCACGCAGGTGACCTGCGCGTCCGGGCAGAAGCGCTTGACCCCCAACCCCAGACAGCCGGTGCCGGCACACAGATCCAGCACACGGGGCGCTTTTACGCCCGCAAGGGTCTGTGCGGCGGTCTCGGCCACCACCTCGGTATCGGCACGGGGGCAGAGCACCCCCGGCCCCACGATCAGTTCAAAGTCCAGAAAGCTCCAGCGACCGCACAGGTACTGCAGCGGCTCCCGCGCCTCCCGGCGCAGGCAGAGGGACTCCAGCCGGGCAGCCTGCGCTTCGGTCAGGGGCGCGTCCGCCAGCCGGACATCCCGCCCGGTCACCAGCCGGAAAAGTTCTGCGGCGTCGTAATCCGCATCCGGGCATCCGGCCGCCGTCAGACGGGCTTCCAACTGCCGCACCGCGTCCCGCGGGGTCATGCCTGCCGTTACCATTTGCCTTCCTCCGGGTTTTCCGGCAGCACCGGGGTCACGGCCGCAATGGCCACCTCGATCATGCTGTCATCCGGCTCAAACACTGTGAGGTGCTGCACCCAGATGCCGGGCTGGCGGATGATGCGGGTGGCAAGGTTATCCGACCGGCCGCACCACTTGAGCAGCTCGTAGCTGATGCCCATGACCAGCGGCAGCAGCAACAGCTTGAAGAGCACCCGCAGGCCGATGCTGCCCCAGGGCAGCACGCTGTACAGGAATACGCTCACGATGACCACCAGGATCAGGAAGCTGGTGCCGCAGCGCGGGTGGAAGCGGGTGTACTTGCGCACATTCTCCACCGTGAGGGGGTCGCCTGCCTCGTAGCAGGCAATGGTCTTGTGCTCGGCCCCGTGGTACTCGAACACCCGGTGGATCTCCTTCATTTTGGAGATGCCCACCATATAGGTCAGGAAGATGCCCACCTTGAGCACCGCTTCCAGCACCACCTTGGCCCAGCGGCCCAGCGTGACAAAATGGTTCACGCCGCCCACGATAAGGGTGGGCAGCACAGTGAACAGCAGAATGGCCAGCAGCCCGCCCAGAACGGCTGCGCAGGCCAGCAGAGCGTCCTCGGCCTTTTTGCCCAGATGCTCCCCTACCCACTTTTCAAAAGCGGTCTCTTCCTCTTCGGGGTCGTAGTCATCGCCCATGCTGACCTGGGCCGAGTACATCATATAGCGGTAACCCATGATCAGGCTTTCGATCATGGAAATCGCTCCCCGCACCAGCGGGATCTTTGTCCAGATGCCATGGGTAGGCGTGGGTTCGGTCTTGGTCTCGATGGTGCCGTCCGGCTTGCGCACGGCGCAGCAGATGAGCTTGGGGCCGCGCATCATGATGCCTTCCATCAGGGCCTGCCCACCTACACTGGTCTTGAAACGTTCCTTGTTGGGTTGATTCATTGGGTTCTCCTTACGGTTTTTACTTTCCCTCTATTGTAACACCGAAATGTGACAAAATCTCATTTACGCCTTATGATAAAGCGGCAGGCCCAGGGTGACCACCGTACCCCGGCCCAGCGTGCTCTGGATGTCCATGGTGCCGTCCAGCGCGGTCATGATGGAATCCACTAGCGCCAGACCGATGCCGCTGCCGCGCACCGCATTACTGCCCTTATAGAACTTGGTCTTGACATTTTCCAGATCTTCCGGCGGGATGCCCCGGCCCTGATCCAGGATCTCCACAAAGGCCTTGTATTCCCCTGCCCACAGCTTGACCGTGATGCGGCCGCCGGGGGCAGAATATTTGATGGCGTTGTCCAGAATGTTGATGAACACCTGCCGCAGGCGGTCGGGGTCCGCATACACCGGGATCATCTCTTCCGGCTCGGTGTAGCTCAGGATCAGTCCTTCGCGCTGGATGCGTGCCTCGCAGAACAGCACCGCGTCGGTGAGCTCTGCCACCAGATCCAACGGGCGGCACTCCATGCGCAGGCGGCCGTTCTGCAGGCGGCTGAAGTCCAGCAGCTCCTCCACCATGTTGTACAGACGGCCCGTCTCGTTGTTGATGATCTCCAGCCCCTTGCGGTAGTTCTCATCCGTGGGATCGTCCAGCGTGCGCAGGGTCTCCACCCAGCCCCGGATGGAAGTAAGCGGCGTGCGCAGCTCGTGGGAGACCGAACTGATGAACTCGTTCTTCATCTTCTCGGTCTCTTCCAGCCCTTCCGCCATCCGGTTGATGGTGCCGCGCAGACGGTCCACCTCGTCCCGGGCGTCACCGCTCACCGGCAGGCGCACGTCGAACTCGCCGCGGGCGATATCGGCGGCAATGCGCTCCACCTGCCCCAGCGGCACCACGATGCTGCGCACAAAATACAGGCCGGTCAACACGCTGAACACCAGAATGGCCGCCACCACCACCAGACTGGCAAAAAAGGCGTTCTGGATCTGCCGTTCGATCAGGGTCAGGCTGGTGACCAGCCGCAGGGCGGCCACATCCTCGGCGGCATAGGGCACCAGATAGCACGCCGCCATGACCACCTCGCCGGACTCGGTGCGGTACACCGCCATGCCCAGCCCGTCGGCGGCGTCCTGCGCCTGCACAAAGTCCAGGTTATTTACGATGCCGTCGGCATCGGTGCCGCTGGAGGATGCAATGACCCCGCCATAGCTGTCCAGCAGCATGAATTCGTACTTGTCCTTATCGGAATACTGTTCCACCATGCGCCGCAGCGCCATGCTGCGGTTGGCCGCCGCACTGTAGACCGTGTCGGCAGTGTAGACCTTCAGCTGACCGGTCACCGAGGAAAAGCGCCGGTACATGGTCTGCTGCACGCTGTTGTAGTAGCTGCGGGTGTAGCTGTGCAGGAACATCGCCTCGGCCAGCAGCACCAGAAGCACCGTAATGAGCAGATTGCCCCGCAGCCAGCGCCGCGTGATCCCGCTTCGCATTTTGCTTTTCCTCCTTTCCATTTATATTGGCGTTTGCCAAAGCCGTCACTCTTCCCAGCGGTAGCCGTAGCCCCAGACCGTCATGATGTGGGTGGGGTGGCTGGGCTCGTCCTCCACTTTCATGCGCAGGCGGCGGATGTTCACGTCCACGATCTTCACATCGCCGAAGTAGTTCTCGCCCCAGACGCCCTTCAGGATCTTTTCACGCACCAGCGCGATGCCCGGGTTGCGGAAGAACAGCTCCATGATCTGGAATTCCACCTGGGTCAACTCGATGGGCTGACCGGCTTTCAGCAGCACACGACGGTTCTCGTCCAGCACAAAGTCCCCGCTGGTCAGGGTGCCCAGCTCCTTGGCGGGGTCCCGCTCTTCCTCACTCTCGGCCCGGTGCACCCGACGGCAGAGCGCCTCCACACGGGCCAGCAGCTCGCTCACACTAAAGGGTTTGGTCATGTAATCGTCGGCACCGATGGACAGGCCCCGGATCTTGTCCTGCTCCTGCCCCTTGGCGCTGAGGATGATGATGCCGATCTTCTGGTCGGTGCGGCGGATCGTTTCGCAGAGCGAAAAACCGTTCATGCCCGGCAGCATCACATCCAGAATGGCCGCATCGCAGCCGGGCTTCTTGGCCAGCAGCGGCAGGGCGGCCTCGGCGCTCTCGGCCTCCACGGCTTCCATCCCGGTAAGCCGCAGGTTCAGTGCGATCATCTCACGGATATTGGCTTCATCTTCCACCACAAGCACTCGTACCATGGTCTTTCCTCCGTTTTCAATTCAGCAGATACAACGCGTTTGACAGGCTGTAATCCGCATCCTGGATCTCCACATCCGGGGCCAGCCGGGCCTGCATCTGGCGCGACGCCACAATGCCCAGTTTGGTCCACCCGGTAGAGCTGGCCGCAGTCTGGGCCAGCCGTACCGTCATGACCGGCTGGTCCTCGTCCACGGTGCGCAGCTCCACCGCGCCGTCGTATTGTTCGCTGTCGGTAAGTTTGAGGTTGCCCTCCCACTCGGTGGGCAGCTCGATGTAGCAGTTCGTTTCCTCATCCAGCAGGCCAAAGCTCTTTTCCGGCCTGCGGCTGGTGTAGTCCATCCAGACGATAAAGTCCATGCGGCGGCTCTGGCTCAGGTTCAGCAGGCCCGCCTCGTCCGGCTGGGTGGGGATCTCCACGATGCCGTCTCCGTCCAGATCGCAGCTCACCAGTGTGGACACATTGCGCAGAGATGCCTCATACAGCTCATCGGCACTGATCTGGGACGCCTGCACCATCTGCTGGGTGCTCTCATCGAAACGGAGCAGCACACTGGCCAGATTGTTGCCGGAAATGCCCGTCCAGCCGTCCAGCACCAGATAATTGCGCCGGTCGGAGCCAAGACCGGCCGCCACCGATGCACAGCCGGAAAAGCGGTCGGCCGAAAGGCCCGTGACGGCAGCCTGCCGGAACCCGCCTTCCTTGTCCACGGTAAGCAGTTCGATCTGCACGCCGCCGTCCTCCTGGGTGGACATCAGGATCAGATCCTGACTGCCGCCGCCGGTGATGTCCTCCACCAGATACTGCTCGTAAGACTGCTCCAAAATGGTGGAGAGCTGCCCGTCGTTGTAGGCATACACGGCCAGATAGTGGTCGCCCTGTGCGGCCACATAACCCACCACCAGCTGGCAGTCATCCCCTGCGCGGAGCTGGGCCAGCCGCACGTTCTCCACCGTATCGGCCAGACCCTCCACGCTCTGGCGCACCTGCCACGCTCCGGTGTCATCCCGCTGCAGAATGGCGATGCACACGTTCGTGCTCTGGGCCGTGGTGTACAGCACGGCTGCATCCTGCTGGCCGTCGCCGTCCAGGTCCTGCAAAAGAAAAGGTGACAGCAGCTCGCCCTGCATGGGGTACTTGAGCTGCGCACTCTCGCCCAGCCAGTCGTTCAGGGCCGTCTGCACCGCGCCATAGTCACCGGACAGACGCGGGGCACGCAGCAGCTCTTCCACCTGCAGGTTCTCTCCGGGCAGAGCATTGCAGCCCGCCAGCAGAACACTGACCAACAACAGAGCCAGTGCATGCCGGAAATGGCGGAATGTTTTCAACCGGATCTCCTCCCTTCGTGGAAAATGCAGCCGCCAGCCGCAGCCAAAAATACGCTATTGTCAGTATACCACGCCAGCCCCACTCTGCCAAGTGGCGTTGTTGCGAAAAAGTCTCTGCGCCAGCCACTCTTCCGGGGACGCAAAAAAGCCCTCCCCCATTGCTGGGAAAGGGCTTTTGTCAACCGTTTATACAGTCAGAGCAGGATCAAACGAGCTCCAGAACTGCCATCTCGGCAGCGTCGCCGCGGCGAGCGCCGATCTTGATGATGCGGGTGTAGCCGCCGTTGC
>OLXG01000693.1_pt1 | contig 13313 bp, 9 predicted proteins | sample 1673861 | NCBI WGS metagenome assembly OLXG01 (sample SAMEA103958130, study PRJEB25191) | human gut metagenome | biome: human-associated habitat [ENVO:00009003]; feature: intestine environment [ENVO:2100002]; material: feces | place: Germany | collected 2013/2015
TGACAGGGTGACACGAGTTTTTCAACATTTCGCCTCGCACGCGGGCAGGCAGGAACTTTCGGCCTGATTTTTCCTGCCTGCCCGCGCGAGAGTAAATCTTCAGAAATCACTGTCATAAGTGTCACCCTGTCACCCTAAAGCCGGTTACTTCGGATTCAAAACTCAAAGACTTACGATGTAAAAGTCAGTCACTTACGATGCAAAAGTCAGGGACTTACGCCACGTAATCCACTGGTTTACAAACACCAGAACAAAGAAAATCTATGAGAAAGTATGAGCAACCATGAGCAAGTATGAGCAACTGTGAATTGTCCCCTCACCGTCTTCGTATCTTTGCAACGTGGTTCAGAGATACCAGGCGCTCTCAATCCCGAATAGGATAAAATCTGTGTAAATCCGTGCAATCTGTGGGACATGAAAAAGTAAAGAAGAAATCTGCGTCATCTGCGAGACCTTAAACCTAGCCCGCATAGGGCTTCAAGAAAAGACTCCGAGTGACTGCCTCCTGTGTTTAAGCCTCCAGAAGAAATGCCAAGTTCTGAAGATTGGCTCACTTAAAGCCTCGGCAGGATAATATCGCACGAAGTGCATATTTCTCCATATCTTCAGGAAGTATTTCTTTGCCATTCCTTGTTGTGTAAAATGACCGTACTTGGTAAAGTGCTTTCCGAAGTTGCCACCATTCAGTATCTCTGCTAGCAGCAACTTTCCTCGCTTTTCATCCATCGAAGCTATCATTTTCTCCTTAGGTAATCCCAAAACCTCATGAAGCACATACATCACCGCCCCAGCAAACTTCCACAATCCCAAATATTTAAGTTCTCTCTGCACCACAACTAAAGCAGTAGAGGCAGAAGAAGTAACAGCTGTAGCAGAACCAGCAGAATTATCTCCCTCTATAGAAAGGCGGTCCCATCCCGCACAATTTGGCGAGGGCTTTGATGCCCCGCCATCCTTAGAGCGTAGCGGTTCTGAGCACCGGAGGGCGGTTACATCCCTCTCTTCTGAGGAGAGAGGGCTTGGGTGAGAGGTGGAGCTCCCTTTGGAAAGGGAGACGGAGGGATTCGAAAAATCAGTATCCAAAAATACATTTTTTGAGAAATCATTGACTACAAGAAAATAGTCAATGATTTGCCTCATTCCAATCCCTTCATCAAAGAAATGGTGATACAGATGCGTCAGCTGATAAACCACATTGAATGCCGTCGTTGGTATAGCTATTTCTCCAATACCATCTGGCAGGCTAACAACATTTGAGCATTGCAAATCTGCATTCCGTTTGAACCATTTCTGCAACCTAGCATTATAGATAGGATTATTCATTGTGCAAGGGAAGAAATGTAGTTCCACAGGCACACCATCCATTGTTGTTTCAAGATGATGAACCCTTATATCATCCTCTAGGTTAAAATGACGCTTAGCATATTCTGTTAGATATTCTCTGCTAGCATTCACCCATACATCAATATCCCCTGGAGTACGGGAATATGGATTCGGATACATCAAGGCATTGCCTTGTCCTTTCAAAATGCAGCATCGTAATCCATCTACTCTAAATTTTGAATAAAGTTTAGCAGCCACAGCATTCACCTTCATGTTCTGCCTGCGAATCTGTTGCGCCTTACCCATCCAAGTCATTAGTAAATTCTTTCCAATCGGATTCTGTTTTAACTCATTAGGATATTCTTTTCCTAATCGCTCAATACCATCAAAACAAAACCCCAATATCGCCTGCTTAGAAGCAAAGAAATACAGTTGCTGCCAGCCTATATCAGCAACAACATTACTCATATTATCCTTTCTATCAAGACAATATTTTAGAAAATCAAAAATCATATCATTTATTCAGATATGCAATAAACTAACATCTTCCACGTTTCTATAATACAAAAAAGTAGAAACATGAGATTACGACATATCCATAGTATAATTAAACAATTTCGTCTTCTTCTTTGGCGAATCCTCGATGCCATTGACCGCAAGCTCGGTCCAGGACCAGGCGACCATCGCCTCTAACCCACATTCAAGACAAGGTTTTACATAAACTTTGCCTTAATGAATTGTGGCACCTTCCAAGCCATTTTCATCAGCTTTGTCAATGTCACAGGTTTGAAACCGTAACCAGAATAAACTCGGATGTCCTCATCCCACATTTTCTTTCGCTTTGCTGAATCGGTACTCATACCACCCATGCGCATTCTCGTTACGAACTCAGGGAGATATGCTACCTTCAGATGGCAGTTATACAGATAGTTCACCAGGAGATTGGTATCAGCAGCAATCTTGTAGCTCTCATCATAGAGACCACATTTCATCATCACCTCACGCTTGATATAGCAAGTAGGATGCAATGGCAGCCAACCACATCTCACCTTCCAGCGAGCATACTTGCCTCCAATCCATTTTCTCACCACCTTATTGGTATTCTGCTCATTTACAAAGATACCATCGGCATAGAGAAAATCGCAATCCGTCTCCTCCATCTTCTTCACAACGTGCGATACTGTATCCTCGGCAAACATAAAGTCATCCGAATGGCAAAGAGCTATCACATCACCCGTCGCCATACGAATACCCTTGTTGATTGCCTCATACATACCATGATCAGGCTCAGAGATAAACTTCACCTTATCTTCATGACCAGCGATAGCCTCACGGATAACCTCAACAGAATGATCCCTGGAAGCACCGTCCACGATGATATACTCGATGTCAGGATAATCCTGCGCCAACACACTCTCTACAGCACCGCGAATTGTCTTCTCACGGTTGTAACAACTAGTTATAATCGAAACTTTCATTTTGCTGTAATATACTAATCAATCATAAAACCCCACAACAGATTGCATTTGGGAATATTTTTTTCATCTCCTCCCACTGTACTAAAAATAAGTCAGCCTTATTTTCAATCCACAGCGGTGTTTTGCTTGCATGCGTCACGTCAGCTGCAGAGTTCACAAACAGGATTTTAGTACCCAGTAACTTCTTGGCAAAAGCAATAGTCGGAATACATACACCTGCACCTGTTGTTATAATACATGTTGGACGTTTTATTAAAACCCACATCAATGCAGGAATAGCATTGGCAAACAAAGTCCATTTTCTTTTTGGCTGGAAGTTTGTCAAAAAGACATGTTCTTTGTCTTTCATAAACGCCTTCGTAGATGTCGTTGGTAGTGTTAGCCAATAGCAATGAAAATCCGATGGTATTGTACCAACGGCAAGCTGTAACTCTCGTAGATGACCACCGGCAGAAGATGCAAGGCAAATTCGCTTACCACATGCAAATTCTTTTATTTTGTTGCGCAACAGACCTTCGGCATTACCTTTCTTTATTTGTTTAAAGTCAAATGTCTTGGCTTTAGCCACAGCAGAAAGCAGCAATTGAGCAGTTTCATCGTATTGCTCCTGGTATTTATGTGGTTCAAACACAGATGGAAAAACACCGACAACCACACCAATATCATCCAGCTTCTTTATCAATTGAAATTGGTCATGTATGTGTTCCGTTCCATCATAACGTGGAATAATCACCATACGCTTACCTTTTTCCATACTCTCGCAGATAGAACCCCATCCCCCCTGCATGATTAGTAATGAAGCCTCATTTTGATAGTGTTCCATTTCTTCCTTGGTACACATCTTGAAACTTTTGCTCACATGCTTATAAGGATAATCCGTCCAACCAGTTTGAACCACAACTTCTTCATCTGTTGAGGCTGCAAACATATCAATAGCATACGCCATTCGTTCAAACGGCATATCCATGGTTCCTAAAGAACAAAATATCATGATTTCTAATTTAATTACATTTTAATTATTCGTACATTTTCGAACAAAACTTGCTCAAAATAATACTGTCTAAGCGGATTATTACTTTCTCTTTTTCATTGTAATCCTGATCCTCTTCGGAATCAAAAACAATATATCAATTGGAGCTAACCAGAAGAACTTCATGCAATGGCGCAAAGACTTTGTGGCGGTCTCCATACTTTTCTTTCTTCCCTGAGAAAGATTTTTATAAGCCTTTCTTCCAAAGTTACCACTCGATAGAACTTCCCGCAACAACATGTCGCCGTATGTATAGTCAGAACTTTCCAGATGACAATAACTATTTGCACACACTAATCCAAAACGTTTTTCCATCATTGCTACCATTGCTTTAAAAGCCTTCCAATAGCCTATAGCTTTCAGATGTTTCTGCAACAATAAGAAATCTATTTTATCTTGATAAGCATTCAATAACACTAACAAGTCTAAAGTCTGACGCAAGCCAACACCTTCAATCAACAAATGATTAAACCAATGCTTAAAGACAACGATCAGGTCACCAAGAGGTGGTAACATTGCTACCTCTTTACTATTTGCTTTAAAGATAGATGTAGAAGATAGCAATGTATCTATCAAAAGATTGAAATACTTCTGATGTTTGGCATTTCCAAAAGTCTCAATTTGATAATGCATCTCAAATCTGATACCATGGTAGTCGAAACAAAAATGCTTATCAATTTCATCTCTTTCTATAGTAACTTTCAATTCTCTTTCAATAATACCTACAGCTTTATCAAAATTTGAAGCAGGAACGTAGAAATCAACATCTCCCATTGTGCGAGAATAAGGTGAAGGGTAGAAATGCGCTACTGCCATTCCCTTGAAAACTACATACGGAATCTGATACTTATTCATCAAATCTACAAAAACAGATATTGCTTGTTCAAAATGCTGATATTGCTTTTGATGAAGCATGTGATATTGCATCAATCCAAGCACAGATTGTTTCCTTAAACTTTCTTGCTCATGAGAGTCTGAAAGATGTATCCGATTGTTGCATACTACATTAGCTACAATTCCAAGCACTGTATGTTCTTTGGCTAGACGAATAAGTTTTCTAGATTCCTTTAACGTAAGTTTCTGGGCATCCTCCCCTTCTTGCTTCAAGACTTCCTCTCGCAATATACCAAGCAGTTTTTCCTCTACCTTATCCATTATAAGAAGTTATTTCAATGTTCTTTTCTTTATTATCTGGGCAGGATTGCCACCAACAATTGTATATGCTTCTACATCTTTATATACAGAGGCTGTAGCTCCGACTATCGCATACTCTCCAATAGTAACTCCCATACTAATAAAAGCACGTGTGCCAACCCATGAACCTTGACGTAAAGTGATAGGAGCTACAATTAATCCGCTGTCATTTTCATTAATCGTATCCGTTTTATGTCCAGCTGTACACAAATAAGAATATTGAGAAACGGTTACGTTATCTTCTAATGTTACTTTAGCCTGATTATAACAAATAACATCTGGCCCCAACCAGGCATTATGCCCTAGTTTTAAGTTCCATGGAGCCCAAATCTTAGTAGAGGCATAAACACCAGAATCATGTTTAACATCAGCACCAAACAATCTAAGCAAAGATAATCTCCAAGGATTAAACAGTTTCGTTCCAAATGGTCTGAATAAGATGGCAGAAACGATATTCCATATAGCTCTTGCCATTTTATTACGTAAGGAAAGCTTACCTACTTCTGTTACGTTCTCCATATTAAGCCATTCTATTATGAATATACTCTTCCACTAAAGGCAATACTGCACATGTAGAGTTTATACCACCAGCTCTTGGTAACACGCCAGTATTGACAACAAGCATGTTGTCAAAATGAGTAAAATAATCATCCGCACTTTTGAAATCACAGAACATGCCAAATGGGTGATAAACATCTTCATACTTCTCTGCCGAAGTACTAAATGGCAATTCTTCATATACCACTCCATTCTTGTCAAGATAGTCTTTAATGATAGCACGAGACTTTGTAAACAACTCACCAGTTTTTGGCAAAATTGACAAATCTACATCTACACTCTTTTCTCCAAACTTATCTTTTTCCTCATCCAGAGTCATCTTGCCAGACTCACGTGGAGCCTCAATATCAATCTGAAGATAGAATTCATTATTGTAGACATACATTTTCTTCAAAATCATCATATACCAGGCAAAAGCAATGCATTGAGGAATATTCTTGATGATATTCAAGATAAGCCCTGCTCTGAATTTATGCCCGAACAAAAGTTTCTTCAAATCCCTGAAGAACGGAAAATCTTCATTGCAAATAGGCTGAGAATAGAAAGAATAGCCATCTACCTCTCCCACAAATCTCTTTGTAATCAATGAGGCACCTTTTACATGGAAACGGAAATCTATGTCTCCCATTTTTATACCACTTTTTACCTTAAAGGCTCTTTGAGATAAATGGTCAGAGAAAGGCATCATATTCTTTTCCTCGCTGAGTTCAGAATTAACCAAGATTCTTGAACTCTCAAAAGCTCCTGAGGTCAAGAAGTACTGATCATATTCTGCAGTATTTCTTTGTCCGTTGTTTATATACTCAAATCCAGTTATATGATTTCCTGCAGATAAAAATTTAGTAACACGAGATTTTGATACAATATGAACCTTCGGATTTTTGATGATACCAAAGTGCTTGAAAAGATTACGATGGAAATAACTCAACCAAACACCTGTCTTGGTAAATATCTTATCGTTTATTCGCTGCTCTGGTATCTTATTCTCTAAACCGAAACGTTCTAATACTGCATCCTTATATTTCTTATCAATCCCCACAATATCCCTAAGGAACTTATCAGGATTTGCAAAATCGTTCTCTGTAAATGTCAGTAATTGACCACCCCATTTTACAGAGGCACCACCATAACCAAAGAAACGAGCCTTTTGCAAACCTTCATATGGGGCATTAGTAATATGAGACAAATATCCTATCTCACTCTCATCTTTCAGATGTTCATTTCCTACATCATATAAATCAATTTGCTCGTGAGGATAAACCAACGAAAGAAGGTTAGACACATAACTTCCATACGTACCCGCTCCAATGACTGCAATTCGCTTTTTACCCAAATTTATTCCAAGCACCTTCTCTGTATGCTCTGAATTAAACCATGTTCTCTTAAACAAGCCGACAACTTTTAGGTAATGATGCTGCTTAAAGATACCAATCCCTTTCAAAAGTTTGGCACAAGCCATAATTGGAGTATATGGCAAGCAAACTGGCTTGATATTCCATTGCTGGCATACAAAGTTATATTTTGTACCAGTAGCTTTATCTTTGTTCAATAGAAGATATACAGGTTCTTTCTTTTCTGCAATGATTATATTAGTTATTGCTTTATGCAATGTTTCCCTGCAAATCAAAGGAAGAGTAGTCTTTTTATCTCCTAAAAGGACATTCATACCAAGTTTAGAAACCAAGATACCTGCCTTAGAAATTTCCCGATTCTTGGTGTATATATAACCAGGGCGTATGAATGATACAGACATCCCTTCTACAGGATGCTCCATTAGATAATGATCTACTGCAACCTTAATACTTGCATATCCACCTTTGTTATGATAATCCTTTTCTATACTAGTTGTTTCAGTGACAACATCTGCCTCATTTTGATAAACACTGATAGAAGAAATCTGCAAAAGATGCTTTACTTTTTTCTTTTTACAGAAATCTAATAAAGACTGGATATAAGCAATATTGTCTTCAACAGACTGTTCTTTCAATATGATATAGTTAACAACTGTATCATACTCGTCTAACAAATCATTGTCAGCCATATTCAATACGTCACCGGTCACAACATTACCATCACGTATAACCTTTCCTCTAGAAAAGCAATCATAACTGATTCCGTTGTTTTCCAATTCATTTATCAAACCTGTCGCCACAAATGAGCGATGACCACATATCAAAACTTTTTTCACGCTACAGCCCTCCATTCTTTATTGAACAATATAACAGCAGCGTGACTTTCGTGAGATAAATCTCTAAAAATTACCCCCCCCGATTTAATATTTGTTAACTTTCTCATCTTGATGATTTTACATGGATTGCCACCTACGACACTCCAAGGTTCAACACTTTTATATACAGAAGCCGTAGCACCTACCACAGCCCCTTCGCCGATTTCTACCCCCATACCAATAAAGGAACGAGCCCCAATCCATGATTTGCTTTTCAATATTATAGGAGCAGTTATAAGCGACTTATCAGCAGTATTCATCATGTTCACATCATGACCAGCTGTACAAAGATAGGAATATTGTGACACAATAGCCTCATCTTCCAGTACTACCCAGTCCTGGTTGTAGCAGATCACTTCAGGCCCCAAACAGGCACGATGCCCCATTTGCAGCATCCACGGAGCCCAGATTTTTACAGAAGCATAAACATTTGCATCCCATTCTACTTTAGCCCCAAACAATCGCAACAAGGCTATGCGCCATTTGCGAAAAACTGGAGTGATAAAAGGACGGAATAGAAAAGCTGCAGCGATGTTCCATACCACTCGCTTTATTTTGATACTCCCAGGCACATGCCCAGGAGTATGTCGTTCTAAAGTCAACATAAAAATAATATAGCTTAGAAGGTTACAAGGAGCTTCCATTTTAGAAATCCTTACCAACCTTTCCTTATTTACAATCAATTAATTATTCTTCTCCATCCACAGAATCATAGTGAATGGTAAAATTAAGAGATCCCTCCCTTAAAGAGAAATAATCCTCCAATTCATGGGGAATCGGTACAAAGACTTTATTCTTGGTTATGATAGTTGTTGTTGGCAACATTTTTCCACCTGTGAGTTCTCTGTCCAAATGTTTTTTCAACTCCATATCATAATACAATGTATAATTCCCGCCTTCCAAAGTAAACACGAAGATGATACGGTGCATGCTCCAAATTACTCTTGTTGTATGAGGATTCATAAAGAATGTATAATACTCCTTGGTCATTGCATTCGTCAATGTCAAGAATTTCCTGTAACCATGCAACAATGAAGATTCAACATCTGTTGTCAACAATTTTGCCTTAGTCTCTACATTTAGGCGCAGGATTGGAGGTAATGGGGCAAATACATCATCTTCTTTTTGTTGTTGAGCCAACTTTTTTTCTTCTTCGATGTTAACATTAACAGAAATTGTTTTGACAACTTCGTCTACATCTACTATATTGTTAACATTCAATGTTTGTTGAGATTTCTGCTGACTTTTCTTAATTATTGAAGAAAATTGTTCTATTGTGATTTTACCTTCCTTAAATAGTTCAAATGTATTGTCTATCGACATTAAATCATCTTTATCAATGGAGAAAGACTCCTTTTTCTTTTTCATCAAAGATTGGAAAGCCTCGATTCCCATCCGACTACTTGACGGGATGTAAGGTTTAATCTGTTGATAAATATAGTTACGTACATAATCCACTATCAAAGGATCGAAAACCGAATAATCGCTTTTATACAATTTAACGATATTGCTAATTTCAGCTTCATCTTTCCTGATATAGACGACAACCTCATCCTCTTTACTTTCTACATAGTAGGGAAGGTTATGACTGATGTCAGCAAATTCAACTCGGTTATTGGTTATCAAATATTCATCTTTTAATTTCTGTTGTATTTTTACCTTTACCGAATACCAAGCAACATTTTCATAACCATTAAGATTATATATTTTCAATACCTCTACATGATCATCAATCTCATTAATTCCAAAATTGTGAAGATATCGCAACTGAACATTACGACGTGGATATTCACGAGAAACAATACCAATTACATAATCAGAATCAGAAAACTTCCGCAAAATAGATGTGTCAGAACCCTTATAAAAACGAGCATGTTCCGTATCTTGTACCAAATCACCTAACTTTATAAATTCATTTTCCTCATTAGCCTTCTGTATATTAATATTCCGTGCCAATTCTACATTATTGTTTACATCTAAATAATGCAAGAAATTTCTATACTTATCCGCATATTCTTGATTAGAAATATATAAAGAAAAGACATCTTCCCAAACATGCATAAGTCGTTGCAATATTCCCAAACAAGATTGATTGATAGCTTCCCTTCCAGCGGTAGGCTTAAGCATACTCATATTGACAACACCTCCAAACGAATAGATAGATGAAAGCAGTATTGGCGACAATCCAAATCCATTACGGAAACCAAACAATCTGTCTTTTTGAGTGTCAAGCATCAAATCACCTTCATAATCCATATTTCCGATATGGATATTTTTGATAAAAGCTTTCGCCTGGACAGGAGACTTAGAATAAATATCTATAGCATAATCGAATGAGTATAAAAGCCCTGCATGTTCCTTTTGGATATGAAAAAAATCCAATCCATTATACCCTCCTTTATAGTCATTCTGGCTAATCAACTCGCCATTGAAGAATACTGGTATTTTCAGATACTGCACATACTGTGTGATATAATCTAAGGCATCTTGTGCAGAAATCTGTCTGTCCGAATCCATCGTTGCGTCTATAATGGTTCCGTATTCTGTATCAGAATCATTTATAGAATTCATTTCTATGTTATCCAAGTCTTCTCTATCCGCATTACACAAACATCTGGTATTAGAGAATATTTTCTTGGTAGAAAGTGAAAGGTGAGTACATACACCAAAATTGGCAAATGCACCGATTCCAAAAGTACCAACAACGCCAGCAGCTTTAGCCATATCATTATTCTTGCCGCTTTTTCCTGCAGTCCAGAAGTTTGTTTCGACCTCTTCTGCAGACATACCAATACCATTATCCTTCACCACGATATGTCCATCTTTGACATCTATCGAAATCAAAGGATCCACATATGATGTATCTTCATGAAGTCTCATAAGTACGGCATCGTAAGCATTTTGAAGGTTTTCACGAAGAACGACCAACAATGTGTCATAAAGAGACTGGCAAAGCATATTAAGCATAGACTTTGCCTCGAATTTCATTGCTATTTTTCCCATGGTTTTCTATATTTTCTTATAAATTTTGCCCCTTCAGCGATTTGACTTTTAACTAACATATCGGCAGAATCCTTATAGGGAGACATTTCTATCAGATTTCGAACAACGTCCACATCATTTTTTAAAATTGAAGCTTGCATCAAATAGCAATACTCCATATTTGAAAGCGGCTGTTTGAATACATTCAGGATAAAATTCAAATCCTCTACTTCCAAACTTAGCTGCTGTATATATTCATCTATGAACCCTTGCTTTACAGGATTATCAAGCTGTTTCATACGTAAGATTCCATTTTTGAAATCTCCAGATTCTCTTGTTTCTTCATCAATAATTCTTAGCAAATCATCATCAGACAACTTATTAAGAGGAACTCGAAATACTAAAGATTTTCTACCCTTAAGCAGATATTTCTCGCCCCATATCGGATAAGGAGCATCATTCATCTTATCTTCGCGCCCAAAAACTTCCAAGTTTGCAGAACCATTTTCAATTTCTACATTAATCAGATTATATTGTCGCTTTACGCCTGGCAGCATCTCTTTTCTGCTACCAAATAATGTTCCTGAACTTATCAGATGCATTTTGTCACGTTCTATATCTTCAGCCAAGTCGTTTAACTCTTCAACCACTTCAGACCTGTGCTGGTGTCCAAATAACCCAACAAGGATATGATTGCATGCCATACTCTTAGTAATTTTCATATCCATAAAGTCACATCTATGGGGAACACCGTAAATATGGTGATGCCATACTCCAAATATCAGATACCCATTGCTATAACAGCTACTTAGGTCTCCGTAGATGCAGTGAAAAGCATTTTCATTTATAGTTCCCATTGCATTTAGATGGTCAAGTTGACAACAACTATTAAAACAAGCGAAAGCTATCTTATCATTAGGAAATGCAATCAAAGAAGCATCTTCCTCAGGACTTACAGGAAACGTCCTGCCAATAGAAGAATAGAACCGGTTAAAGAATGTCACAAAACTGTCAAATCTTGAAGTATAGAACTTCTCATCAACAATTTGCATAAAGGAAAGAGTTTTCCAATCAAAGCGATAAATCTGTTTCTTACCATATCTCTCCCAATAACTTTTCTGCACCTTTTCTTGTTCAGAAGCGTCAATGCGCTTCATGCTATTGCTTGAGACAGCTCTGTTCACGTCATGATTGCCAGGCACTATGATCAATCGACTAATGTCTCCATTTAAGAATACATCAACCAGATTATGCAAAAATACAGAAACCTCTTCATATTGTCTTTGTATATCTTGATTACCCTTATCAATATCAGTATTACGAGTTCCTTGTATAAGGTCTCCACATACTACAATATATCTTACAGGATAGATTCCTAAATTTGCATAATTAGCTATATCCGATTTCAAAGAATCTATCAATTGATTATAATTGAAATCAGAATCCTTATGCAAGTCAGAAATTTGGATTATTGAAAATTTTGGAGTTTCCATAAAAAACTAGTTAAAAAAGAAACTATTTTCCTTTATTTTAGAGAATCATACACTTCCTTCATTTCTTCTGCCATAACCTTAGCAGAGTATTTGGTTTCGAAGAGTTTGCAAATATTCTTTATTCGTATAATGAAGCGAACTCCTTTTCCATAACATTTGCCACAATTCTCTGCCCTTTAGCATTGATGTGGATACCATCACGATAATCATCTTTGGTTAAAAGATGAAGATCTTCTACTAGCTTTACCTGATTTTTCTTGCACCAAGCAATGATTTCATCACCTTGCTCATTATATTTCTTACCGGCATTCTCTTCCTGGTCTGCATGAAGATATACTACGAATGGAATCTTGGCACTATCAGCCATAGCCTTCAACTGTTGAAATCCAGGATTAAAGACCTTTCCATTCTTATGAATATCTACTCCAGCCAATACCTTTTGGTCTGGATCAAGTTCATTATTACCTTTATCAAATAAAGGCTTAATGTATCGAGGGTAAATATATCTACAAAGAACCTCAGCCATAGCACAAGGATATTGCTTGTTAGGATAAGAAGGATGAACGCCAACAACAGGCGTGAAATCCATATTATCATGAGCATCATGACTACTTACTAACAAAAAGATACCTTTAGCATCAAACATACCCTTCTCTCTAAGATAAGACGCACAATTATCAGGTCCCCAACTTCCGGCAGAGATATTCAACATCTGCATACCAGTCTCAACTGTAAAGAGTGAAGTTGCCAAACTATCTTGGTCAGTTTGAACTCCACCATAAATCACGGAGTCACCCAAGCCCAAGATATGTTTCTTATGAGGATTTACCTCATCACTTCGCATACCAAAGGCATTGTAATAGTATCGATTACCGAATCGCACTCCACTTTGATTTGGCAAAGCCATGTATTCATATTTATCACTAGCCGCATATAACGGCATTTTACCAAAACCCCACACCAAACGAAGGGTAATCTCAACTACTATCAAAAGGGCTAAACTCCCTCCCACACAAATCAAAAATTTA
>OLXG01000696.1_pt1 | contig 13307 bp, 9 predicted proteins | sample 1673861 | NCBI WGS metagenome assembly OLXG01 (sample SAMEA103958130, study PRJEB25191) | human gut metagenome | biome: human-associated habitat [ENVO:00009003]; feature: intestine environment [ENVO:2100002]; material: feces | place: Germany | collected 2013/2015
AAGTGGGCGCAGATGCTTGATTTTTGAACACTTTCAACGGAGTTTTCAACATGTGGAAAAGAAAGGCCCGTTTTACAAAGTGTATATGGACTCGAATGTGGAAAACTTTTGCCGAAAAAAATATACCGATAAAATGACAAGGGGCTGCTCTCTGCCGACCGGGACAAAATTCAGGCGGGAAAAAAGGGGAATCCTATGGCAAAGGCGGGGCGGTTATGTTATACTTTACTATGACAATCTGTCGAATTTCGTAAACAGTGAAACAAAAAGGGCCTGTCCCTTTTCGATAAATGGAAGGAGAATACAATGGACGAACAGAAAATGCCGCGCCGCCCCCGCCGCGCTGCGGAGGACACGCCGAAGAATGAGAGCCTGGTCTACGGCAAGAACCCTGTGACCGAGCTGCTCAAGAGCGGCTCCGGCGTGGATACGGTGCTGCTGGCCGAGGGCATGGCCCCCGCTGTGGCGGCGTACTTCACCGCCATGGCCAAGGAGGCCGGGGCCACCGTCAAGCGGGTCCACCCCAACAAGCTCCGCCTGATGACCGGCACCGAGAGCCACCAGGGCGTGGCTGCGTTTGCCAGCGAGATCGAGTATGCCACGGTGGAAGACCTGCTGGCAGCGGCCAAGGCGAAGGGGGAGCCGCCCTTCCTCGTGCTGAGCGACGGCATCGAAGACCCCCACAATCTGGGCGCGGTGATGCGCAGCGCACTGCTCTGCGGTGCCCACGGCATCGTCATCCCCAAGCGGGGCGGCGCTTCCGTGACCCCCACCGTCATCAAATCCAGCGCCGGTGCTGCGGAGCGCCTGCCCGTGGCCCGTGTGGCCAACATCGGCGAGACCATCCGCCGCCTGAAGGACCAGGGCGTTTTCGTCTACTGTGCCGATATGGACGGTGTGCCCCTGCGCAAGAATAACCTCACCGGCCCCATCGCGCTGGTGCTGGGCAGCGAGGGCGGCGGCGTCTCGCAGCTGGTGAAAAAGCTCTGCGACGGCGTGGTGCGGCTGGATATGGCCGCACAGGGCACCGGCGTGGACAGCTTCAACGTCTCGGTGGCGGCTGGCATCATTTTGTATGAGATCCAGAGCCAGCGAGCAGGCGAATAAACGCGGACTGCTCCGCAGAGATTGAGCAGGGAGGTACAACGAATGGCGAAGAATGATGCCCGTAAAAACGGCTTTGAAAAAACGAACCCGGAGGACCTCGCAGCCAAGGAAGAAAAATTCCGCACCTTTTTCAGCACCAGTGTGGCGCAGGTGCCCGATGAGATGAAGCACCGGGACGACGAAAAGCAGGAGCCTGCAAAGCAGAAGACCCAAAGCAGCATCCTGGGCCGCATCCTGGGCCGCGCCAAGGAGGAGGCAGAGCCTGCCCCCGAAAAGCCTGCCATGCCGCAGGAACTTCCGCCGACGGGTGAGATCCGGCTGGGCGGGGAGGACGAGGCCGCTGAGCCGAAGGCCGATCTGGAGCTGGCCGCAGACTTCTTTGTGGCAGAGGAGCCGGAACCGCCGGTGCAGCCTGCCCCGGCCGCCCCGGCCGAGCGGAAGCCGGCTGCCGAAAAGCAGCCCGCTCCGCAGCCGCAGCAGCCGAAATATGAGAAGAATTATGTGCGCGGCCCGCTGACCCCGCAGGAGCAGAAGGAACATGCCGAGATGCAGGAGCTCAAGGCCCTGCTCTTCCCGGCCCCGAAACCGGCCCGGCCCGAAGCGGACACGCCCGCCCCGCAGGAGGTGCTGGGCGTCGAGACCGCCGCATTGGAAGCCGAGGAAAAGGCCTGCGCGGCCCTGCCGAAGATGGTCTTCGCCGAGGATCGGACCCGCAGGCCGGAGCCGGAAGAGGCCCGACCGGAGCCGACCCAGCCCTTCCGCTTCTTTGGGGAAGGCGACGACGAAGCCGCGCCTGTGGCCCCCACGCGTGATACGCCGCCCAGCATGGACGACAGCATGAGCATCCCGCTGGTGGGCCTTGAGGAGGAACCGGAAGCGCCGGTCTCCGCACCGGATGCCGCGCCCGCCGAAGTTGCCCAGCCTGCGGAAGCGGCTGCAAAAGCCGCGCCCGGCGAAGCATCCGCAGCCGAGACGCCTGCGGCCCCGGCAGAGGAAGTTGCCGCAGAGCCTGCCGAAGAGTCTACCCCCGAAACCGTGGGCGAGAAACTGCATAAGATGAGCGCAGAACTCACGCTGCGCTGTGTGCTCAGCGGCATCCTGGCTGTGGTGCTGCTCCACTTCGGGCTGACGGCGGCGGGCCTGCTGGCACCCATTGCCTCGCTGGACCCGGTCGTCGCTCCGGCGGCATTCTACGCCGCCAACCTGCTGGTGCTGGCTGCGGCGCTGGCCGTGGCCTACCCCGTCCTGCGGGACGGCCTGAGCGGCCTGAAAAAAGACCGCCGCCCCAGTGCAGACACCATGCCCGCGCTGGCCGCCTGCGGTGCTGCGCTGGAAGCCGCCATCGCCCTGCTCAACGCCAGGAGCTACCAGACGTCCAGCTGGACGCTGCTGTCCGGCATCGCGGCGCTGGGGCTGTTCATGGCCCTGCTGGGCAGCCGGGTGCAGCTGGCCGCTGTGAAAAACGGCTACGACCTGGCCACCAAAGACCCGGCCGGGCTGCAGGGGGCGTTCCGGGTCAAGGACAAAGACCTGATCCGGATGCTTGCCCGCAGTCTGGACGAAAAGGATCCCTGGGTCCTGCTCAGCCGCCCGGTCCAGTGGGACGACGCCCTGCTGGAACAGAGCTTTGGCGAGCGCACCAGTGAGCGCCGCGCCCGCAAGACGTCGTACATCCTGCTGGGGGCTGCGGTGCTCAGCGGTCTGGCGTTCCTGCTGTTCGGCGGCGGGCTCAACGGCATGGCTGCGGCCATGACCGCCATGCTCTGCATGGGCGCTCCGCTCTCCTCCACGCTGGTGGCCGGTCTGGCCACCCTGCGGCTGCAAAAGAGCGCCGCCGCTGCCGGTGCGGTCATTCCCGGCTGGGCCGCGATCGAAGAACTGGGCGGCGTGGACACCGTGCAGGTGGACGCCGACGAGCTTTTCACTGCGGACAGCGTGAATCTGGAGGACATCCGCATCTTCAAGGGGGGCCGCATCGACCGCGCCATCCTCTATGCGGCCAGCATCCTGAATCAGAGCTGCGAGACTCTGCGCGGCCTGTTCCGCCAGATCATTGAGGACCGCACCGACATCCTCTACCCCGTCAAGGATCTGGAGACCCACTACGGTCTCGGCTTTGCGGCCTGGTGCGATAACAACCGTGTCCTGATCGGCAACCGCACCTATATGGAAAAGGAGGGCGTTCCCGTGCCCGAAACGGAGTACGAGGAAGAGCACTCCCAGCATGGGACCTTGCAGATTTTGTATCTGGCGGTTTCGGGCAACCTTCACGCCATGTTCGTGCTGCACTCCACAGGCGGGCGGAATGCGGCCCGCGGGCTGGAAGTGCTGCAGAAGGAGAACATCCGCCTTCTGGTCACCTGCAAAGACCCCAGCCTGACCGCCAGGCACATCACCGACGCCTACCATCTGCCGGAGGGCATGATCACCCTGCTGGAACAGGATCAGTGCGATGCCCTGAACGCTGCCCCGGCGCAGCCGGAGAACGCCGCCCGCTGCTGTATGCTGCACGATGAGGGCTTCGTCAGCCTCATCGGTGGTCTCCGCGCCGCCGAGCAGGCCCAGAATGCTGAGACGGCGGCCACTACGGTGCAGCTGGTGTCGGTCTGGTTCTCGGTGGCCATCGGTGTACTGCTGACCTATGCGGGCAGCATCGGCACCCTGTCCGTTGCCGCCGTGCTGATGTATCAGGCCGCGTGGAGCGCCCTCAGCCTGGCCGTCTGCGCGCTGAAGCAGCACTGACAAAAGCAACAGAAAACGAACGATTCGCCCAAGAGGCTGCGATACTCCCCCAGTCACGGCGCTGCCGTGCCAGCCCCCTCGGAGAGGGGGCCTTGGCGTGGCGATAGGCCGGAAAAGCCTCCCTCTTTGAGGGAGGTGTCATCGCGCAAGCGATGAGGAAGGGAGGTTCGCAGCCTCTTTTTTGTTGCAATCCCACCGGAAATGTGTCATAATCGGAAAAAAGATAACAGAGGGGAGAGAACAGGATGGCGTATCGGGCAGCGGTGTGCGACGACAGCGCAGCGGATGCGGACTATGTGCGCGGCATCGTGGCGCACTGGGCAGAGCAGCGGGGCGTCGCGCTGGAATGCCGGGCATTTTCCTCGGCGGAACAGTTTCTGTTCTGCTACGCAGAGGATAAAAACTTTGATTTATTACTGCTGGATGTGGAAATGCCCGGCGCAGACGGTGTCACGCTGGCCAAAACGGTCCGGCAGGAGAACGAAGCCGTGCAGATCGTCTTCATCACCGGCTACTCGGATTACATCGCCGAGGGCTACGACGTGGCCGCGCTCCATTACCTGATGAAGCCGGTCCGCCCCGAAAAGCTCTGTGCCGTGCTCGACCGCGCGTGGGAGAAGCACCGCCGGAACGAGCGCTGCCTGAACCTCGAACGTTCCGGCGAGATGATCCGTCTGCCGCTGTATGAGGTGCGGTATCTGGATGTGCACCAGAACTATGTGACCGTCCACGCCAGGCAGGACTATACCGTCAAACGGACGCTGGCTGAGTTCGAGGCAGAGCTGGACGAGCAGTTCTTCCGGGTGGGGCGGGGGATGATCCTGAACCTGAGGCAGATCCGCCGCGTGACCAAAAAGGAGGTCGTTCTGGCGGACGGCACAGTGCTGCCCCTGCCGCGCGGCAGCTATGAGCCGCTGAACCGGGCCATCATCGAGAGGACATGAGGCAGAGGAAGGGAAAACAGATGCTGAAACTTTTTTCAAGGCTTTTGGATCACCGCATCGAAGCCTACCAGCGGGAGCTCATCGAGACGCATTACAAAGAGGTGGACAACATGTACCGCCAGATGCGGGGCTGGCGGCACGATTACCGCGGCCACATCCAGACTATGAAGGTCCTGGCGGCACAGGGGGATCTGGAAGGCATCCGGGCCTACCTTGACCAGCTGGACACCGACCTGAACACCGTGGACCTTGCGGTCAAGACGGGCAACGCTATGGCGGATGCCATCCTCAACAGCAAGATCTCCCTCGCGAAGAGCCGGAACATCCCGGTGCAGATCGACGCCCATATCCCGGTCCGGCTGAAGATGAGCGAGCTGGACCTCTGCTGCATCCTCGGCAACCTGTTCGACAACGCCATGGACGCCAGCGCCGCCCTGCCCGAAGCCGAACGCCTCATCCGGGTGTATCTGGATATGAAGGGCACCCAGCTCTACATCTCGTTCACCAACTTCACGGCCAGCCAGAAGCAGACAAAACTTGCCGGGCGGTTCGCCACCACCAAGGGCGCGGGCCACGGCTTCGGTCTGGTGCGCATTGACGCCATCGTCGAAAAACTGGACGGCTACCTCAGCCGCAACAGCGAGGATGGGGCCTTCACGACGGAGATCTTGATCCCGCAAGTATGAAATTGGAGGGAAACCATTGCAATTCATCCCCCAAAATGAACCGTTCGTCCCCGATTTGTGCCGGGGACGATTTTTTGTGGTAGGATAGGCCCAGACGAACGAAAGGGGAATCCCACATGGAAACGGGAACGAACAAAACGAAGCAAAAACCAAAATACGACCTCTGGCAGATCACGGCCTATATGCTGGGCGTGGCATGGCGGGGCAGACACTGGTCGGTGTTCACGGTCGGCCTCTCGCTGGCGCTGGTCACGGCAGGCAGGACCATCGCGGAGCTGCTGTTTGCCCCGGCGGTGCTCCGGGTGCTGGAACAGGGAATGGCGCTGGGCCGTCTGCTGGCGGTCATTGGCGGTTTTTCCGTGCTGCTGGTCGCACTGACCTTCCTGCAAAGTTATCTGAGCGAACTGAATCTCTTTGGAAAAATGAACGTCCGGGTCGATATCCTGGACCTCTCGGCCCGCAAGCGGGCCGGCACCTCCTACCCGAACCTGCTGGACAAGCGCTTTCTGGATCTGAGCGCCAAGGCCGACCGGGCCGGGAGCACCAACAATGAATCCGTCGAAGCATTCTGGGTGAGCTGGGGCGAGATCCTGACCAACCTCTTCGGCTTCGGGGCCTACCTGTTGCTGTTGTCCGGCCTGAACGCCTGGCTCTGCCTGCTGGTCTGCGCCACATCGGTCGTCAGCTATCTGGCGTCCCGGCGGATCAACGAGTGGGGCTACCGCCACCGCGAGGAGGAAGCCGGGTATGTGAAGCGGCTGGCCTATGTGCAGAAGGTCGCCACCGACCGGCAGTACGGCAAGGATATCCGCATCTTCGGCCTGCGGGAGTGGGTGGAAGAACTCTGGGAGAGCACGATGCGGCTCTACCACGGCTTCCTTCTCCGGCGTGAGACGGCCTACCTCTGGGCCAATGTCATCGACCTGGCCCTGCTGCTGGTGCGCAACGGCGCGGCCTATGCCTACCTGATTTGGCTGACACTGGAACAGGGTCTGCCGGTCTCGCAATTCCTGCTCTATTTCGGTGCAGCCACCGGTTTTGCCCAGTGGGTCGGCGGCATTCTCGAAAAGTTTGCAAAACTGCACAAGCAGTGTCTCGACATCTCCACCGTGCGGGAATTTCTCGAATATCCGGAACCGTTCCGCTTTGAGGACGGCCTCCCGCTGAAAAAGCGGCTGGATACCCCCTATGAGCTGCGGCTCGAAGGGGTCAGCTACCGGTACCCCGGCGCGGAGAAGGACACCATCCACAAGCTCGACCTGACCGTCCGCCCCGGCGAGAACCTCGCCATCGTGGGCCTGAACGGTGCGGGCAAGACCACGCTGGTCAAGCTGCTCTGCGGCTTCCTCGACCCCACCGAGGGCCGTGTCCTGCTCAATGGGCAGGACATCCGCCCGTATAACCGCCGGGATTATTACAAGCTGTTCGCGGCGGTGTTTCAGGATTTCTCGGTCCTGTCGGCCACCGTGGCCGAGAACGTAGCCCAGTGCCGCACCGGCATCGACGAGGCCCGCGTCTGGCACTGCCTGGACGAAGCGGGCCTGACCGAAAAGGTGCAGAGCCTGCCCAAACAGCTGGAAACGCAGATCGGCCGGGAGGTCTACGAAGACGGCATCGAGCTGTCCGGCGGGCAGACCCAGCGGCTGATGCTGGCCCGCGCGCTGTACAAGGATGCGCCTGTGCTGGTGCTGGATGAGCCGACCGCCGCGCTCGACCCCATCGCCGAGAACGACATCTACCAGAAATACAACGAGATGACGGCAGGCAAGACCAGCCTGTTCATCTCGCACCGGCTGGCCTCCACCCGCTTCTGCGACCGCATCCTCTATCTGAAGGACGGCCGGGTGGCCGAGGAGGGCACCCACGAAGAGCTGCTGAAACGGGGCGGCGGCTACGCCGACCTGTTTGAGGTGCAGAGCCAGTATTACCGGGAGGAGAACGAAGCATGAGCGCATCGAACAAAACGATTACCATCCGGCAGGGGTGCCGGTACGCCTGGCGGGAGTGGAATATCTTCTGGAAGCTGTCGCCGAAGTTTTTCTATGCCACCTTTGCCAGTGCCGCCCTCACGGCGCTGAGCCCTTATGCCACGGTCTGGCTGTCGGCCCAGCTGGTGGGCGAACTGTCCGGCGGGCGGGACCCGCACCGGCTGATGGTCTGGGTGCTCTGGACCCTGGGCACGACCGCCGTGCTGACCCTTCTGCGCACGGCGGCGTTCCACTGGAAGGAAGCAGAAACGGACGACCTCTGGCGGCGGCAGACCCGAACGTATATGGACAAACAGATGTCCCTCGACTACGTGGATGAGGACAGCCAGCGGGTCTATGACATGTACAGCCAGATCCAGCAGGACGCCAGGCTATCGGGTGCGGGCGGCACGATCTGCATTTTGCTGGTGGAAAAGATCGCCACGGCACTGTTTCAGATCCTGGGCGGCGTGGTGCTCTGCTGGGGGCTGTTCACCGCGGCGGTGCCGGATGGGCGGCTGGCCTTTCTGGGGCACCCGCTGTTTCTGGCGGCGTTCTGGGCCGTGATGGTCTGCACCGCCTGTCTGTCGCCCGTGTTCGCGGGGCAGGCGGCCAAATATATGCCGCTGCTGCAGGAGTCGGGGAAGCTGGGCAACCGGATGTTCCACGTCCAGCTCACCCTGTCGGAAGAGCCGAAGAACGCTCCCGACCTGCGGATGTACGACCAGTACCAGAATGTCGTCAGCGGCTATATGGTGGGTCTGTGGGATGCCTTCGCGAGGCTGCGCCGGGGCGCGATGGGGATCTTCCGCTCGGCCTCCTCGGCAGTGTCGGCGCTGCTGATGGGGCTGGTCTATCTCTTCGTCTGCCTCAAGGCCTGCGGCGGGGCGTTCGGTCTGGATGCCGTGACGCAGTACCTCGGTGCGGCCGCCAACCTGTTCCAGGGCGTCGTCACCCTTGTGAACATGCTGGCCGAGATGGAGATCAACGGCGTCTATATGAAAAACATCTTCGATTACCTCGACCTGCCCAACAACATGTATCAGGGCAGCCTGACCACTGAAAAGCGGAGCGACCGCCAGTATACGGTGGAGTTCCGGGATGTCTCCTTCCGCTACCCCGGCAGTGCGCAGTACGCCCTGCGCCACCTGAACATGAAGTTCAAGGTCGGCGGGCGGCTGGCGGTGGTGGGGATGAACGGCAGCGGCAAAACGACCTTCATCAAGCTGCTCTGCCGCCTGTACGACCCCACCGAGGGGGTCATCCTGCTGAATGGGATCGACATCCGGAAGTACCGCTACGACGAGTACATGGACATCTTCTCGGTCGTCTTTCAGGATTTCCGGCTGCTGGCCCTCCCGCTGGGCCAGAATGTCGCGGCCTGCACTGGATACGATGCCGCCCGCGTGACCGACTGCCTGCAAAAGGCGGGCTTCCGCGACCGGCTGGCGGCGATGCCGCAGGGGCTGGACACGGCGCTGTATCAGGAGCTGGACGAGAACGGCGTGACCGTCTCCGGCGGCGAGGCGCAGAAGATCGCCATCGCGCGGGCTTTGTACAAGGATGCGCCCTTCATCATCCTGGATGAACCCACCGCCGCGCTCGACCCCGTGGCCGAGGCGGAGATCTACGCCAAATTCAACGAGATCGCGGGGGACAAAACGGCCATCTACATCAGCCACCGGCTGTCCTCCTGCAAGTTCTGCGATGAGATCGCCGTCTTCGACCACGGCGAGGTCATCCAGCAGGGCACCCACGAGCACCTGCTGGCCGACCCCGCCGGAAAATACTATGAGCTGTGGAACGCGCAGGCCCAGTATTACACGGAGGAACCGGCATAAAGACACCGTCCGGATGGGATTTTTTGCACAGTTTTTTCTGCTAAAAACTATGCGTTTCCACAAAAAGCGGCTCGAATTGTGAACTCTTAGGGCGAACGGCTTGAAAAGAATTTGCATCCTGTGTACAATGAAACGAAAGTGAGAACGATCATGACGCGGAAAAAGTACCTGTGTGCGGCACTCCAATTCTTTGAAGCGAAAAAGGAGGGACGTTCGACCCTATGAGACATTCTTTTCACCCGATGGGACGGGCGCTCTGTGCCCTGTTGTTGGGGGCAACGCTGACCCTCTCGCCGCTGGCGGCGCAGGCAGCGCCCCGCGCGGAGAACAGTTCCGCAAAGCTCGCGCTGGAAGTGACCGAGATGGAGCTGGAGATCACAGCGGACGACCCGCGCCCCAAAGCCTACCTTTACACCGGCGGGCAGAGCGATTATTACTTCATCGTCTGGATGAGCAGCAACCCCAGTGTGGCCACTGTGGACGGCGACGGCAAGGTGACGGCCCGCAGCGTGGGCAAGGCCACCATCACCGCCATCTCGGACCACGGCGACCGCGCCGCCTGCGAAGTCACCGTCACCCGCAAGGGGGAGGAGGCCGAGGCGCAGAAACCCACCCTCAGCGAGACCAGTCTGGAACTGGTGCAGCAGTACGATGTCCTGCACCCCGCAAAGCAGCTCACGCTGACCAACAGCGACCATTCTTTTATTTATGTGTACCAGTGGCGCAGCAGCGACCCCAACATCGCCTCAGTCGATGACAAAGGCGTCGTGACGGCCCAGAAGCCGGGCAGCGCCACCATCACGGCTTTTGCTTCCAACGGGCAGGCGCTGCGGTGCGCCGTCACGGTCACATCCGAGGTTGGCAAGGTCACACTGAACAAGGCAGACCTGCTGCTCAAGAAGGTGGGCAGTCAGGAGGCCCTGTGCGCCACGGTGGCCGTGGAGAGCGGCGGCAGTGTGCCCATCACCTGGGTCACCAGCAATCCGGGCGTTGCCACGGTGGACACCAACGGCGTCGTGACGGCTGTGGCCGACGGCGAAGCAAAGATCACCGCCCTTTCGCCCAGCGGCCGATACGCGGTGTGCAGTGTGGTCGTCGGCCTGGCCGGGGACAAATACGACACCGAAGAGGACCTGGCCGACGAGCTCAAGCTCCCGGACCCGTATGTGGCCGTCCGGCTGAATCGGCTTTCCTGAGCATACAAATAAGCCGCGCCTTCGCAGGTGCGGCTTATTTTCATGCGGTCAGATCTCGTTGCCGGAGTCAAGAGAAGATCCGAAATTTCACGAAAATTTTTTACACCCCAGGCAGGAACAGCATCGTCCCGCGGGTGGCCATCATGGGCTGGAACGCGCAGCTGAACAGCCCGCCCGCCACGGCCAGCACCAGGGCGAAGAGCAGCAACAGCAGCATCAGACGGGGAGCGTGGGAAGACCTGCGGGGACCTTGCTTGCGCTGCATGGCGCATCCTCCTTTCCGGAACATCATCTGCCCCAGCCTATGCACCCGCTGCGCCGATTGTGCACCGGGGCGAAGTGTGGTACACTAAAGGGGAACGATACGGAGGACTTTTTATGCTGACCATTACTCTGCTGGGCACAGCGGCCACCATGCCCCTGCCCGACCGCGCCCTGACGGCGGCGGTGGCTGAATGCGGCGGGCACAGCCTGCTGTTCGACTGCGGCGAGGGCACCCAGACCGCTGCCCGCCGCGCCGGGGTCAACCTGATGAAGCTGGACGCCATCTGCCTGACCCACTACCACGGCGACCATATCTTCGGCCTGCCGGGCCTGCTGCAGACGCTGGGCTGTCAGGGCCGGGAGCGCCCGCTGACCCTTTACGGCCCCGAGGGACTGGGAGAGGTCTGGCCCGCCCTGCGCACCCTGGCCGGGCCGCTGCCGTATCCGGTCAGGGCTGTGCAGCTGGACACAGACCCCATCGACCTGACCACCCTCTCCTCCGGCTGGCCTGCGGGGGCGCAGCTTACGCCTTTCCGCACCCGGCACCGGGTGCCCAGCCGGGGCTACCGGCTCGACCTGCCCCGGGCGGGCCGCTTTGACCCTGCAAAGGCCCGGGCACTGAACGTTCCGGTGTCTGCATGGAAACTGCTCCAGCGGGGCCAGAGCATCCCGCTGGAAAGCGGGGCGGTGGTCGCTCCCGCGGATGTGCTGGGCCCGGCACGCCGGGGTCTGCGGTTCGTGTTCTCGGGGGACACCGCTCCCTGCCCGGCGCTGGAACAGGCCGCGCAGAACGCCGACCTTTTCCTCTGCGATGCCACCTACCCCGACAACGAGCAGGAGGCGCAGGCAAAGCAGTGGGGGCACAGCACTTTTGCGCAGGGTGCGGCCATTGCAAAAAAGGCTGATGTGCGCCGGTTCTGGCTGATGCATTATTCGCCCATGATCCTTGAACCGGAAGCCGCCCTGCCCAATGCGCAGGCGGTATTCCCGGCGGCGGAGTGCGGCTTTGATGGCAAACAGATCATCCTGCAATATGACGAGGAAGCAACATGACAACGATCAAACTTGACCCGGGTGCAGCCCTGCTGCTGGATGCGCTCCATGGGGCGGGCCATGCGGCCTACGCTGTGGGCGGCTGTGTCCGGGACAGCCTGCTGGGGCTGGACCCCCACGATTGGGACCTCTGCACCAGCGCCCGCCCGGAGCAGGTGATGGAGCTGTTCGGGGAGGAAAAGTGCATCCCCACCGGCCTGCAGCACGGCACCGTGACGGTGAAGCAGGGCGGCAGGCTCTATGAGACAACGACCTTCCGCACCGAGGGGGCCTACTCCGATGGCCGTCACCCGGATGCCGTCTGCTTTGTGCCGGATGTGCGGGAGGATCTTGCCCGGCGGGATTTCACCATCAACGCTATGGCATACAGCGCCGAGGAAGGGCTCATCGACCCCTTTGGCGGGCGGGACGACCTTGCCGCCCATATCGTGCGGGCGGTGGGGGAGCCGGAACGCCGCTTTGAGGAGGACGCGCTGCGCATCCTGCGGCTCTACCGGTTCGCGGCCCGGTTCGGCTTCGCCATCGACCCCGCCACCGGTGCTGCTGCCCGGGCACTGGGGCCGCATCTGGACTGCGTCTCGGCGGAGCGCATCCAGGAAGAACTGCTCAAGCTGCTGGCGGCACCCCGGCCCGGAAGCTATCTGGAACCCGCCGTTCTGGCCGTTGTCCTGCCGGAGCTGGAACCGGAAGAACAGCCGGAACGGTTTGCAGAACTCTGCCGTATCATCGACCGGATCGAACCAACAGCGGAGAACGTGCCCGCCCGGCTGGCGGCCCTTCTCTGGCCGCTGGGTGAAGCCGGTGCCCGCAAAGCTCTGCGCAAACTGAAATGCTCCAACGCGCTCACGGATGAGGTGACAGCGTTGGAAAGGGAAGATGGAGGGGGTGCCGGGAGCTTTCTCCTCGGACACGAATCGGGCCATTCCATCGCCCGCCCTATTGCCTTCGGCAACAGGGTCCCACCCCAGCGGACGGTCCTCAGAGAAACTACCGACTCCATCTACGCACCGGACGACACCCCGCATTGCCGCGTATCCAGCCAGAGCAGGGGAAAACCATCACCACCACACAATAAGAGCAAACAAAAACGCCGCCGACGGTTCAGAAGCCGTCAGCGGCGTTTTGCTTATTCAGTCAGCAGCAGTCAATGGATCAGGCCTTGGCCTCGCTGTTGTGCTCTGCCTTCTTGTAGGCGGAGAAGGAGTGGAACACGATGTTCAGGCCCAGAACGATCAGCAGCACAGCCAGGATGAGCTGCAGGCCGTTGGCGATGAACACAGCGCCCCAGGTGGTCTCACCGGCAGGGATGGTGACGGCAGCGGCATTGCTGATGGCCTTGACCATCGCCATGAGACGCTGCACCAGAGCGGTGAAGGTGACGCAGAGCATGATGACCAGCGGGGGGAAGAGCATCTTGTTGCTGCGGCCGGTGACCTTCAGGAAGACGCACAGGGTAGACAGGACCAGAGCGCTCAGCAGCTGGTTTGCAGAACCGAACAGGGGCCAG
>OLXG01000699.1_pt1 | contig 13285 bp, 10 predicted proteins | sample 1673861 | NCBI WGS metagenome assembly OLXG01 (sample SAMEA103958130, study PRJEB25191) | human gut metagenome | biome: human-associated habitat [ENVO:00009003]; feature: intestine environment [ENVO:2100002]; material: feces | place: Germany | collected 2013/2015
CCTGAAGCTGGGCAGCATGATCACCAACCGCATTGGCCTGAAGGCCACCGCTGACGACCCCGAATACTGGGGGCTGGATGCGCTGGTGACCGATGAGATGGCGGACGTGGCACTGAAAATGGGTGTCCGCAAGCCCAAGACCATCGAGCAGCTGATGAAGCTGACGAAGATGGAACGCGAGCCCCTGCAGAAGCTGCTGGACGAAATGGCCTGGCTGGGTCTCATTGAGTACAACTGGGAGAACCTGGACGGCAAAAACCCGAACCACGAGAAGCGGTACATCCTGCCCCTGTTCGTGCCCGGCAGCGCCGAGTTTTTGAATATGCGGCGGAGCCAGATCGACGCGCACCCGGAGGTGGCGGCGTTCTTTGAGCGCATGACCATGCTGCCCCTGGAGAAGATCACGCCGATGGTGCCCCCCGGAGGCGCGGGCATCGGTATGCACGTGATCCCGGTGGAGAAGGCCATCGAGACGGAGCAGGAGGCCATCGGGCTGGAGAAGATCTCCTACTGGCTGCACAAGTATGAGGGCAAGTACGCCAAGAGTATGTGCTCCTGCCGCGCCAGCCGCGACAAGCTGGGCGAGGGCTGCGGCGACGATGTGGAGAACTGGTGCATCGCCGTGGGCGACATGGCCGACTATGTGGTGCAGACCCAGCGGGGCGAGTACATCACCTATGACGAGGCGATGGCCATATTCAAGCAGGCGGAGGACAACGGCTTCGTCCACCAGATCACCAACATCGACGGCGAGCAGAAGATCTTTGGTATCTGCAACTGCAACGTCAACGTGTGCAACGCCCTGCGGACCAGCCAGATGTTCAACACGCCCAATATGTCCCGCAGCGCCTATGTGGCCGCGGTGGAGACGGAGAAGTGCGTGGCCTGCGGGCGCTGCGTGGAGAACTGTCCCGCCGGCGCGGTGAAGCTGGGCCAGAAGCTGTGCACCAAGGACGGCTATATCGAGTATCCCCGGGCCGAGCTGCCCGACGAGGTGAAGTGGGGCCCGGAGAAGTGGAGCATCGACTATCGGGACCGCAACCGCATCAACTGCTACGACACCGGCACCGCACCCTGCAAGACCGCCTGCCCCGCCCACATCGCCGTGCAGGGCTATCTGAAGCTGGCGGCACAGGGCAAGTACCAGGAGGCTTTGCAGCTCATCAAGCGGGAAAACCCCTTCCCCGCCGTGTGCGGCCGCATCTGCAACCGCCGGTGCGAGGATGCCTGCACCCGCGGCACCGTGGACGAGGCCGTGGCCATCGACGAGGTAAAGCGCTTTATCGCCCAGCAGGATCTGGACGCGGAGACGCGCTTCATCCCGGAGAAGGTCATTCCCAAGGTGGACGGCGAATTCAGTGAAAAGATCGCCATCATCGGTGGAGGCCCCGCCGGCATGAGCTGCGCCTACTATCTGGCGGAAAAGGGCTATCGCCCCACGGTGTTTGAAAAGGAGAGCCGCCCCGGCGGTATGCTGATGAACGCCATTCCCTCCTTCCGTCTGGAGAAGGACGTGGTGGAGGCGGAGATCGACGTGCTGCGCGCGCTGGGCGTGGAGTTCCGCTGCGGCGTGGAGGTGGGTAAGGACATCACCATTGCCCAGCTCCGTGAGGAGGGCTACAAGGGCTTCTATGTAGCCGTCGGATTGCAGCACGGCGGCACCCTGGCCGTGCCCGGCGGCGACGCGGAGAACGTGATCTCCGGCATCGACTTCATCCGCGGCGTGCATCTGCGGGACGAAAAGACGCTGAAGGGCCGGGTGGTGGTCGTCGGCGGCGGCAACATCGCGGCCGACGTGGCCCGCACCGCCGTGCGCTGCGGCGCGGAGAGCGTGAGCCTGTACTGCCTGGAGGGCTATGAGGAGATGCCTATGGGCGAGGAGGACCGCAGCGAGTGTGAGCGCGAGGGTATCGCCATTTACGCCGGATGGGGTCCCAAGGAGGTCCAGACCGAGGACGGCAAGGCCGCCAACATCGCCTTTGTCAAGTGCCTGAGCGTCAAGGACGAAAGCGGGCGCTTCGCGCCGGTGTACGATGAGAACACCGTGCAGATGGCCCCCTGCGGCACGGTGCTGTACTGCATCGGCCAGAAGGCGGAATGGAAGACGCTTCTCGCGGGCACCCAGGTGGAATTCAACCCCAACGGCACCGCCAAGGCCGATCCCGTCACCTATCAGACGGCTGAACCGGACATCTTCGTGGGCGGCGATGCCTATACCGGCCAGAAGTTCGCCATCGATGCCATTGCCGCCGGCAAGCAGGGCGCGATCAGCCTGCACCGCTATGTGCAGGGCGCCACGCTGACCATCGGCCGCGACCGCCGGCAGTTCATCGAGCTGGACAAGAAAAACGCGCTGATCGCCGTGGACAGCTACGACAACACGCCGCGCCAGCGCATCGGCTACAACGACGCCCTGCGTAAGACCTTCCGGGACGAGCGCGTGGCCTTCACCGCCGAGCAGGTGAAGGCGGAGACAGCCCGATGCCTGGGCTGCGGCGCCAGCATCGTGGACCCCAATAAGTGCATCGGCTGCGGCGTGTGCACCACCAAGTGCGCCTTTGATGCCATCCACCTGCACCGGGAGCGCCCGGAATGCAGCACCATGTACGCCTGCGAGGACAAGATGAAGGCCATTCTGCCCTACATGATCAAGCGGAACATCAAGATCAAGAAGGCGGAGCGCAGGGCCAAGAAAGCGGCCAAGTAATATGCACGAGCTGGGCATTGTTTTCCACGTGATCAAGACCGTGGAGCGCGTGGGCGCGGAGAATGACCTGACCCGCGTGGCGGGCGTAACGCTGGAGCTGGGCGAGGTGTGCGGCGCCATCCCAAGGGAGCTTGTCAGCTGCTGGGACTGGGCCGTGCAGAGATCCGACCTGCTGCGGGGCGCGCAGCTGCACATCGACACGCTGCCCGCCGTGACACACTGCGGCGGCTGCGGCGCGGACTACCCCACCGTGGCCCACGGGCGGGTCTGCCCCCACTGCGGCAGCGGGGATACCTGGCTGCTGCGGGGCAGCGAGATCAGCATTAAAGAGATAGAGGGTGCGTAGTATGGATACCTATAAGATCATCGAAGTAAAAGAGAGCGTGTTTGCCGACAACGACCGGGAGGCGGCGCGGGTACGGGAGGCGCTGAAGCAAAAGGGAACGTTCCTGCTGAACCTGATGTCCTCCCCCGGCAGCGGCAAGACCACAACGCTGCTGCGGACCATCGAGGCGCTGAAGGACGAGCTGCGGATGGGCGTGATGGAGGCGGACATCGACTCGGACGTGGATGCCGCCGCTATTGCCGGCGCCGGGGTACGGTCTATCCAGCTGCACACCGGCGGGATGTGCCACCTGGACGCGGGTATGACGGAACAGGGCCTGCGGGAGATCGGCACGGACGATCTGGACCTGGTGGTGCTGGAAAATGTGGGGAACCTGGTGTGTCCGGCGGAGTTTGACACCGGCGCGGTGAAGAACGCCATGATCCTCTCCGTGCCGGAGGGGCATGACAAGCCCCTGAAGTACCCCCTGATCTTCACCGTGTGCGATGTGCTGCTCATCAACAAGACCGATGTGCTGCCCTATTTCGACTTCGACATGGAGAAGGTGATCGAATACGCCCACCGGCGCAATCCGAAGCTGGAGATTTTCCCTGTCTCCGCCAAGACCGGCGAGGGTATGGACGCCTGGTGCGACTGGCTGCGTAAGCAGGTGAAGGACTGGCAGGCATGACAAAAGGCCCCGCGGCGAAAGCTACGGGGCCTTTTCTTTTTATGAACGGTGTCTGCAGGTCAAAAGTCGGCCTTGTAAATCCCGGCGCGTTGGTTTATAATATAATGTACTGTCAAAACGGCTGCGGAATGCAACGCAGAAGAACATAGAAAAGGTGAGAATGATATGGAACGAATGAGAATTGCCGCGATCTTCGCCGATCAGGAGTCCCTGGGCGGCAAGGACGTGACCGTGTGCGGCTGGGCACGCACCATCCGCGACATGAAGACCTTTGGCTTCATCGAGCTGAACGACGGCTCCTGCTTCAAGAACCTGCAGGTGGTCATGTCCGCCGAGGAGCTGGCCAATTACAAGGAGATCACCGCCCAGAACGTGGGCGCGGCGCTGATCGTTCACGGCACGGTGGTGCTGACCCCCGACGCCAAGCAGCCGCTGGAGCTGAAGGCCCACACCATCGAGGTGGAGGGCAAGTCCACCCCCGACTATCCCCTGCAGAAGAAGCGCCACAGCGTGGAATTCCTGCGCACCATTCAGCATCTGCGTCCCCGCACCAACCTATTCTCCGCCACCTTCCGTGTCCGCTCCGTGGCGGCCATGGCGGTGCACGAGTTCTTCCAGAGCAACGGCTTTGTCTATGTCCAGACCCCCATCATCACCGGCTCTGACTGCGAGGGCGCCGGCGAGATGTTCCAGGTAACGACGCTGGATCTGAACAACGTACCCAAGACCGAGGACGGTCAGGTGGATTACAGCCAGGACTTCTTCGGCAAAAAGACCAGCCTGACCGTTTCCGGCCAGCTGAACGCCGAGAACTTCGCCATGGCCTTCGGCGATGTGTACACCTTCGGCCCCACCTTCCGGGCTGAGAACTCCAACACCCAGCGCCACGCCGCCGAGTTCTGGATGATCGAGCCGGAGATGGCCTTCTGCGATCTGGCAGGCGACATGGACGTGGCCGAGGCCATGATCAAATTCATCATCCGCCGGGTGCTGGAGCGCTGCCCTCAGGAGATCGACTTCTTCAACAGCTTCGTGGACAAGGGGCTGAAGGAACGTCTGGAACATGTGGCCTCCTCCGATTTCGGCCGCATCAGCTACACCGACGCGGTGGAGATCCTGAAGCAGCACAACGACAAGTTCGACTATAAGGTAGATTGGGGCACCGATCTGCAGACCGAGCACGAGCGCTATCTCACCGAGCAGGTGTTCAAGCGCCCCGTGTTCGTCACCGACTATCCCAAGGAGATCAAGGCCTTCTACATGCGCCTGAACGACGACGGCAAGACCGTGGCCGCGGCAGACTGTCTGGTGCCCGGCATCGGCGAGATCATCGGCGGCAGCCAGCGCGAGGAGCGGTTGGACATTCTGGAGAGCCGCATCAAGGAGCTGGGCATGAACCCGGAGGATTACTGGTGGTACTGCGACCTGCGCCGCTACGGCTCCTGCCGTCACGCCGGCTTCGGTCTGGGCTTCGAGCGCATGGTGATGTACCTGACGGGTGTCAGCAACATCCGCGACGTGGAGCTGCATCCCCGCACAGTGGGCAACGCGGAATTCTAAAATTCTGGCGAAAAAGCTTCGCTTTTTCTGCCAAAGGGATTGCGGCCCGCTGCGCGCCTTCGGCACTTGCTGGGCCGAGAAGTATTTTTTTCCACGCACATGTCGTGGCAAAAAATAATTGAAATTTTTCGCGCCGTGCGCGGCGCGAACTCTGCGAGGCTTTTGAGACTTTTCGGGGTATACTAACCCCATCTTTACAAAAGAAAGGAGCATCGTTATGGCTCTGTTTCATGCAAATGAGGACAATTTCAAGGAGCTGGTGCTGGACAGCACGGAGCCGGTACTGGTGGACTTCTGGGCCACCTGGTGCGGCCCCTGCCAGTTGCTGGCCCCGGCGCTGGAGGAGCTTTCCCAGCAGGTGAAGGTGGTCAAGGTGGACGTGGATGAAAATCCCCAGCTGGCCATGGCCTTTCAGGTTTCCAGCATCCCCACCGTCATCTCCTTCCGGGACGGCAAGGCGCTGAAAAAATCCGTGGGCATCGTCCCCGGAGAAAAGCTGCTGGAATTGCTGAAATAAACGTGATAAAAGCACGCGATACGAGTGTATCGCGTGCTTTTATCGTTGACAGATGCTTTCCCATCGTGTACAATAAGCAAAAATCGACCGACGAAGGAGGGTCATTATGAACATTGCATTGCTGGGCTTCGGCGTGGTGGGCAGCGGCGTATACGAGTGGTGCCGCGGCCGTGAGGATCTCCACGTCCGCCGCGTTCTCGTCCGCTCGGAAAAGCCCCAGATTGCGGATATCGCCACCCATGATTTTGAGGATATCCTCCACGACGACAGCATCGACATTGTGGCGGAGGTGATGGGCGGTCTGCACCCCGCCTACGAGTACGTCACCGCCGCATTGAAGGCGGGCAAGCACGTGGTCACCGCCAACAAGGCGCTGATCGCCGCCTACTATCAGGAGCTGACGGAGCTGGCAAAGGCACAGGGCAAGGCGCTGCTGTGCACGGCGGCGGTAGGCGGCGGCATTCCGTGGCTGGTGAATCTGGCCCGGTGCAAGAAGCTGGACACCATCTGCCGGGTGGGCGGCATCATGAACGGCACCAGCAATTTCATCATGGACGCCATGCACAAGGCCCCTGTTTCCTTCCCCGCCATTCTCAAGCAGGCGCAGGAGCTGGGCTATGCCGAGGCCGATCCCAGCGCCGACATTGACGGCGACGATATCCGCCGCAAGCTGGTGATCTCTGCCAACATCGCCTTCGACGCGCTGCTGCGGGAGGAGGACATTCCCATGTTCGGCATCCGCACCGTCACCGACGGCGATATCAAGACCTTCCAGAGCCGGGGCTTCGCCTGCAAGCTGCTGGCGGAAGCAGCGCAGGCGGAAAACGGCGTGTGCGCCTACATCGAGCCAACGCTGGTGGACGCCAAGGCGCTGGAGGCCGCCGTGCCCGCCAACTTTAACCTCATCACCTACGAGGGCGAGAACATCGGCCGCCAGAGCTTTTACGGGCAGGGCGCAGGCCAGATGGCCACTGCTGCCAACGTGATGCAGGACTGTCTGTCCATTCTGGAGGGTCGTCTGGGATTCTATGCCCAGCAGGCCGTGCCCACGGCACTGAACGGCAGCGGCGAGGCTCACCCCTACTATGTCCGCACCAGTGCGCCCGACGTGTGGCTGAAGGAACACACCGCCGACGTGTGGGATAACGGCGTTGTCACCGGCGCGGTAAATACCTACGAGATGCTCTCCTGGGCCAAAAAGCAGCTGGCAGCCGATCCCGCCTGCTTCATCGCCGGTATCCGGTAAGAAACTATTTTTCATCAAAAGAGAACCGTATCGCCATGCGATACGGTTCTCTTTTCAGCTTTCCATGTTCTTTCCCAAAAATGCCGCTACCGTCTGGGCCAGCTTGTACTCCGTCTCTCCGGCAGCGCGGTCGTCGCTGGTGAGGAACAGCACCAGACCCAGCACGTCGCCCTCGCACAGGATGGGCGCGGCTACCGCCGCCGTAAAGCCCGCCAGGCCCTCGCAGGCAGCCACCTGCTCCTCGCTGCTGTCCCACAGCCACACCTGCCGATCCTCCATGATCCGCTCCAGCGGCTCAGAGATGGTCTTGCCCAGCAGCTCCCGCTTGCCTACGCCCGCCACGGCGATGATGGCGTCACGATCCGTGACGGCGGCGGTGAACTCGGTGCTGTGGCTGAGGGTATCGCAGAACTGGGCGGCAAAATCCTCCAGCCCGCCCAACAGGGAATACTTCTTGAAAATGACCTCGCCATCCTTGGTGGTGTAGATCTCCAACGGGTCGCCTTCCCGGATACGCATGGTGCGGCGGATCTCCTTGGGGATCACCACGCGGCCCAGATCGTCCCTTTATGTCAAGTAGGTGCAAAAAAATTTTACAAACTATCCGAAAAGCCTTTAATATCAATGACTCTGGGCTTTCCGGACGGCGCTACGATGCACCTACGAGGTTTCGATAGATTATGTTATTTTAGGAGCAAATTCGACAGATTTGCCCCGAAATGAAACACCGGAGTCAATTCGCAACTCCGATGTTTTCATCGGTGTCGATTTTTGATTCGTTGAACTTCCAGACAATCTCGATTGTCTCAGTGTCATAAACAAGTACACGTTCAACTGCATCATACAGATGCTCTCTAAGTTTGTCATCAGACAAGCCGGTCATCCGGCTTGCTGCTTCATGCCGTTCTTCTGCATCGAGACTTTGCTGATGGAAGACCTCAAGCTGGGTTTCACAGGATTCAAGCTGCTCTTTCAGGGCGGCTTGTTTTTGTGCAAGGGCGTCTTTGCCGGACAGATACTCTTCCGGAGTCAGCTTCCCTTCACGGTAGTTTTCATAAATCGTAAACTTCTCACGATCACAGGCATCATACTGAGCTTTCAGCAGGACGAGCTGTCTTTCCAGACTTTCACCTTTGCTTTTCGCTGCCTTTCTGACGGCTGCGGATTCAACACTGACGATCTCGATCTGTCTTTTCAGTGCTTCAAAGACGATTTCTTCAAGTGCGCTTTTCCGCCAGCGGACGTTTTCACACGGGCTTCCATCGTGATACCGATGGGATGGACAGGCAAATACGGTTCCATTGGCTTTCTCAAGTTTTCCGCCGCAATGGGCGCAGAAGTAAACTCGGTCTGACTGGTCATGGGAGCTTCGGACAAACTTTCTACGCCTCTGGATTGCCTCTTGTGCCTGTTCGTATTCATCCTTTGTCACAATCGCCTCATGCGCATTTTCGCGGATATACCATTCTTCTTTGGGAACGCGCCGCTGGTTTTTGTCACGGATGAATCTGCTTTCGCGGATATGGTTGACCATTGTTCCAGTGTACTTCACGCTCTCTATCATAGTCAGAATACCGCGATGTGTCCACTGGGGCTTCTTGGAAGACGCCTTTCTGGACACGGCTTTATGCTGGGCGGGTGTTGGAATGCCCTCCGTATTCAGTTCCTTTGCAATCTGTGTGCAAGACTTGCCACCAATCACTTCCATGAAAATACGGTGGACTATCGGAGCGGTTTCCACGTCGATGATAAGGTGATGCTTGTCAGCAGGATCGGCTTTATACCCGTATGGGACTGTGTTCACAAACTTTGCCTTCTCCTGTTTCATTCCCATTGCAGACTTGACCTTCTTGGACAGGTCTTTGCTGTAATAGTCGTAGATGAGGTTTTTGAAGGCAATATCCATACCGATAGTCTTGCCTTCATGTTTCGCGCTGTCATAGTGGTCATTGATAGACTTGAAGCGGATGCCGAGAAACGGGAAGATATGCTCCAAATAGTCACCAACTTCAAGATAGTCTCGCCCAAAACGGGAAAGGTCTTTCACTACAATGCAGCTAATTTCCCCATGCTTCGCATACTCTATCATCTTTGCAAAGTCAGGGCGATCAAAGTTTGTACCGGAGAAGCCATCATCACAGAACTCTATACGAGGCAGATCGCAGAGAAGCGGATTCTGATCCAGATGACGATTGATGAGCATACGCTGTGATGCGATGCTGTTGCTCTCGTCCTTGATTTTGTTTGTGCGCTTGTCAACGTCTTCAAGCGACAAGCGCAGATAAATTGCGATTTGCTGCTTCATCAAGCAACCTCCTTCCTGATTTTCTCGCAAGTCTTCGTAAGTGCTGCAAACTCGTCCATATAGCTGAGTTTGATTTCCAATGTGCCGTCCTCATGAATTTTCATGGTCTCGATGAAAGCGTCTGCCATTTCTTCGGAGATTTCCGTCGCGTCGTGGAAACGGCGGATCATCTGTTTCCACTTCATTTCGCCGGTAATCTGTTCCTCTGTCTGATTCTTTGGCGCTTCCAGCTCAGATAGGTTTCTCTCAATTGCCCGGATGTCCTCCATGACGATCTCTTTATGATGGCTGTATTCGGCATCAGAGAGCAATCCTTCCTTGAGATCAACATACATACCGCTAAGGAGGGACTGCTTTTGCGCAAGTTTTTGACGCAGTGTCCGTATCTCCTGAACGGTATTGTCTTGCTTAATCATGACTTTTTTCATTGCCAGCAGAGAATGAAGCGTCTTCTCCATATCGAGGAATACTTCCATCTGAGACTTGATGAAGGAAAAAACTGCATCGTCAAGATCCTGCTTCCGTATTTTCACGTCGGAACAACCTCTTGTTCCATGCTCGGCGTAGGTCGGGCATTTGAAGGTGAAATACACCTTGTCCTTCTTCGTGCTGATGGAACGCTGCAATTTCATAATTGCTCCGCACTCGGCACATACAAACTTCTTCCCATAGATATTTTTCGCTTTGGGTAGATGATCGTACTTGCCTGAATTGGCTCTCGTGCGTTCTACGGCTGCACGGTTGATCTCCTGCACCTTTTCAAACAGTTCTTCACTGAGAAGTGGTTCATGGGTGTTTTTTGCGATGATCCATTCGTCTTCGGACGTGATGTGATAAGGGATGCCTCCATAGAGACACTGACTGCCTTTCTTCTGAGCTAAATGCCCGATATAGACGATGTTTTGAAGGATTTCGGTTATCATGTGCTTGTTCCACAGAATGACCCGATCCTTCTTATTGAAGTTCGTTTCCACCCCACGCTCCCGTTTGAGCTGACTGGGGGAAAGAATACCGGCGTCGTTGAGCTTTTTGTTGATGCCCATGTAGCTGACACCTTCGGCTCTCCATTGAAATATCTGGACAACAATCGGCGCAGTCTCAGGGTCGATCAGAAGATGGTTCTTGTTCTCAGGGTCTTTACGATAACCATACGGTGCATAGTTTCCGATATAATCCCCGCGCTCCATCTTCGCTTGAAGGGCTGTTGTGACCTTGCGCGAGATGTCCTTCGCATAAAAATCATTGACGATGTTCGACAGGGAGGCGGATAAATGCCCCTCGCTTGTTACCGTCGCAGTATCAAAGGAGTCATTGACGGAGATAAAGCGTAGATCGAAGAACGGGCAGACCTTTTCAATGAACTGAGATGTTTCGATATAGTTTCTGCCGAGACGGGATAAGTCCTTCACCACGATGCAATCTACAATGCCCATCTTGACGGCTTCCATCATCCGGTTAAACTCTGGACGGAGAAAATCGGTTCCGGTATAGCCGTTGTCAACGAACAGCGCCGTCTTCTCAAGATACGAACGTGACGCAATATAGTCTTCAAGGAGCGTGGTCTGGTTCTCAATTGAGTCCGAACCTTTTCCGTTATCCTCGACGGAGAGGCGGACATATAGAGCGGTTTTCCAGCGGCGGATAGGAGTATCAACTGCTGGGGTAGGGAGATTTTGCTTTTTCCGCGATACTCGTGCCATTAGACCACCTTCCTTTCAAAGCGAATGACTTTATTCGCGTCCTCCTTTTCCTGACGTTCGCGCAGGAACTCGACGATAGATGCAAAGCGGTCACAGTGCATGAGACCGACATCAATGTCTTTGTTCTCTCGAATATGAATATAGTCGATTAGGTTGACCACGGTGCTTCGAGTGAGTTCCTTGATATTTGCGTATTTTCTGAATTGCTCAAGCCAGCTTTGTTGCTCTGCCAGCCCACCCATCACGCTGTTTCGCTCACTGGTGAGCCGCATAATGGTGTCGCTTGCCTCCTTGATCTGCTGGTCGAACTGAGCTGTGAAGGCTTTGTATTCCTCACGGCTGATAAAATCGCTCTTGAAGTCTTCATAAGCACCGGTTTTCAAGCGGCGGTTCTTATCAATGATTTCTTCTTGAAACGAAATTTTTGCTTTGATCTTCTCAATCTCACGGTTTTCCCAAGCCATATCATCAATCCGCTTCAACGCATCTGCCATGTTCATAGCGGCATCAATATGTCCCTGAACAACAGCGAGAACGGCGTCATATACAACAGATTCTTTGATGCTGTGAGCCGAGCAGGAGGTCTTGTCGCTCTTGTTGCCACCGCAGATGAAATAGGCATATTCCTTTTCTCCGCAGCGTGATACTCTGCGTACCATCGGGCTTCCGCAGTCAGCACAATAAATCTTCCCGGAAAACGGATGGACGCCGGTTGCACCGGACGGGCTTCTTGTATCATCAAGCATGAGCTTCTGAACAAGATCGAATTGAGCATGAGCAATGATAGGCTCATGGGCATTTTCTGTCCGCGCCCACTCGCTTTGCGGCTTCACTATGGTCTTTTTGACCTTGTGGTTCGGAGAAGTGGTTTTGCCCTGTACCAGTGTTCCGGTATAAATCTCGTTCTTGAGAATGCGATATATCGCAACGGCACTCCACAGAGCGACCTTCTTCGTCTGGAAACAGGTGCGTTGCTTTGAGCCATTCGCCTTCTTGTACTCAATCGGAGAAGGGACATTGGCGTCATTAAGCCGGTCTGCGATCTGAGCCGGAGACAGCCCCTCTATCTTCCACTTGAAAATGTCCTGCACAACCGGCGCGGCAACCGGGTCAATCACCAACTGGTTCTTGTTGCCCGGTGATCTCAGATACCCGAAAACCACACGAGAGCCGACAAACTGTCCGTTCCGTCGCTTCGCATCAAGGTTTGATCTGACCTTGATGGAGATGTCACGGCAATAGGAATCGTTCATCAGGTTCTTGAACGGAAGGACAAGCTCGTTGTCTGCCGCTCCGGGCTGTGCGCTGTCATAGTTGTCGTTGATTGCAATAAAGCGAATACCGAGGCGGGGGAATATCTTCTGGATGTAGTCACCAGCCTCAATATACTCACGACCAAAACGCGAAAGGTCTTTCACCACGATGCAGTCAACCAAGCCAGCGCGGACAGCCTCCATCATTCTGTTGAAGTCAGGACGCTCAAAGTTTGCGCCGGTAAAGCCGTCATCGCAGTATTCTTTTACTACGGTAATTTCCGGGTGCTTCTTGAGGTATTCCTTGATGAGCATTCTCTGGTTTGAAATGCTGTCACTCTCAAGTTTTTCGCCGGAAATAGAAAAGTCGCCATCTTCCTTTGATAATCTCAGGTAGATGGCGGCTTTATAATCTTTATCCAAAGATAATTTCAGCATAAAACGCCACTCCTTACTTTATTCCGGTCTGATAACCCGAAAACTAAAGTAGCAGTGGTGTTTCGCTGATTTTGTCCATGCTTATTATAGCACAGTCCAAAGCAATTATCCAGCCTTTTCAGATTTGTTCACAAAAAAGATTCTTTTGGGGTTATCCGACGGCTTTCTCACATACTTGCAAGCAGATTTACGAAATTGTCATTGATCGTAGCCTGAGTATTTGCGTAGGAAACCCTAACTACCGTGTTGCCGACCTTAAACATATAGGGATTTTTGATCTGCTCCACATAGGATTTCATCCGATCTTCTACCGACATGGAACGGTCAATTTTGACGTCCCGAATATCCACCAAGGAGTCGAGAAGTTCTTTTCTGCTTCTCTCATTCTCCATAACATCACCGCCTTTTCACGAGTATTCTTACCCAATATTTACCTTCTTATGCGTTAAGCCGCGAGAACACTTTATCAGCAAATTGATAGGCAGCAGTCATGAGGACCGCTGCCCATAGTATTCACTGATAAGTCCTTTCGGACGTTTTCAC
>OLXG01000702.1_pt1 | contig 13260 bp, 9 predicted proteins | sample 1673861 | NCBI WGS metagenome assembly OLXG01 (sample SAMEA103958130, study PRJEB25191) | human gut metagenome | biome: human-associated habitat [ENVO:00009003]; feature: intestine environment [ENVO:2100002]; material: feces | place: Germany | collected 2013/2015
AATATCCAAAATATCTGTTTTCGGATTAAACACAACCTCATGAGGTGGGTTGTATTTATACTTTCGCTGCTCCTTTGCGTCGATAACAATTGGCACAAAATAAAAATGATAACCAGTATATTTCTCTGGAATCTCTTTTAAAGAATGATCGATTTTTCCTTTGGTACTTGTACCTGTCACTTGTGCCAATATACGATTGGAATCATCAACCAAATCAATTCCTGGTGCATTTTGTTGCAAACTATTTGCATTGCGAAGTTTCCAGCCATATATAAGATTCAAAAGATCTACATAGAAGTCTTCTGATATGACATGCAAATCCAACAGGTTTAGCAAACCACGTAATTCTACACTGCTTGCTAAGCCTGACAGTCTGTTCACAATATCATTTATATATGTTTGTCTTTGTAACATCGCCATAATTTATACTTAAATAATCTGCAAATATAAAGTTTTTCTTTGACAAACATGTCTTGCCACCTTTCTTTTTAAGGTTATTTGTGTTAATATGTCAAATAAATGTATAAAAAAAGAATATAAACAAAAACCGACCGACATGAACTCTTGTTCACATCGGTCTGTTTTTGTCACAACCACCTACTTCTTTTATACGTTTTTATCACAAGTGGTGTATAAGGCATTCCTTCTTGGGTCATTTTCAAGTCCTCGCCATCAAATTGAGTAATTTGAATCTCTGTATCATCCTTGATGTGCTCACTTTCATAAAAGCATGCCAGAACAGAAAAATAAGTAAAGTCATCTGTTCTCCTGCATATCTTGTACCATTGATCTGGCTCGCTTTTCTCTATCAGATACTTATTATTGATGACACAGATGTTGTCATCTGCCACAATTTCCCATTGCCTTAATGGTCGGTTCCTGAGTCCAGGGATGTTTCTCACATAGCACCAGTCGCCTTCTTTCAAGATGTTCAGATAGCCACGCTTGAACAGGACAGGTCTTGTATAATGTTTCCTATGTGTGACAGGGTCAACCCAATAACTCTCATGATACCAATCATCTTCAACATGCCAAATGCCGTCTTTCTCTATCCTTATCTTATTCTCACACTTAGTATTCCTACGGATCAGCATGGGAAACTTGACTTTATCAACAGGATAAAATTCATAATGCGGATAAGCATTCTTTAGAGCTTCTGCATCATTCTCTCTTTCCTGCTTGTCTTTTTCTGCAAATTCCGCCAGTCCTTCTGGGGAATTGACTTCCACCAATTGACTGCCGATGTTCTTCTGCACAAAATATTGTTCATTCTCATCAATATAAAGGCGTGAGCGATCTTTCCTTTCCTGACACATGTACACCTTATTCGGCTCGTCCCAAGGAATAAACCTATGCTTCCAGCTCAGTCCTGTTCCTACTTGCAGTTCCAAGGTCTTCACCGTCAGATAGGTCTTTTCATCAATATACTTCGATTGGATTCTAGGGTACAGCTTTTTGCCATCCTCTGTACAGAAGTCGATGCCCATCAACTTTACACTTTGTGGTTTGTTGGAAAACCACAACCTGTTCCGCAAGTCAATCCATTCCTTCCTACCTACTTTCTTTCTTATGTAGCAATAGGCAAAACCATCGTTGGTCACATCAATCTTCTTGTATTGGCATTCCAATATCATCTTGCCATCCTTATCCTTGATGCCCTTCAGACCTTTTTCGTTTTCAACAATCTGATAGCCATAGGTGTCCATAATCATCTGCTGCTGATGTTCATGGTTGATGATTTTCATCATTTCCTCATCACCGTCCATCAGCACATCCATCCTGCAGTTGTGACTATTGACATGCATACACGCCTCTTGCAGAATGTCTTCCATAGACGTACGTCCTTCAAACATGCTCTGCCAATCTCTATCCACAGATGGCAATCCAAACCGCTTATATAGTCCCACGTTGTCCAGTATCACGCAGTATTCCTTACCATCTGCCACTCGCAGTCCACGTCCCACCATCTGCATATACTTAGCCAATGACAGCGTAGGCCTTGCTAATTGGATGAATTCCACATCAGGACAATCGAATCCCTCCGAGAATAAATCCACACTCACCAACACTTCAATATCATCAGAAGAGAAATTTAGGGAAGAGGAGAGCGAGGAAGATTTGAATCTTTCAATAAGTTCTTGTCGTTCAGCAAACGGTGTCTTGCTCGAAATCGCCACAGCCTTGATGCCATTCTCCCGATAGAACTCCGCAATATGCTCAGCATGCTGAATACTGATAGCATAGACGATACCTTTCTTTCCAGGCACATACTCCTTGATAGTTAGGCATAGTCTTTCGAGTGATGGCTTCACATCCATCACCTCGTTCAGTTCCTTTTGCTGATAGTCACCATCAGCACCTCGCTTCTGCAACGAGTCTATCAGCAGCTGGTCAGCACTGTCTGGCTTGATGGAGTAGTAATCATAAAGGCTCAACCGTCCTTCGGCAATAAACTTCTCCATGCTCCATGAACACAGCAGGGTATCAAACAAATCCGTGAATCCTTTGCCATTCAATCGATAGGGCGTAGCTGTTAGTCCCAACTTCTTCGCCTTCGGATAGGCATTCATCACCTCAGCGTATGTCTCCGCCAAAGCATGGTGCGCCTCGTCAATCACTATCAACCCCGGCTTCTCTTCCATCTCTCCATAGTGTTTCGACAACCATTGTATCGATGTCACTTTGATGGAGGTGGATTTAAGGGAAGAGAAGAATCTTTCCAAGGTGTTCTTGATTTGTGAAACGAGTTCACGACGATGGGCTACCACCCACACTTCCTCTTTCAAGAACAAACCTACGAGGGCGGCAAGCAGATACGTCTTTCCCGTTCCAGTCGGCATTTGCACCATGACAGCATCATGATGCTTGAATGCTTCTTGCACTCTCTTCACCATGTCCTCCTGATAATCAAAAAGCTTTATCTTCTTCATTTCAGATTGATTGTCTGTGTTTTACCCGTGATACCTGTTACCACGGCGATTCCATTGTCACGAATCTCCACCTTCTCATATTTGGCATCAACAATCACTTTTCCTTTTAATGTCATAACGCCCCAATGTTGGGGTATCTGTTCAAAGGCGCAATAGGCACCGACTGGTTGCGCTATACGGTGGTAGAGAGGTGGCACGATAACTTTGCCATCTACCTTCACGCCCCATTTTTTTCCTGCTTGATACAATTCCACATGTCCTGCCTCCGACTTCTCTTGCATCAGCAATAACTCCTGTTCCTCTTGCTTTTTCCTGCGCTGCATTTCCATGTCATAAACATGCTTGCCAAGCCGAGGCATCGCAACCATCAAATTCTCGCTTTCTGTTTTGGGTTGATTGCAACCTATATAGGTCTTTTTCAAGCTGGAGTCAACGAAGTAATAATCCTCATGGCTGTCCATGACCACTATGCCACTGTCGTATAGGTCGGCACACAGCCAATATACATGAGTATGGTCGCTACGTAAAAAACAAACCTTTTCACTGTTTTCTTTATACATACGCATAGAGCCGCCATCCTCCTCTTTATATATCCATTCCTGACAACCACTGGCTGTAGAGCGTTGAAAGTTGTAGATTAAATAATATCCATAATTCCATAGGTCATATTGGGAAGGGCGAAAAGGTAAAGCAAAGTACTCGTAGGTACGAGACCGGAAGAGACCATTATATTCGACGAACTCCCATTTATTGATGGTGATTATCTCGGGAGCATCTTTCGCATGAATGTCCTCGTCTATGACAACTCTCGCCAAGAGATCGTAGTAACATACAGTCTTTCTGCGAGGTCGATAGGATAAGATATTACCTTGCAAGAACTTCATGTCATAATAGTTGCCTGGTTCTATCACCTGTTCGCCTTGCTGGTTTACCACCGTCATCTTTCCATCATTCAACTTGACGATGGCAAAATCATCATTGCAATCAACAAACTCCCGATACTTTAGCGACTGCATCAGTTCCTCATGGCTCATCACCATCATCATTTCAGAGTCTTGACCAACAGGCATAGTTTCTTGCTTTCCGTACATCAGGAAAAACTCTCTTTCCTTCGGAGTCTCCTTTTTCTTGCCAACTTTTAGCTTTCCTTCGAACATCGCATTCCAGTTCCATACTTGCGAAGGCAACCCAAACACCCGATACAGTCCCACGTTATCTATGATCACGCAGTTCTTCTTTCCCTTAGCTACTCGCAGTCCACGTCCCACCATCTGCAGGTACTTGGCAAGCGACAATGTAGGTCGTGCCAACTGTACAAACTCCACATCCGGACAGTCAAATCCTTCCGAGAAAATGTCCACATTCACTAGTACTTGGATGTCGCCTTTCTTAAAGGCTTCAATATCTTGTTGTCTTTCTGCGGCAGGTGTCTTCGAGTCTATGGCTATGGCTTTCACGCCATGTTCCTGATACAGTTTTGTGATTTTCTGAGCATGACTGATATTGATAGCATACACGATGCCCTTTCTGTCTTTACCATATTCTTCCAAACTGCGATAGAGCCTATCGATACTCGGCTTCTTATTCAGCAACATATCCATTTCCTTGTTCTGGTAGTCACCATCTGCCCCTCGCTTCTGCAAGGAGTCGATGAGCCGTTGCGTCACACTATCCGACTTGATGCTCACGAAATCGTATGTCGCCAATCTTCCCTTGCTGATAAACTCAGGAACACTCCACGACTGCACCAAGATATCAAACAAATCAGTAAATCCCTTACCATTCAATCGGCAAGGAGTAGCCGTCAGTCCCAGGAACTTAGCTTTCGGGAATCTCTCCCACATCTCCTTATAGGTCTTGGCAAGGGCATGGTGCGCCTCGTCAATCACTATCATTCCCGGTTCTTCCTCTATCTCGTCGTAGTGTCTCATCAGCCACTGAATGGACATCGCCTTGACGGATGACAATAGGGAAGAGGTGCTTGATGCGAAATAAGAATGGAACTTTCTTACGGTTTCGTCTATCTGTGACACCAGCTCTCTTCTATGGGCTACAATCCATACTTTCTCCATTGGATTGCCATTCACAAAAGAGTCTATAACTGCTGTTAACAGGTATGTCTTACCTGTTCCCGTTGGCATTTGTGCCATCACGGACCGATGAAGGCGCAATTCACCTTCAATGCGCCCCTTCATATCCTCCTGATAATCATAAAGTTTGATTTTCATCACCCAATAGAATTATTTAAGCGTTTCATTCATTTTGCTCCAGTCTCTGTTCATCAGTTCCTCTATCATGCCATAAATCTTTTTAGCATATTTTGTTCTAGGATGATTGTCATAGAGCGTACCACTCAGGATACTTTCATAAAATAGGATGACAAGGCTTTCTGCCTGACACCTGAATCTCCTATATTGCCTTTCATCATACTCCTTGTTGTGCCAGTAGTAGGCACCCGCCCAATTACGCTGATGATCATTCAGAATCTCTGAAGTAAGAAAAACATACTTTATCAAAGTAGCCTTCCTACCCTTCATCAATTCGTTTATCTTGCTGTGGAATACCAAAAAGGCATTGAATGACATGCCCTCCATGACGGCTTTCAATTCAGCACTCTTTTTCTTGACAAGAACCTGATCTGCCTCCACCTTCGCAGCAATCTCATTCTCCTGCTTAATCTGTTCTTCCAGATAGGTCGTGTCCCATTTCCTCCAGATGAGCTTCCTGATATAGACGTCCAGTTCCAAGGCCAACTTACCTTCCAAAGTCTCCTTTACCTGAAATTTCTCATCCAATAATAAGTCGCGCATCTTCGATAACAACTGATAAACTGTTGAAGAAATCAACTCCCGCTCAGCAGCAGCATCTTCTCCAGCAATTACCTTCTCACCCAAGCAAGCAATATTCTTCTCCAAATCCCCCAACTCATCGGAAGAAAAGAACCCAAATTGCTCCAACTTGCTCATCATTCCATGAATTTCAAAATACAAGGCATTGCAGAATGTGACAAAATCCATGTCTTTCAGCGACTTCATGAAGATAGGAAGATAACAGATAACAGGATAAACCTCCATACTCTGAGGCATCTCTATTTCCTTCGGCAACTCCACACCCGAAGCCTTGCCATCCTCTCTTGCTGTCGATATAATCTCGCCAGTCTCAGGATTTCGGGCATCGAGATAATTGCCAAAGTCAAACCCCTTGTCAATTGAGTCCATACCAGTCAACTCCTTCAACAAGATCTTCGGCTGCTTGGCATCACTCTTCATAATCTCCCGGAACACATCCACGCTTGCCATACAGAGATTACCTACGGCAGAGGCAAACGCCACGTTCATCAGGAAATTACCATGCAGCAAATCTTCGAACTTCTCCCCATAGATGCGCATGGAGATGTACCATTCCTTGGGATTCCCCTCAAAACCAATGGTGGATATGTGAATGTCCTCAGCCGTATCAGTATGCTGTCCGTACAGACTGCTGATAACTGGATATTTCTTCCGGAAATGTTTCTTGATGATGCGCTCAAAACGGTCATAACCATTCTCAGCAAAATCAAGAACATGCGCCCATCGGCAACATGCCATGATGTAACCGTCATGGTTCAGGAAGTTCATGTTGAAGTACTGGTGCTCGTTGATTCTCACCGTCACCTCCAACTGCTTGTTGGTCTTTTTATTGAACGCAAACGTGCCTTCAGACGGAAAATCCAAAGGCACACTCGTTGTAAACACAGGTAAAATTACAGTTGCATTTCTCATCGTGTCCTATATAAATGTCAGTATGTAAAGTCAAAAATAACCAGAACAAAATATCTACATCAGAGAGTTCTCCAATTCATTCGGCTCACGAACCACAGCCAAAGGCTCCCCATGAAAAGGCTCCACCGGCATCAAATCCATCAGTTTCTTCTTCATGCCCCGATGATTTGGGTATTGAACAGCCGTCTCTGCAATGAAACGACATACCTCCTGCCTCTTCTCCTCATGGTTCCAAGCCTTGACAGCAACCACCAAAGCCTGATAACTGTCAAATAACAGCTTACCAATACGCCTTTTGTATTCACCAACCAAATCCTGTATATCGTCTCGGTTGATGAGCAATGGTATATGCTTGCACAGCGCCATGGCGATGCCATAAGCAGCATCAGGCCTGTTCTTGGCCAGTATCTGTGGAATGGACTTCTTGTGCCAACGCTCCAGAAGCCGTAGCAAAGCCATGAAGTCATCATTGTCCCTCGGCTCAAAGCTCACTTCCTGCAGGAGATATTTGGAGTATTCCTCCTCATAATCCACACTCAGCCCTTTGGGAATATAGTTGATCCTCGGCCGCTCCATCCGAGCCCAATACCGCTGTCTCTCCATCATCCGCTTGCGCTGCTCATCATTTTTGATGCGCACCAGCTTCTCATAGTTCACCATCGTCTCAATCTCCCTGAACTCAGGAGTATTCATCACCTCAGCCTTCAGATGCTTCTTGATGAGTTTTACCAAGTAACGCCGCCATACCTCTTTGTTCTCTTCTGTAACAAAGGATGGGCATTGCTCTCCGTAGCAAGTCTTCCAGGTAAATGGCTCAATGTCTAGATGCCAGAGGAATGATTTGTGTTGGTTGATATTATCCATTGAGTATATCATTATGTAGTTTTCCGAAAGCACGATGCTGTTTATTCATGAAATCATTTTCAAATAAGTCTGCTCTAATTTGTTGGATAACAGCATTTGCAACAAGATTGGTCGTTTTTGTTTGTTTTTTCCCTATATTACAAATGATTCGCGCCATTTCTTTTATTTTAGCAGGAGTGTATTGTCTTTTCAAATCTTCCAATCTAAGTGCTTCACATTTATGGAAGTTATATCTGTCTCGCAAAAAGAATAAGTCGATTTCCTTTTCATAATCAGAATCCATACTTGTATCTATATCAAGCATATAGTCATTTTGATGCTTCAAAAAACCAACATTTTTCACAATGCCAGAAACTGGTCTTACCCAAAAATGCGCTCGGTTTTCAAAATCATATTGTTCTGATGTCGGACTTAGTTTAATTCTTTGAGCAAGATTTGCTACCAATTGCCTTTGTCCTTTTATGTGTGGACCATTGCAGGTCGGACATGAAGGTACAAAATTATATAAACTCAAAGCAACAATAGGACAACGTCCCTTATCAAGCACGTGGTCTAAGTCGAATTGTGTTCTTTTCCCTCCTTTGTATGCAAAATAATTGATGTATGACATATCACAGTAATAGCATGTATGAAGGTTGAATCCATTTTTCTTATCTGTAAAGAAGCTTACAAATGCAGAACGCATAGCATTGTATTTATGCCCTTTACTATTTGTTTCTTTTGCCTCATAGCTGAATAAGACTTTTAGGTCATCATGCAACTCTACTCCTTTTTTATAACCCAAATCAGTATATCTTTCATAAATGTTAGCCAATTTATCAAAAGATAGAATCATAATCTTCTTCATTTGAGTAGGAAGAAGCGTTTTAAATGTTGGATCAATACCATACAGTTTTTTGCGCAGTCTTACCCATTCTTTCTGGCGGTCTGTTTCATTGTCAAGTAAAGCTACAAAACTTTGTTCCAACATCTTTCGATGTTCACCATCACCATAATTCATTTTTATCATTGCCCAATCCTCCCATTTCTATAGCTTTCAAGAATCTTCATAACTCTTGACAGAGATGAATGAAGGTACTCATCACCAACAATGCTTGTAACATATGAAAATCTTTTCCAATCCTCCTCGCTGATTTCAACATGTTCATTTCCTGCAATATGATTGTATGTGCAGAATATTTCCTCGACTTGTTTTTGTGCAATCTTGCCCATGGAATATTCCATAAAGAAGTTTTGGCCTAACATCTCTTGAATATTGGCACAGAAAGTTTCCCCTACAACATCCTCATTTGTTCTCGATAGCGCAAGCACATTGCTCTTAGGTAAATCACTCAAAACAAAAGGAGAATGAGTAACCAATAATATGTTTATACCTTCTATATATTCAATATGAATACTTTTCAACGCTTCAACGATAAGGAAAAGAAAACGACGTTGAAGGTCTGGATGAAAATACAACTCAATTTCATCAAATATCACGTTGATATACTTGTATTTTAGCAGAGGTTGGTTCGCCACCACATCAACTTCGTTATAATGAACAGAGTTGATATTTACAACATGATAGACAAAATTGCTGATAATGTATGCTATTTGCCGCTCTCCAGAACTTAGGCTCCAGAACGGAATAATATTTTGTTCATTATAGTTGCCATTCTCGTCAATATTTTCACGTTTTACAATTTGAAATTCTATATCAAATATGGGAGGTGGCAAAAAATCTGCTAATTCTCTATGTGGTAACACGTTAAATTGGTTATAATCAGCAATAAAAGTCTTTGCTTTTTCTTCTATATCTTTAAGTTTATATACTTGCCTACCATTATCATAGATTTCGCTTTCAAGATACATAAGAGTACGCCTAAGCTTCATAGTTATATGGGAATAATCATATAACAACTCATCTATGTGATGATGCAGTAAGTCCAAACTACAGTTGGCTTTGCGTAGGTTACTAAGGATTTTATTATACTTCTTGTAGTATTTTCCTATCTTAAGAATTTTATAGACAACATATCGACAAGCTAGCTTGTGCTTGGCTCCATTGGTATCTATTCCTTCCATATCTACCAAATAGTTAACAATTTCATTGCTAATCCTTTCAAAGTCTCTATATAAACGACTGCGGATTCCAAACAGTCCTTTTTCTATCATCCAATCTCTCGTCCAAATATAATTCTCATCACGTAAACCATTCAGGGATAAAGCTACAATAACATGGTTTTTGTTTATGATTCTGAATGGATAATAGCTGGCATTTTCGTTATTGTCCTCTTTATAGAAGAGCATAGACAGTAATCTTTCTTTGGCTAGTCTGTTCTCTTTTGGAGCATTAATAACGCCATTCATTCGCATAGGGTTTAGTACTAAAGGCATTTGGTAACCATCGTTTTTATGGAACAGTCCTGTCAACCAACACCTAAGATATGGATATTTCAGATAATTCTGCTTAGGACGAATCTTATCTATACGCCCCTCGTTGGTATATTCTTCCCAATAGTCACTTGGATTGTATGCGTAAAGGGAATAGTTACAAACAATAGTATAGAAAAGTTCTGCAAGTTTCCTCATGCTTTGTGTCCTTCGAGACAACAAGTTATCTACATTGTTATTTCGTACATCAAGTAAAACTTCCTTATTACTCATATGATACTCTATCCTATCTTGTGCAACTCCATTACCATTGTAAACTCTGTAATGTACTAATTGTATCTTTCTTCCTTCAACATCTATTCTCTTAATCTCATGACCTTGCAAAAAGAGAATACTTCCATATACATATTCTATGTAATGTACATGTTCTGCAGCTGCATATTGAGGTTTTTCTCCAAGGAAGGCAGTGGCAATATTATTCAAAGTTCTTACCATCATATCAAGGATTGAACTCTTGCCACTTCCATTTTCGCCAACAATGGCACTAATGCTTACACTTATACTGCCAGAATCATACAGCATGGTGTCTTCAGTAAAACCATTGGGTATAACGACCGTTCGTCCATCTTCAGATATTGATGCCTTATTATAAAAGGTGTACCATCTGCTTTCCTTGGCTAAGGAACGTTGCATACGACTAACATAATGAAGTTCCCCTCCTACAGGATAGGTTGGTCGCAAACATTTGAATGCGAGAATTCTAAAAATTGATTTTGGCATAGGTCAAATTATATATGATTAATCTTCAATATCCCAAACTTTGGAGGTAAACTTAGTATTCCACTCATCCATTTTTGAGTTCTCAATAGAATTTGCATCCTTGAATCTGCGCATACCATTCGAATACAGGTTTAACATCATTAGGACATCACTATTTGTCGGCAACACATCAAGATCAAAAGCCTCAAAATCATTTTCAGGCTTGAATTCTTTTATCAAATCATTAATTTGAGCCAACATTTTATTGATTAATTTCAATTTGAACTCATTGACAGTTTCGTTAGGTTTCTTTGCAGAAAGCAACGCAATGTCTCCTTTTAGCGATATTAGTTTAGAATTTAATTCATCATACCGCTCAACATCTTTTCTATGCATGGACAGCCAATTTATTTAAATATAAACTTAATATCATCAGAACATCACTATTTGTAGGAAGATCTTCGTCACAAAATACGTCAAAGTCTTTATATGGTTTATCTTCACCAAGTACTTTATTAGCATCAGTCAAAGTTTGATTGACGTATTTTACTTTAAATTTATTAAGAGTATCATTTGGTTTCTTGCTTGATAAAGCCTGAAACTCAAATTTCAATGTTCTTACTTGTTCTAATACATTTTTTGCTTCCATTGTCAAATTTTTATTTTAAGTTGGACATTTTCTCATAAATTCACAATATTTCTTTTTGATGACTTCGTAAGGTAAACGTTGCTTGTTTTCAAATATGTCAGTCATCATCTGTAAGTCAGTATCATCAAGTACAATGATGCACTTTCGCTGTCCAGACCAAATGTCTATCAAATGCTTTTGAATATTTTTTGGCGGCTTGTGCCGTGTAACAAACACGCCAAATTTTCCCAAGTTATCATTCAAATACCGATTCAGTTGGTTCACATTGTCTCTATTCAAAGTTTCCACATTCTTCAACTCAAAGACAATCTGTTTTGAACCATAGGTATCATACAACTCCTTAAAGAAAGGGATAGATTGATTGTTGTAAAATATCAAGTCCCTGATTTGAGTGCCTGATTCAGTTCGACACTGTCCTTGTGCAAAATCCAAATGAGGATATAACAAGGATGCCAACAACTGGACTACATATCCTTCGTATTTCTTATCGGCATTGTTTTCCTTTCCTGTTGGTAGTTTGGTAATCTCATGCATTTTACGTTTAGCAGATGTCAATGGAAGCTGCATAAACAATGGATCGTTATGGCAGTCCGCATTTGAACGCTCTTTTGCTTCGATATATCCTTTTACGAAATCATAATTTCGTCTATTGTAATCTATAATTCTTATTCTGTCTTTGAAAAACGCCCCTTTATCAACATTTTCCGAATAGTAATTTGAATAGTAATCATCCATTCCTATCCATGATGAAAAGCGTAACCAACGTTTGGGAACCAACAGAATGGGCTGTTTTGTATTAGGATTAACAGGAAGAAATACCATTTCTGTTTTCAGAGTATGTGACTTAGAATCATATACAGACTCTATGGCTACTCGTTCCATGGGAATTTTGTTTTCTTCGCACCTTTGTATTGTGTAATCAATGAGGAAAGATGAAATAAGATTACAAGCAATATCGCTGATTCTGTCCTTCGCGATTTGTCCGACCAACAGTTGTACCTCTTCTATGTGAGTAAATCCATTAGTCTTTAGTTGAGGAATATCGCTAAATAGTTTCAGAATATCATTGGCAACCTTTTCCCCAATACGATACCCTTTCCTCGTCTTAGATGTACCAAGACCAACAGCTTCACATTCCGAAAGTCCAATGAGGAGATTTAATGCATCTTTCTCTTTTCCCTGTTTTACTAAATACCCCAAATGATTGAAATTTTGTATGATTGAATCATGTAATCCATTATCCATTTGAGATGGAGATTTCCACAACAAAAAAGGATCAACATACAATGGAATATCTTCATCCAAGAATGGTATAACAAAATCAACCTTATCTTGGAGCAGTAGAATTCCATGATAGTCATTCAACCGAGGCCTAACAATATTTCCCATAATCACACATATCTTAAAAAACGGGCTACTAGGCTCCATCCCCGAAAAGTACCCCTTCATAAAAGGGGAGAGGTGAACCGTTCACCATATATCTATTATTTCTTGTTCTTCATCCTCCAGAAGAAGTGCCAAGTTCTGAAGATTGGCTCACTTAAAGCCTCGGCAGGATAATATCGAACGAAGTGCATATTTCTCCATATCTTCAGGAAATACTTCTTCCCCATACTCTGATGCGTAAACCCAGCATACTTCGTAAAGTGCTTTCCGAAGTTGCCACCATTCAGTATCTCTGCCAGCAACAACCTCCCTCGTTTTTCATCCATTGGAGCTATCATCTTTTCCTCAGGTAATCCCAATGCCTCATGCAGTACATACATCACCGCCCCAGCAAACTTCCATAATCCCAAATACTTCAATTCCTTCGGCAACCAAGTTAACATTTCACAGTTAACATTTAACATTGATACCACATAGTAGTAATCAATGATTTGCCTCATTCCAATCCCTTCATCAAAGAAATGGTGATACAGATGCG
>OLXG01000703.1_pt1 | contig 13242 bp, 12 predicted proteins | sample 1673861 | NCBI WGS metagenome assembly OLXG01 (sample SAMEA103958130, study PRJEB25191) | human gut metagenome | biome: human-associated habitat [ENVO:00009003]; feature: intestine environment [ENVO:2100002]; material: feces | place: Germany | collected 2013/2015
CTGTAAGAAAATTTCACGGCCGCCATATGCGTATGGCGGCCGTTTTCTATTAAAAAGGAGAAAAATATGTCCTGGAAAGCAGTTCTGTTCGATATGGACGGCGTCCTCATCGACTCGGAGGAATACATGGCCAAGACCGGCGTGCGGGCGCTCAAAAAGTACGGCATCGAGGCAAAAGAGAGCGACTTCGCCGAGTTCGTCGGCTGTGGGGAAAACCGCTATGTCGGCGGCGTGGCGGAAAAATACGGCGTGCCGTACCGCACGGAGATGAAGGACTATCTCTACGCGTGCTACGGCGAGCACGTCAAAGAAGAGGCCAACATCCCGGACGGTGTGCTGGACGTTTTGCACACGCTGCGCAGCCGCGGCTACAAGCTGGCGGTCTGCTCGTCGGCCGACCGCGTGAAGGTGCTGATGAACCTCGGCGCCATCGGCGCGGAGCAGACGCTCTTTAACCATCTGGTGACCGGCACGGACATCAAAAACCCGAAGCCCGACCCCGAGATCTATCAGACGGGCGCGGCCAGCCTGGGCCTTGCCCCGGCCGAGTGCATCGTGGTGGAGGATGCGCCGAGCGGCATCCGCGCCGCCCACGCCGCCGGGATCCAGGCCATCGGCCTTGCCACCAGCTTCCCGGCCGAATACCTGCGCGAGCAGGCCCAGCCCGACTACCTGCTGCCGGATCTCAAATCGATCCTGACCATGCTGTAAGCTTTGAAAAAATCCCCCTTCTGCGAAGGCAGAAGGGGGATTTCTTGTGCTATTCCTCGAAATTGTGCGCGTCCTTGAGCACCATGTCCTTGACTTTCATCAGGCGGACCTTGGTCGCGCGGTCGTTTTCCTCGAGCTTCATGGAGATGTATTTGATGTTCTTCTCCATCTCGGGGATCATGACGTATTCCAGCGCGTTGACGCGGCGGCGGGTCTTTTCTATCTCCTCCGCGAGAAGCTGCATGGTCTTTTCCACCTGCGCCAGCTCCAGCATATCCTCAAACACCTTGGCCAGCTTATCCAGCGCGTCGTCCAACTCGCCGGAGGTCTGCGCAAAGCCGTAGGGGTATATCTCGCTGGGGTCGTTGCTCTTGGTCTGGAAGGAGTAAACGGGAACGTTGACGCTCATGATATTCCTGAACTTCATGCCCAGCTCCACGCTCTGGCGGGGGTAGAGAAGCGCCTGCTCAAGCATTTCGGGAGACATGATGGAGCTTGCCACCTGAAGCGAGCCGAAAGCTGCCGTCAGCCCCTCCTCGACGCGGTTGCGAAGCTGCTTGTTGAGCTTGACGACGTCCATGAACTGACGCATAAGCTCGTCGCGCTTATCCTTGAGGAGCTTGTGGCCGCGCCGGGCGGTCTTGAGACGGCCCTTGAGCTGGTTGAGCACCATTCTGGTCGGGGTTATAGCAGTGCTTGCCAAAAAGCATCACCTCCGTTTTTTCAAAAATAGTTTGGGATCAACTTTTTGGTCTTACTTCTTGGGCATGTACTTGTCGATCATCTCGGGCTTGATACGCTTGAGCTCACGGCGGGGCAGGATGCTGAGAAGCTGCCAGCCGATGTTCAGCGTCTCTTCGATGGTGCGGTTGGTGTTGTTGCCCTGGCTGACGTACACCTTTTCAAACTCATCGGCAAACTGCGCGAAGAGCTTGTCGTCGTCGGAAAGGGCGGCCTCGCCGAGGATGGTCATAAGCTCCTTGGCGTCCTTGCCGCGGGAGTAGGCGGCGAAGAGCTGGTTCATGGTGCCGGCATGGTCCTCGCGGGTCTTGCCGACGCCGATGCCCTTGTCCTTAAGACGGCTGAGCGAGGGGAGCACGTCCACGGGGGGAACGATGCCCTTGCGGTGCAGGTCGCGGGAGAGGATTATCTGCCCCTCGGTGATGTAGCCGGTGAGATCGGGGATGGGGTGGGTCTTGTCGTCCTCGGGCATGGTGAGGATGGGGATCATGGTGATGGAGCCCTTCTTGCCCTTGCGGCGGCCTGCGCGCTCATACATGGTGGCAAGGTCGGTGTAAAGGTAGCCGGGGTAGCCGCGGCGGCCGGGAACTTCCTTCTTCGCGGCGGAGACCTCACGCAGAGCCTCGGCGTAGTTGGTGATGTCCGTCATGATGACGAGAACCTGCATGTCCTTTTCAAAGGCGAGGTACTCGGCGGCGGTCAGGGCCATACGCGGGGTGGCGATACGCTCAACAGCGGGGTCGTTTGCAAGGTTGGAGAAAACGACGGTGCGGTCGATGGCGCCGGTGCGGCGGAAGTCGTTGATGAAATACTCGGACTCCTCAAAGGTGATGCCTATCGCGGCAAAGACGACCGCGAAGGTCTCATTGTCGCCAAGGACCTTCGCCTGACGCGTGATCTGCGCGGCGAGGGCGGCATGGGGCAGACCGGAGCCGGAGAATATGGGCAGCTTCTGCCCGCGGACGAGGGTGTTCAGACCGTCGATGGTGGAAACGCCCGTCTGGATGAATTCCGCAGGATACGCACGCGCCGCCGGGTTCATCGGCAGGCCGTTTATATCCATGTGCGCCTCGGCAAGTATCTCGGGGCCGCCGTCTATGGGCAGACCCATGCCGTTGAACACGCGGCCGAGCATGTCCTCAGACACGGCGAGCTGCTGCGGATGGCCGAGGAAGCGCACCTTCGTCTCGGCAAGGTTTATGCCCTGCGCGGACTCGAAAAGCTGAACGACGGCCTTGCTGCCCTCGACCTCGAGCACTTTGCAGCGGCGGACCTCACCGTTGGGCAGTTCAAGCTCGCCCAGCTCGTCATAGGTGACGCCCTCAACGTCGTCAACCACCATAAGGGGGCTGGCGATCTCTCTTATTGTTTTATACTCTTTGATCATGCGTCCTCACCTCCGGCAATGACAGCGTCTATCTCCGCCTTCATCTCGGCGGCGATAGCGTCGTAATCGGCTTCAAAGGTCCTTGCGTCGGCCATCTTCGCGCGGCCTATCTTCTCGCGCGCGTTTATGGCGAACAGCGCCTCCATATCGGCGTTCTTTTCAAGCGCGGCACGGCAGAGGCTGTCGTAGCTGAGCACCATGTCCAGAAGCCGGAACTGCTTGGCATAGGAGGAGTAAGCGTCCTCATCGACAAAGGCGTTCTGCTGGAGGAAGTCCTCACGCAGCATCTTCGCCGTCTCCATGGTGAGACGGTCTGCCGGGGAGAGCGCGTCCTGACCGACGAGGCGGACGATCTCCTGAAGCTCGCTCTCTTCCTGAAGGATGTGCATGGCCTTCTCGCGGTTTATCATGTAATTCTCGCCGAACTGCTCAGTGTACCAGGGGCGGAGAGTATCGACGTACAGCGAGTAGGACGTCAGCCAGTTGATGGCGGGGAAGTGGCGGGCATAGGCAAGGCTGGAGTCGAGCGCCCAGAACACCTTGACTATACGCATGGTGGCCTGAGAGACAGGCTCGGATATATCGCCGCCCGGAGGGGAGACTGCGCCGATGGCGGTGACGGAGCCCTGACGGTCGTCGGAGCCGAGGCATTCCACAACGCCGGCGCGCTCATAGAACTGCGCCAGACGCGAGGCGAGGTAGGCGGGGTAGCCCTCTTCGCCGGGCATTTCCTCAAGACGGCCGGACATTTCGCGCAGCGCCTCGGCCCAGCGGGAGGTGGAGTCGGCCAGAACGGCGACGTCATAGCCCATGTCGCGGAAGTACTCGGCGATGGTGATGCCGGTGTAAATGGACGCCTCACGCGCGGCGACGGGCATGTCGGAGGTGTTGGCGATAAGCACGGTGCGCTTCATGAGCGGCTCACCGTTGCGCGGGTCCTTGAGCTCGGGGAACTCCATGAGAACGTCGGTCATCTCATTGCCGCGCTCACCGCAGCCGATGTAAATGACGATATCGACGTCAGACCACTTTGCAAGCTGGTGCTGCACGACGGTCTTACCGGAGCCGAACGGGCCGGGAACGGCGGCCGTGCCGCCCTTTGCGATGGGGAAGAGTGTGTCGATTATACGCTGGCCGCTGTTCATGGGGCGGCTGGGAACGTACTTTTTCGTGTAGGGGCGCGCGATACGCACGGGCCAGCGCTGGAGCATGGTGAGCTTATGCTCGGTCCCCTTGGCGTCGCGCACGACGGCGACGACATCGGTCACGGTGAACTGGCCGCGCTCAACGCTGACGACCTCACCGGAGATGCCGGGGGGCACCATGATCTTATGGCTGATGGCGCTGGTCTCCTGCACGGCGCCGAGAACGTCGCCGGCGGAAACCTTGTCGCCGGGCTTTGCCACGGGCACGAAGTCCCACAGCTTTTCACGGTTGAGCGCGGGCACATCGGTGCCGCGGGTGATGGAGTCGCCGGTAAGGTCGCGCATCTCGGGCAGAGGGCGCTGGATACCGTCGTAGATGTTTTCCAGCATACCGGGCCCAAGCTCGACGGACATGGGCATGCCGGTGGATTCGACCGCGGCGCCGGGGCCGAGGCCGGAGGTCTCTTCATAGACCTGAATGGACGCCTTGTCGCCGGTCATGTTAAGGATCTCGCCTATCAGGCGCTGAGAGCCGACGCGGACAACGTCGGACACGTTCGCGTCCGCAAGACCCTCTGCCACGACAAGCGGTCCCGATACTTTTGTTATAGTTCCGCTCATATTCTGTTTCCTTCCTTTTGAAATGTTGAAGGGGGCGCTCAATCGCCCAGGATGTTGGTGCCGACGGCACGCTCGACAGCCGCGCGCAGCGCGGACTGGCCGAGGCCGATGCTGCCCTCTCTGCCGGGGATGAGGATGATGGCCGGGGTAGGCCTGTCCTTGAATTTATCTATCTCGTGGCCGAGCTGCTGGGCAAGGTTTTCCTCGATGTAGATAATGGCGTAATCATCGCTTTCGCGCGTGAGACTGCGCAGGGCCTGCGCGGCCTCTGCGGCGTCCGCGGCGGGGCAGGTCTCAAGGCCGAGCGCCTTGAAGCCCATGACGGTCTCTCTGCCGCCGATGACTGCAATTTTAAGCATACATATCACGCAGCCTTTCCCGGATGGTATCCGGCGCGATGCCGGCAAGCCTGCCCGTGAGGATCATCCTCACGGCGGTGGTCTCACTCTCAACTGCCGCAAGATAGGCTATAAGCGCCTCCGGCCCGTAGCTGACGAGCTTGGCGGTGCGCAGGTACGCCGTGACGGCATTGTCGCAGGCCAGCTCAAAGGCGGTCATGCTGCCGCCGTCAACGGCCTCCGCGCCCAGCGCGGCGGCCCTTTCAAGCAGGGTGTTGGCAAAGAGGGCGCTTATGCTCTCCTTGTCGCCGGCGGAAACTATCCTGCCGGCACTCACGCTGCCGCCGGGGATGAGCGCGCTGTCCATGAACTCAAGGTCCTTGCCCATGCGCATGGTGCGCACGGCGCTCTTGAGGTTGGTGCTGTCGGTGAGAATGGCGGCGTAGCCGTCGAGGAAGGGGCATTCAAGCGCCTTGGCGGCGTCCCGTATCTCGGCGAAATACGCCCGGTCGAGGATAAAGTCGGCAAGCTGGGGGTTCGCGGTGCGGGCAAGCGTGCTTTTCGCCTCGGCGACGGCCTGCGCGAACACCGCGGGGAGCTGACTGAGCTTATCCTCACTGTACAGCTCGAAAAGCGCGTCCGGCGCGAACCGGCCGGAGCCGCTCATCAGCCGCTTTGCGTCCTGCCCCATGGCCTCGGCCTTTATGATGGCCTTGGCGTTGTGGTAGTCGTATTTCATTTTAAACACGTCCACGATGCCCTTGTCCGGGGCGAGCTTTTCAAGCTCGGCGAACAGTCCGTCGCGGCGGGAGGCGAGATAGCTCTCTATCTCCTTGGCGTGCATCTGCGACATGTCGGCATAGCCGCTGTCTGTCAGGAGCTTCGCGCATTCCTCAAAGGAGGCGGCGTCGAGCATACGCCCGGCGCGGTCGTTGCTGAGCAGCTTTGGCTCCCGCGCGCGGAGCATGGCGGACAGGCAGAGGTATGCTTCTCGTTTAGTTGACAATTTGTTCCCTCCCTATATGGGGATTGTATGGCCGCGCCATCAGTCAAAGAGGAGCTTGGCGATCTCAGAGGACATTTCGCCCCGGCACAGCTCCACAAGGAGCTCTGCGGTGCAGTTGGCCTCCACGCTGCCGCGGCGCAGGATGAGCCCGCCCGCGAAGCTGCCCGTCTCGGCGCTGAGCGTCAGCGCGCTGCCGGGCCTGAGCGCGTTCGCCGCCGCGGCGACCTTCTCGCCGACGGCCGCCTTGTCGCGCGCGTTGAGGATGATCTCCTCATCCCCGGTGACGCTGGCACGGGCGGCAAGCTTTGCAAGGAAGGCGACGTACTGCTCCTGCGGGAGATCGACGATCATATCGAAGGCCTTGTCAAAGACCTCGGACACCATCTGCTGCTTGAGGGCGAGCACGCCCTTCTTCGACTCCATGCGGGCTATACGATCCATGCTGTCCACTCTGTCCTGGCAGTCCGCGGTGCCGGCGACGATACGCTCACGGTAGAGCTCGCGCGCCTGCTTTTCGTAGTCTGCCCGGATACTCGCGCACTGCTGCTCGGCCTGAGCGAGTATCGCGTCGGCCTGCTCCTTTGCGTCGGAGCGGATATGCGCGATTATTTTTTCAGTGCCTTTCATAGTATCTCCTGTCTGTAGTAAGTATGGATGATCAGCCGATGACGATGCTGTTGAGCATCATGAAGGAAGCCAGCAGGGAAAGGATGGCGTAGAACTCGACGGTGATGCAGAGGATCATGCCCTTGGACCAGTCGTCGGGCTTCTTGGCAAGGATGTTGACGGAAGCGGCAGCGACCTTGCCCTGCGCGATAGCGGAGAGCAGACCGCCGAAGGCGATGGGCAGGCAGGCCATCATGACCTGGAAGCCCTGCTCCACGGACATGCCGGGAACGAGCTTGCCGAAGGCGAGGAACCAGATAACGAAGCCGTACAGACCCTGCGTGCCGGGGATGACCTGAAGGATCATTGCCTTACCGAACTTGCTGGGATCCTCGGAGACGAGGCCGGCGCCTGCTTCACCGGCGATGCCGGTGCCCTTTGCGGAGCCGATGCACGCGAGAAAGCCCGCAAGACCAGCGCCGAGAAGACCGAGTGCGTATCCGCCGATAGCGTTCAGAAATTCCATTTTAATTTCCTCCTAAATATGTCTTGTTTGGTTTTGTACTATGTATGCGTCAGTTTTCCTTTGCCCTGACGTATTTGCTCTTGAATCTCAGCGGCTGGAAGGGCTTGCCGCCGTCCTCATAGAATTTGCCGAAGAACTCAAGGCACTGGAGCCTCAGATCGTGCACAAAGCAGCCGAGAAGGTTCAGCGCGAAGTTGAGCGCGTGGCCGATGAGGAAGATGAGGATGAACACCGCGATAGTCAGCGCGTTCACGCCGGAGCCGTTGGCGGGCATGGCGGCGATGGTGTTGAAAACCTGCGCCACGACACTGCCGGCAAGCATGAGCGCCATTATACGCGAGTAGGAGAGAATGTCGCCGAACCAGCCCGTGAGCGTGTTGTATATGCAGCTCAGAGCCGCCGTGACCTTGCCGAAGCCCTTCGCGCTGCGGCCCGCACCGAAGAGGAGCATCACAGCGCCGATGATCAGCACTATCTTGCCCACGGTGAACAGCGCGTCCGTCACGCCGAGGAGCTTGAGCCCCATCATGACGCCGCCGACGAGGATGACCCAGAGGGGAAGCTCCTCGAATACGCCGTCCATCACATGTCCGCGCTTCGCCTTGAGGTAGAAGCTGACGGCCATGCCGGTGTTGAGATGCAGAACGCCCAGGACCATCGCGCCGTAGAGAACGAGCTCACTGTTCTCGACCGGGCTGAAAAGGTAGGGCAGACCCGTCCAGGTGCTGGCGGGGTCAAACATATGCACGAGCTGATACGGCGCGTCGCCGAAGCAGCCGCCTGTCAGCGCGCCCATTACGAACGTGGATATCCCGCCGTAGAGCAGAAGCTGGCAGAAGCACAGGCTCCCCTCGCGCGGCTTTATCTTCACCAGCGCCACTATCGCCGCGGCGATCATCAAAAGCCCGTAGCCCATGTCGGCCATCATCAGCCCGTAAAACAGAATGAAGAACGGGGCCATGATCGGGTTTGCATCGACCGAGCCGTAGGCCGGCAGGGAGTACATGTTCGTGACCATGTTCAGTGCGTTTGTAAATTTGTTGTTCTTGAGCGACACCGGCACGGAGGGATACTCGTCCTCCTCCGGGTCGCGGCTGTCCCACGCGCAGTCGTATCTGTCGAATACGCGCGCAAGCTCCTCCTCGCGCTCCGCCGGCATCCAGCCCTCCATCATCACGACGGAGTCGGTGCCGTAGAGGCGGCCCTCGGCCTCGGCCATGGCGATGCGCGTGCCGAGCTTGTCACAGGCGAGCTTGAGGTCGTCCCGGCGGACGGACTCGCCGATGATGGAGGCGGTGCAGGCCTCCTTCTCCGCGGCAAGGTCGCGCAAAATACGCTCCGCCTCGGCAAGAGTCTCGCGGGCAGTGCCGTTCATGCCGGTGAACCCGGCAAGGGCAAAGCCGTATGTACGCAAAACCTCCTGCACGGCGCCAAGCCCCTCGCGGATGCACACCACGGCGGCGTAGCGGCAGGTCTTGTCCTCATACACGCGGAAAAGCTCGGCCTCCTCACAGGCCTCGCCCAGCGCGGCGTCCACCGCGTCCAGATCCACCCGCGAAGAGAAGCTGCCCAGAAGCACGTTCGTGCGCTGCGTCCCCTCCATGCCGAGGGGGATGTCCAGCTCAAGCCACGGCTGGAGAGAATCGGCCAGACTGCGCTGACGGCTCTCCTCGGCGTTGATGCGCTTTATCCGGTCGTCCGCGCCCTCTATGACGGCGGCGACCTTCAATGCGGCGGCAAGCCCCGTGTCGTCCAGCAGATCCTCCGGCGCGACCTCGCGCGGGGCGGAGAGAAGCTTGCTTTTGACGGGAGAGTACCTGTCCAGCAGCGCCACGGCATGTGAAAGCGACGCCTGCTGCGCGCGCAGCGTCATCAGCTTTGAATCCTCACGCCTGAGAAGCTCGCTCATCCCGGCGTCCTGAATGTCGCCCTCCATTTCGGAGAACTCCACACAGCCGCGGCGGACAAGCTCCCGCAGGAGCGCGTCCTTTCTGGAGCGGACAGCCAAGAGATAGAGCTTTTTCATTTTTAAGATGGCCATCTTAGCTGTTCACTATCCTTTCCACTACAAGAGTTGCTGCTTGCTGAAGCTTGGCTTCGGCCTTGGCGCGAAGCGCGGCCTTGGTGGCCTCAAGCTCCCGAGAAAGCCCGCTGGCCGCGTCCATGGCCTTTTCATCGGCCTGACGGCGCAGCTCGGCGATCTCATGACCGGCCTTTTCGCCGGCGGCCTCGATCGCGGCCCTGCCCGCGTTCTCCGCATCGGCGCGCATCTGCCGCGCCTTCACGTCCGCCTGAGCGACGGCGGCCTTCGCATCCGCTTCAGCCTTTGTTATGCTGGCGATAGCCTCAAATGACACTGGCTCACCCCCTTTAAAAACTTGTTTTTAATATACGGGTATGCTTTTCGCTTCGAGCGGCGCGGGAAACGCCGCCCATGAACAATATAGATATGATACCGCAAAAATGCCCCTCTTTCAAGACAAAGCTGCTTATCTGGCATGACAAAATAACTACATTTGTGACATGTTTCGTCATGTGCGCAAAAGAGAGCAGCTATGAAACTGCCGAAAAAAGCAGCATCGCCGCTTTTTCGGGAGAGCTTCTGCGTTCTGCATCGCGGATGCCCGCTGACAGCGGACGATCCGACGCGCACTGCGCGCAAAGTGTTTTCTGCCACGCACATGTCGCGGCAGAAAAACGTATCATACAGCTTTAGCATCTGCGGATGTGAAACTCTGCGAGGCGTATGCATATCATATTATTATTAAATCACGGTGTTAGATAATTGTCAAACTTTTTTCGCATTTAAATTGCTGAACAAAGCAAAATTCGGCAGGCGTGCGGTTTTGACCGCATACCTGCCGGTATTTTTCGTCATATTGACAAGGCTCACACGCTTATCTCTGCCTGACGGCCTGTGACGGCGTCAACGAAGATCTTCACCTCGCCGCCGTCGGAAGTGGTGCAGTCAAGCTCATAGCAGCCCATGCTGCGCCCGCCGTCGCTCTGGATGACGACCTTCTTCACGTCGGCGGCGGTCAGCGACTCCGGCAGGGCGGAAAGCGCCTGCTGCTCGCTTATATCCCACTCGGCCTCAACGGCATCGGGCGAGTAGCTTTCGGCGTTGAAAGCGTATATGCTGCCGTCGTCGAGCGCGACGGAGATACGCACGAAGTTATCAAGGCACAGCGCGCCGTCCTGTGTGGAGGCGAACTTCATCCGCGCCGTGCCGCCGTCCTCCTCCGCGGCGATGAGGGTCATGTCCATGAAGCCGTGGTTTTCAAGATAGGAAAAGGCGATCTCCTGCGCCTTTTCCGCGCTTATGCGGCTTTCGCTTATAAGGCGTGAGCGGCCCATGCTCTCCACGCCGCGCGGCCCGACGCATACCAGCATATCCCCCGCGCTGTAGCATTTGCGCCCCTCGACGCCTTCATAGTCGTAGGCAAGCCTCACCTCGGCGGGGCTTACGCCGGCAAAGCTCGCGGCCATGGCCAGCTTCTCCGCGTCGGACAGCTTTTTGCCCGCCGCGCCGGACTCATCGTTAACACCGTAGCGGCCGTCGTACTCAAGCTCAGCCCGGCGCGGGAACTCCGACTCGAAGCGCAAAAGCTCCGCGCTTATGCGTCCCTCGCCGGTGTCCGTGCCGACGTTGCGCAGACTCAGCTCACTGCTGTCCATGGTGACGGAACCGTTGTGGAAGCCCGTGTGCAGCTCACGCAGGGAGGCGGACAGCCCCTCCGCCAAAGTGGAGAGCGAGGCGAGGTTTTCCGCCTGCTCGTCCGTGAAGCCCTCCGGCGCGGCCGCGGCGCACAGCGTATAAGCGTAGTCGCCCACCTGATTTATATAGCCGGAGATCTGCTCAAGCTCCTGCGTGGAGAAGGGCAGAGTGGCCATGGCGGCCTCCGCCGCAAGCGCGTCGGCATAGACCTGTGAGCATATTTTGGCGCACATGCCGCCGTCGGTGGCGTAGACGCTTTTTTTCAGCGCGGCGCTCATATGATCCACGGCGGCGACGGTCTCTTCAAAGGCCTCCTGCGCGCTGTACCGCGCGGCGAGGCGGTAATCGCGCAGATTGCGCCAGCTTACGTATGAAAATATGCCCAGCGCGGCGATGAGCGCGCAGGCGTATGTGCCGAGGACTATCCTCAGCTTCTTCTTTTTTGACATGGGAATCATGCAGGCACCCCGTTTCATAAAAAATTCTCCCCGGATATTTTTATCCGGAGAGAGAAAATTATACTTGTCGTCTGGAATTATAAGGGGCGGATGAAAAACTGCGAGGCTTTTTGGACATTCTTGCCTCTTCCTCTGGGAGAGGTGGCCGAGCGCAGCGAGGACGGAGAGAGAAACTATGACCATACAAAAAAGCCTGCAATTCCCTCTCAGTCATCTGCGGTGACAGCTCTCCCAAAGGGAGAGCCAAGGGCAACCCCGTTATACAGCATGCTGACATGAGAAAGGGGCTGTCTCAAAATGATTTTCCGAAATCACATGAGGCAGCCCTGTTTGGTGCAGCTAAAAATATTCTATTATCCCAGCTTTTCAAGCGCGATGCGCAGGCGGCGGAGAGTTTCCTCCCTGCCGAGGATGCGGCATATCTCCACCGCGCCGCCGGGCGTGACGGCCTTGCCGGCCGCCGCGATGCGCACGGGCCACATGACCTTGGCGTTCTTCACGCCCATGCTCTCGGCCAGCCCGGTCTGCGCGGCCATGATGTTCTCGTCGCACCAGTCGCCTATGGCCTCAAACAGCGGGATGATCTTTTCAAGAACTTCCTTCGAGGACGCCTCGTCGGACTTGGACTTTTTGTGCACGAAAAGCTCAACGCCGTATTCGGGCAGCGCGTCAAAGAAATCGACCTTCTCGGGGATGTCGGTGAGCACCTCAGTGCGCTGCTGGAGCAGGGCGGCGATGGCCGCGGCGTCGTACCTCTCGTTTCTGACGCTCTGGCGGATGAACGGCTCCGCCACGGCGGCAAAGTCCGCCGGGCTCATGGCGCGGATATACTCGCTGTTGAAGTAGCGCAGCTTCTCAATGTCGAATATGGCGGGCGACTTGGAAATGCCGCTTATGTCGAATATCTTCTTAAGCTCGTCGAGAGAATATATCTCCTGCTCGCCGCGCGGACTCCAGCCCAGCAGCGCCACATAGTTCAGCACCGCGTCCGTGAGATAGCCCTGCGCGATAAGATCCTCATACGACGGGTCGCCATGGCGCTTGGACATCTTGTTGTGCGCGTCGCGCATGACGGGGGAGCAGTGCACATACTTCGGGATATCCCAGCCGAAGCCCTTATAGAGAAGGTTGTACTTCGGCGCGGAGGAGAGGTACTCGCTGCCGCGCACGACGTGGGTGATGCCCATGAGATGGTCGTCCACGACGTTGGCGAAGTTATACGTGGGCAGACCGTCGCGCTTTATGAGCACCTGATCGTCCAGCGTGGTATTTTCCACGGTGATATCGCCGAAAATTTCATCGTGGAAGGTCGTCGTTCCCTCGTGGGGGATGAGCTGGCGGATGACGTAGGGCTTCCCCTCGGCGGCAAGCCTGTCGGACTCCTCCGCGCTCATGCAGCGGCAGGGGTCGTCGCCGCGGTCAAAGTTGCCGGAGTCCTCCTCGCTCTCCGCCTTTTCACAGAAGCAGCGGTAAGCGTGGCCGCGCGCGATAAGAAGCTCAGCGTACTCCTTGTAGAGCGGGCGGCGCTCCGTCTGCACGTAGGGGCCGACGGGGCCGCCGACGTCGGGCCCCTCGTCATGCTCAAGATGGCACTGTGCCATGGTCTTATAAATGACGTCAACCGCGCCCTCAACAAGACGGCCCTGATCGGTGTCCTCGATGCGCAGAATGAACTTGCCGCCCTGACTGCGCGCGATAAGATAGGTGTAAAGTGCGGTGCGCAGGTTGCCGACGTGCATATATCCCGTGGGGGAGGGGGCGAAGCGCGTGCGGACCTCATTTTTGGGGATGCGCGCTTCCATATCCTCAAACCACTTCATGTCTTTCATAGTCGATCTTCTCCGTTCTGCCGCGCGGAAGGCCCGCCCGCGGCATATTTCCAGCCGGCCGGAAGCGCCCATGCGCCCCGGCGGAGCTGTTTTCTCCAAATCACTATATTATTTTATATTTTTTCAGTTGTCAAGAAGGACTTATTCTGCTAAAAT
>OLXG01000736.1_pt1 | contig 12931 bp, 10 predicted proteins | sample 1673861 | NCBI WGS metagenome assembly OLXG01 (sample SAMEA103958130, study PRJEB25191) | human gut metagenome | biome: human-associated habitat [ENVO:00009003]; feature: intestine environment [ENVO:2100002]; material: feces | place: Germany | collected 2013/2015
CATCATTCATTATTCATTGGGGCGGTCACAGACCGCCCCATTTTTGCCTTCCCCTCAAGCTCTGCAAGGGGAAGACAATGGGGTGCGGTGCAAAAATTAGCACAGCACCTGCGTTACGCGCGGCAGCTACGGTTTCCTCCGCACCCTCGACACCGGGCTACCGGAGACATATGTATCCGTAGGTGCCCTAATTCGCCTCTAAAAATATTTACAAGGAGGAGAGTTTAGTGTATAATATTACAGCTAATTTTATTGAGGAATGATTACGATGATAGAATTTGAAGAATATAAGGGAAAACTCAACGGCCTTAAGCCGACGCTGGACTCGCTGCGCGAAGCGCTGCACCTTGAGGCTGCCGAAAAAGAGATCGAGGAGCTTGAGGGACAGAGTGCGCGCGACGGATTCTGGAACGACGTTGAAAATTCTCAGCGCGTGCAGAAGCGTTTAAAGCAGCTCAAGGCCAAGGTCGAAAACTATGAAAAGCTCTGCTCGGGCTGGGACGATCTCATGACGCTGTGCGAAATGGCGATCGAGGAGGACGATGACTCGATGCTGCCCGAGCTGCAGAGCGAGTACGCCGAGTTTGAAAAGAAGCTTGAGGAAACGCGCCTGGGAACGCTGCTCACCGGTGAGTACGACGCCAATAACGCCATCCTTACCTTCCACGCAGGCGCCGGCGGCACCGAGGCTCAGGACTGGACGCAGATGCTCTACCGCATGTACAACATGTGGGCCGACCGCCACGGCTACACCGTCAAGCTCATGGACTATCTCGACGGCGACGAGGCCGGCATCAAAAGCGCGACCATCATGATCGAGGGCGAAAACGCTTACGGCTTCCTGAAAAGCGAGCACGGTATCCACCGCCTTGTGCGCATCTCGCCGTTTGACTCGTCCGGCCGCCGCCATACCTCGTTTTCCGCGATCGAGGTAATGCCCGAGATCAGCGACGATAACGAGATCGAGCTGCGCGACGAGGATATCAAGATGGACGTTTACCGTTCCTCCGGTGCAGGCGGCCAGAAGGTCAACAAGACCTCGTCCGCCGTCCGACTGACCCATATCCCGACCGGCATCGTGGTTTCGTCTCAGGTCGAGCGAAGCCACTTCCAAAACCTCGAAAACTGCCGCAACATGCTGCGCGCACGTCTTGCCGAGATCAAAGAGCGCGAGCACCTTGAGAAGATAAGCGACATCAAGGGCGTTCAGCAAAAGATCGAATGGGGCAGCCAGATCCGCTCCTACGTTTTCATGCCCTACACCCTCGCCAAGGACCATCGCACCGGCTATGAAAACGGCAACATTCAAAACGTCATGGACGGCGACATAGACGGATTTATAAACGCATTCCTTGCCATGAAGGCAGCTACCTGACAGGTCTGTTTTTGCCCATGCGGCGTTAAACGGAGCCAGACATACACAAAGTATGCCTTTTTAGAGGCGATTTAAGGCTGTACCTATACACCTATTGCGCTTGCCCGGTTCGCAGGTGCTGATGAAACCGTTACTGCCTCGCACTACTGTTGTACGGCGCTCTGCTTTTCAGCGCACTACAGTAATGCGAGGCAGTTGTTGTTTTATCCGCAGTTTCCGGTCGGGCTACAGCAATAAACGTATCCGTAGGTGCCCCAATGCGCGTCAAAAAAGCCTCGCACTATTGTAGCGCGAGGCAGTTGTTGTTTTGTCGGCAGTATCGAACCGGGATACCGCAATAAACGTATCAGTAGTTGCCCCGGTGCGAATCTAAAAAACGGGTGAGGAATTCGCGGGTCTTGGGGTTTTGCGGATTTTCGAATATATCGTGGGGCTTGCCCTCCTCGCAGATAACGCCGCCGGACATGAACACGACGTTTGAGGAAACGTCTCGGGCGAAAGCCATCTCGTGGGTGACAACGATCATCGTCAGGCCGTCCTCGGCGAGCGAGCGCATAACGTCGAGCACTTCGCCGACCATCTGAGGGTCGAGCGCGCTCGTCGGCTCGTCAAACAGCAGCGCTTCCGGCTCCATAGCCAGTGCGCGCGCAATCGCGACGCGCTGCTTCTGGCCGCCCGAGAGCTGCGAGGGACGTGCGTTTATGTACGGAGCCATGCCGACGCGCTCGAGATACTTCATTGCGATGGCCTCGGCCTCCTCGCGGCTGCGCTTTAAGACGGATACCTGGCCGGTGATGCAGTTGTTGAGCGCGGTCATGTTGTTGAACAGGTTAAAGCTCTGGAACACCATGCCGACCTTTGCTCTGTACTGCGAAAGATTCATATCGTGCCCGGTGATGTCCTTGCCGTGATACAGGATCTGGCCGGAGGTCGGGGTCTCGAGCAGGTTTATGCATCTGAGCATCGTGCTCTTGCCCGAGCCGGACGCGCCGATTATGCTGAGCACCTCGCCCTTGGAAACGCTGAGATTTATATCGCGCAGAACGGTGTTTTCGCCGAACTGCTTCTGAAGATGGACAAGCTCTATTACTTTTTCGGACATAACTTATGCCTCCCTGCTTATGCGGATCTCGGCCGCGCTGTCGCTCTGCGAGCCGAATATGACGTAGCTGTCATTGCCGTCGAGCTTGCGCTCGACCCAGCGCAGCAGGCGCGTGACCGTAAAGGTCAGAATGAAATAGATAACGCAGACGACCAGATAGGTCTGGAAGGTCTCAAAGCTCTGGCGCTTTATGATGCCTGCAAAGTAGTACAGCTCCGTAACGCCGATGACGTTGAGCACCGAGGTGTCCTTAATGTTAATGACGAACTCGTTGCTGACCGAGGGAAGAATATTGCGCATGACCTGGGGGATGATGACCTTGAGCATGGTCTGCGAATGGGTCATGCCGATGCTCATTGCGCCCTCAAACTGCCCCTTGTCGATGGAGATGATGCCGCCGCGGACGATCTCGGCCATGTATGCGCCGGTGTTTATCGAAACGATCAGGATGCCCGAGGGGATAAGCGGCAGGGTGCTGCCGCCGGTGGCGAAGGCATAGCCCCAATAGATGACCATTGCCTGCACCATCATAGGCGTGCCGCGGAATATCTCGACATACACCGCAATAACCGCGTTGAGGATCTTGTGCAGCACGCGCAGCACCGCGTTTTTGGAAAGCGGAGCTGTGCGTACAACGCCGGTGAGAAGTCCGATCACGAGACCGGCAACCGTGCCGATGAGCGCGATCAGCATGGTGTTGCCCACGCCGTCAAGTAAATTGGGATAATATTTGATTACTATATTTACAACATCGTTTAAAAAGCTCATGGCATTTTACCGGCCTTTCGGTTTTGCTTACTTACGGATGATGACGACGAGGTTGGACTCGTAGTAGGTGTCGGAGAAGTCGATCTGCTGTGCACGCTCTGCGGTGGGACTCATGCCTGCCGCGATCGCGTCGATGGCGCCGGACTCAAGCGCCGGGATGAGGGAATCCCATTCGAAGGAGTAGATCTCGAGCTTCATGCCAAGCTTATTTGCGATATACTGTGCGATCTGGACGTCGTAGCCGTTTGCGTACAGTCCTTCCTTGCCTTCGCCGGAAATGGGAACTGCGCCGAGGCTGGTGCCGTCCATATCGGTCCAGTTGTACGGCTCATATGCGCATTCCATGCCGACTCTCAGAACGCCGTTGGTGGTTTCGGGTGCGGGGCAGCTTACTGCAAATTCGCTTACTTCGCCGCCGGATGCAAGGGTGACTATCTGCTCCATGAGCTCTGTGCGCTGCTCATCGGTGATGGTTGCGAGAACCTCGTTTATCTGAGCTCTCAGCTCCGAACCCTTCTTGAAGCCGACCGCGATGCCGACATCTGCTGCGGTTGCGGTAAAGCCGGTGTCGTTGTTCTTGAGAGGAATGTAGGTCAGGTTGTCATTGGACTGGCAGACGGAGAAGGCTGTCGGCTCTTCTGCGACATAGCCGTCGATAGCGCCGGACTTGAGAGCGGTCAGAAGGTCTGCAAACTCGGGGTAGGTGGAGGACTGAACGTTCTCGATCTGGGTAAGTGCGTCGGCGTGGAATGTGCCGGCCTGGGCGGCTATCTTGCAGCCCGCGAGGTCTGCAAGGCTCGTTGCCTTCGTAAGGTCAACGGCTTCGCTGTCGTTTCCGTTGTTGCTGCTGCCGCAGCCTGCAAACAGGCAAAGGCACATTGCCGCTGCCATAAGCAGCGCGATCAGGTTTCTGGTTCTTCTCATTTTCTTGGAACTCCTTTTTGATAAATTAATAAGCCTGCGACCCGAAGTGGTATCGCAGGCTTTAGAAAAAAGAAATTCCAAAATTAAATCGCCTTCGATAGCTCTCCACATAAATGTGACAGTCCAACGCTTATTCAGCGAAGTCCCAGCTTCAGCCCGGCGGCAACCGAACTGTGCTTCGGCGGAATTGCCTTTCCTCCGCAGCCGCTTGCCGGCGTATACCGTGGAGTACTGATCGTTTCCGCAACCTCTATCAGGTGCTGTCTTATTTGAACCGAATTATAGAACCCTCTTTTTACGTTGTCAATACCCTTTTTGCACTTTTAACACATTTGCACGAATTTTTAGAGGCGAATTGAGGCTTTACTTATACGATTATTACAGGTGCCCGGTATCGATACTGCGTAGAAAACCGGAGTTGCCTCGCTCAGCGTGAGACGGGCGCGCCGAGTGCCCTTTAAAATCCGTGCGCGAAGCGCATACAATAATTATTCATCATTCACTATTAATTGCCTGTAAAAAAGAAGCTTGCATCGCAAGCTTCTTTTTTACAGATACGGTGTGTCCTCCGGAGGAACGTATTCGTTTTTGAGTATCTCGCTGAAGCCGGGATCGGCGGCGGTGGTGTCCTCCGTGTCGCGCACATAATTGATAAACTCGTTCATAAGCTCGCTCGGCTCGCGGTTTTTCATGCGCACGAGGACGTATTCTATCTGCTTGGCCGGGTCGGTTATTATCTTCGTGACCAGCAGATCGTTCGGAGTGTATGTAGAGCGCGGAAAAATGGTTATGCCGATATCAAGCTCCGACATTGCCACGGCATCAAGATAGTTTGACAGCGTGCATATAATATTCGGCTCGGCGCTCGCCTCGGCAAACCATGCGCGTATCGAGTCGATGCGCGAGGGACGGCTGGGGACGATCAGCGGCTTCCCGGCAAGACTTTTGAGCGGTATGGTATCGCCGTCGAGATCGGCAAGCTCGTTTGAGCGTGACATTATCGCGACCCACGGGCCGCGCCCGACGGTGATGCCCTCAAGATGCTCGGTGTCGTAAGGCGCGGCTATCACCGCGAGGTCAACAAGACCCTGACGCAGCCTGTCGAGAACGTCGTCGCTGCTGCCGTTCCACATGCTGTACTTTACGTTTGGAAACTCTTCCTTGAACCCGGATATCCAGCGCGCCGTGAGAAACGGAGCGCGTCCCTCGACGATGCCAAGGTTTATCGTTCCGCTCATGCCGCCTTCAAGACTCATGACTTCGTGCTGAGCCTTTTCGGTCATGTCCAGTATCTGTGTTGCGCGCAGCAGCAGCAGCCGTCCGGCGTCGGTCAGCTGCAATTGTCTCTTGCCGCGGATGAACAGCTTCGTGCCAAGCTCCTCCTCAAGAGCTTTCATCTGGTTGCTCAGCGGCGGCTGGCTCATGCACAGGCGCTCGGCCGCGTGCGTTATGTTCAGCTCCTCGGCAACCACGGTGAAATATCTAAGTGTTCTAAGATCCATCTTGTTACCTCTCTTTTCTCTGCACATGGTATTATACCATATTTTTTCGATATGGCAACCGCAATGGTATATGTATTTTATTTATCAAACTTCTTGTGCTAATATACCGCCATAAGGTCGAAGCAAGGACAAAACCTTGAACCTTATTTGTTGTAATCATTTGCTCTCTCATCTGTAAAACTGAAGTCTGCCGCATTCCTCTATGCGGCAGAATTTAGTTTTTTATAGGGGCAGTGAATACACTGAATTTAATAATGAAAAATGCAATGACGGAGACAAGTAGCTCATATGCTCGGTCGCAGAGAGTCGGGGACAGTGCGATCCCGGTACCGGAGGATGAGTGAATAACACTTTATCAGCAGCGATCTGAACGGGAAACCAAGTAGGAAAGACGCGGAGTGCGGCGTTAAGGCACGAGGGCTTGATTGAGCCCGTAAAAGTGATTGCTTCGGCAATAAGTTAGGTGGCACCGCGGATTTGCAGCTATTCGTCCTAAAGTTTAGGGATAGCTGCCCAAAAAATTCGGAGGTGCATTTTTTATGTGTTCAATCATCGGTTTCACAAGCAAGGAGCTTACAGCTCAGTCAGTCAGAGAGTATTTTGACCGCACGGTATCGCGCGGCCCGGACGCAACGCGCATGGCAGAGCTCGACGGCGCGGTACTCGGATTTCACCGCCTGTCGATCATGGGCCTTGACGAGCGCGGTATGCAGCCGTTTTATCTCGGCGGCGACGCTGTCGTTTGCAACGGCGAGCTTTACGGCTTCCGACAGCTCCGCGAGGAGCTGAGTGTAAAATACAGCTTCAAAAGCGAGTCCGACTGCGAGATAATCCTGCCGCTTTACCGAGAATACGGACTTGAGATGTTCAAAAAGCTCGATGCGGAGTTTGCCATGATAATTTATGACGGGCAGACAAAGCAGCTTATCGCCGCGCGCGACCCAATCGGCATAAGGCCGCTTTATTACGGACATTATTCCGACGGCAGCGTGATGTTTGCAAGCGAGGCAAAAAACCTTGTGGGCCTGTGCGGCGACATCATGCCGTTCCCTCCCGGACATTACTACGCGGACGGAAAGTTTGTCCGCTACGCCGATCTGACGAGCGTGTCGGAGTATTCGAGCGACGATATCGACACCGTTTGCGGCAAGATCCGCGAAAAGCTCATTGCCGGCGTTGAAAAACGCCTTGACGCTGACGCTCCGCTCGGCTTCCTGCTTTCAGGCGGCCTTGATTCAAGCCTTGTGTGCGCAATATCGGCAAAGCTTTTGGGCAAAAAGATCCGCACCTTTGCCATCGGCATGGATCAGGACCCCATCGATCTTAAATATGCGCGCAAGGTCGCCGATTTCATCGGCTCTGAGCACATGGAGGTCACCATGACGCGCGACGAGGTCATTTCCTCGCTCGAGGAAGTCATAGCGATGCTGGGGACCTATGATATAACCACCATCCGCGCGAGCATGGGCATGTACCTTTGCTGCAAGGCGATACACGAGAAAACCGATGTGCGCGTGCTGCTCACGGGCGAGATTTCCGATGAGCTGTTCGGCTATAAGTACACCGACTTTGCCCCCTCGCCGGAGGAGTTCCAGCGCGAGGCTAAAAAGAGAGTGGACGAGCTGCACATGTACGACGTTCTGCGTGCCGACCGCTGCATTTCCGTAAACTCGCTGGAAGCGCGTGTACCGTTCGGCGATCTTGATTTTGTCCGTTATGTCATGAGCATCGACCCAAAAATGAAGATGAACACCTATGACATGGGAAAATATCTTCTGCGCCGCGCGTTCGAAAAGGACGGCATTCTGCCCGATGAGATACTCTGGCGTCAGAAGGCGGCGTTTTCCGACGCCGTCGGCCACTCAATGGTCGATGACCTCAAGGCCTATGCCGAGAGCGTTTACAGCGACGATCAGTTTGCCGAGGGTATAAAAAAATACGATTTTGCGGCTCCCTTTACAAAAGAGAGCCTTCTCTACAGAGATATATTCGAAAAGTACTATCCCGGTCAGGCACGGATGGTCAAGGACTTCTGGATGCCTAACAAAACGTGGCCGGGCTGTGACGTTGACGACCCCTCCGCACGAGTTCTTAAAAACTACGGCGCGAGCGGAAAATAAAAGGAGGATAAAACCATGAGCAGAGAAGTAAAAAAGATCCCTGAGCTGTTCGGCAGCTGCGTATTCAACGAACGCACCATGCGCAAATACGTCAAGGAGAAGTACTTCCAGGAGTGGAAAAAGTGCCTTTCCGACGGAAAGCCGCTTACTCTTGAAGTTGCCGACGGCATTGCCGAGGGCATGAAGCAGTGGGCGCTTGAAAACGGCGCGACCCACTTCACTCACTGGTTCCAGCCCCTGACCGGTATTACCGCCGAAAAGCACGACAGCTTCATTTCGCCTGCCGGCGGCGGTGCGATAACGATGGAGTTTTCCGGCAAGGAGCTTGTCCGCGGCGAGCCGGACGCATCCAGCTTTCCATCCGGCGGCCTGCGCGCGACCTTTGAGGCGCGCGGCTACAGCGCATGGGATCCCACCGCGTTTGCGTTCATAAAGGACGGAACACTGTGCATACCGACCGTGTTCTGCTCGTATTCCGGCGAGGCGCTGGATAAGAAAACGCCGCTGCTGCGCTCGTGCGACGCGGTAAGCCGTCAGGCGCTGCGCATACTGCGCCTTTTCGGCGATACCGAAACGCAGAAGGTCATCGCGCAGGTCGGCCCGGAGCAGGAGTATTTCCTGATAGATAAAGAGCTGTTTTTGGAGCGCGAGGATCTGCGCCTTTGCGGAAGGACACTGTTCGGCTCAAAGCCGCCCAAGGGCCAGGAGCTTGAGGATCACTATTTCGGAACGATCCGTCCGCGCGTTGCCGAATACATGCAGGACCTTGATGAGGAACTGTGGAAGCTCGGCGTTCTGTCGAAAACGCGGCATAACGAGGTCGCCCCGGCTCAGCACGAAATGGCTCCGGTCTATTCCGATGCAAACACCGCAAACGATCAGAACCAGATCAGCATGGAGATAATGCAGAAGGTCGCAGACCGCCACGGCCTCGTCTGCCTGCTGCATGAAAAACCCTTTGCCGGCGTAAACGGCTCGGGCAAGCACAACAACTGGTCGCTTGGCACGGACACGGGCAAAAACCTGTTCTCCCCAGGCAAGACTCCAAGCCAGAACGCACAGTTTTTGCTGTTCCTTGCGGCATTCGTGAGGGGCGTTGATAAATATCAGGAGCTTTTGAGATGCTCGGTCGCCTTTGCCGGCAATGACCACCGCCTCGGCGCGCAGGAAGCGCCTCCGGCGATAATCTCGGTGTTCCTCGGCGAGGAGCTTGAGGGCATAGTCGATTCTATCGTAAACGACACGGGCTACACCGAAAAGAGCAAGAGCACGCTGCGCATCGGCGTTGACGTTCTGCCGCCCATTCCGCGCGACACGACCGACCGCAACCGTACCTCGCCCGTTGCCTTCACCGGCAACAAATTCGAGTTCCGCATGCCCGGCTCGAGCCAGTCCATAGCCGGCCCGACGACGGTTCTGAACACGGTCATCGCAGACTCGCTGTGCGTTTTCGCCGACGAGCTTGAAAAAGCATCCGACTTCACAAGTGCTCTGCACGAGCTTATTAAGCGCACGTTCAAAGAGCACGGCCGCATCCTTTTCGGCGGCAACGGCTATGACGAGTCGTGGGTTGCAGAGGCCGAAAAGCGCGGACTTAAAAACCTCAAGAACTCGTCCACGGCGCTGCCCGAGTACATGCTGCCGAAGAATATCGAGCTGCTTACCAAGTACGGCGTTTACACCGAGGTCGAGATCATTGCGCGCAATGAGATACATATGGAGCACTACTGCAAGGTCATCGCCATCGAGGGCGAGACGCTTGTTGACATGGTGCAGCACGGCATTCTCAACGCCGTTTCCGAGTACACCGCCGCGCTGAGCGAAACGCTTATCAAAAAGCGCAAGGCTCTGCCCGAGGTGCCATGCCGCGTGGAAAGCGCGCTCATCGGAACCCTCAGCAGCTTAAACGAGAGCCTGCTTGACAAGATGGTTTCCCTCAAATCTGCGCTTGAGACCGCGCCGAGCGTCGGCAATGCCGAGCTTATGAAGTATTACCACGATGAGGTGTTCCTCAGAATGGAGGATATGCGCACCGTTATCGACAAGCTTGAGACCCTTACGGCGACGGAATATTGGCCGTACCCCAGCTACTACGATATGCTGTTTTCTGTCTGACAGGCAGTGAATAAGATATAAATTCTAACGAGAGAGAGCAAATGATGATGAAGTATGTATTCGTAACAGGCGGAGTCGTGTCGGGGCTGGGCAAGGGAATATGCGCAGCCTCGCTCGGCAGACTTTTGAAGCAGCGCGGTCTGCGCGTGAAAAACCAGAAATTCGACCCCTATCTCAACGTTGACCCCGGCACTATGAGCCCTTATCAGCATGGCGAGGTCTTCGTCACCGACGACGGCGCGGAAACCGACCTTGATCTCGGCCACTATGAGCGATTTGTCGATGAAAGCCTGAGCGGGAACTCCTCGGTCTCGGCCGGCCGCATCTATTGGAACGTATTAAACCGCGAGCGCCAGGGCGGATACCTTGGCGGCACAGTGCAGATAATACCCCATGTGACCGACGAGATAAAGCAGAGCGTATACGCAATGGAGGATGAGAACATCGACGTTCTCATCTGCGAGATCGGCGGCACGGTCGGCGATATTGAAAGTCAGCCGTTTCTTGAGGCCATACGTCAGGTGGCCGTTGAAAAGGGCAGACAGAACGTGCTGTTTATCCATGTTCCGCTCATCGTACAGATACCCGGCACGGGCGAGCTTAAAAGCAAGCCCACGCAGCACTCGGTCAAGGAGCTGCTGTCGGTCGGCATCCAGCCGGATATTCTCGTCTGCCGCACGGACGCCCCGATAAGCGACGATATCCGCCGCAAGATAGCTCTTTTCTGCAACGTTGAGCCTGAGTGCGTCATCCAGAACGCAACGGCATCCACACTGTATGAGGCTCCGCTGCTCTTGGAGCACGAGGGGCTGTCCGCGGTTGTTTGCCGCAGGCTCGGCCTTGATTGCCCCGAGCCGGATCTTGCCGAGTGGAAAGCCATGGTAGGCAGGATCAAGGGAGCTCACCGCGCGGTGAAGATAGCTCTTGTCGGCAAATATGTTCAGCTGCACGACGCTTATCTGTCCGTTGCCGAGTCGCTTAACCATGCGTCGGCCGCCGCCGATGCCGTTATGGAGATAAAGTGGGTCGATTCCGAGGAGCTTACGGAGGATAATATCGCGTCCGTACTCGGAGATTGCAGCGGTATTCTCGTTCCCGGCGGCTTCGGAGACCGCGGTATTGAGGGAATGATACTTGCGGCAAAATATGCGCGCGAAAACGACGTTCCGTACCTCGGCATTTGCCTCGGACTTCAGATCGCGGTCATAGAATTTGCGCGCCATGTTCTCGGCTGGAAGGATGCAAACTCTGCCGAGTTCACCGCCGATTCGCAGCATCTTGTTATCGATCTCATGCCCGAGCAGCAGGGCATAACCGCAAAGGGAGGCACGATGCGCCTTGGCAAATACCCCTGTGTGCTCTCGCCCGAGAGTAAGGCTTACGAATACTACGGCGAGGGACTTATTTATGAGCGCCACCGCCACAGATACGAGGTCAACAACGACTTCCGTGAGGAGATCGTTGCGCGCGGACTTCTGCCCGTCGGCATGAGCCCGGACGGCTCGCTTGTAGAGATGGTTGAAAACCCGGCGTGCAAATGGTTCGTCGCGGCGCAGTTCCACCCCGAATTTAAAAGCAGACCGAATAAGCCGCATCCGCTGTTCAACGGCTTTGTAAAGGCGGCACTGGAAAGGTGAATTAAAATGAGAAACTACGAAAAAGAATATATCCAGCGAGTTCAGTTCATCCGCTACGCCGTGCGCGAAAGCGGAGCCGACGGCATAGTTTACGGCAACTCCGGCGGCAAGGACTCCGCGCTTGTCGGCATCCTGTGCAAGGCCGCGTGCGAGAACACCGTGGGTGTTATTATGCCCTGCACCTCCGTGCGCAATTACGACATGGATAAGCGCGACGGCGAGACCGTTGCCGCACAGTATGAGATCGAAACGCGCTATGCCGATCTTACGGCGGTCAAGGCCGCGGAAAAGGCCGTGCTTGCAGGCGTTACGAAGCTCACCGATGCCGCAGAGGCAAACATTGCGCCGCGCCTGAGAATGGCAACGCTCTATGCGATCGCCGCGTCGGAAAATCGCCTCGTTGCCGGAACGGGCAACCGCAGCGAAGCCTATGTCGGCTACTTCACCAAGTGGGGCGACGGCGCACACGATTTTAACCCCATCGACGATCTGACCGTCACGGAGATATACGAATTTCTGCGCTGGCTGAAGGCTCCCGAGTGCGTTATAGAAAAAGCGCCCTCTGCCGGCCTGTTTGACGGACAGACCGATGAGGGTGAGATGGGATTTACCTATAAAGAGCTTGACACTTACCTTGGCGGTGGTAAAATAGACGATGCGGTGCTTGAAAAGATCCAGCGTATGCATGCAAAAAGCGAGCATAAGCGCCGCAGTATACTGACGTTTTGAGGTGCAAATATTTGAAGACTAAGGATATGGCCTACATCGCCTTGATGGCGGTGCTCATATCGGTCTGCTCATGGCTGTCGGTTCCGGCAGCCATTCCTTTTACCATGCAGACCTACGCGGTGTTTACGGCTATGCTGCTTCTCGGCGGCAGGCGCGGCAGCATTGCCGTTGCGGTGTACATAGCGCTCGGCGCTGTCGGACTGCCGGTGTTCTCCGGCTTTGCCGGCGGTGTCGGCAAGCTCATGGGCCCGAGCGGCGGATATATCTTCGGCTTTATGCTCACGGCGCTTTGCTATTGGCTCTGCGAAAGAGTCCTCGGCAAAAAGCTGTGGGTAAAAACAGTGTCGCTCGTCGTGGGGCTTGCGCTGTGCTATGCCTTCGGCACGGTGTGGTTTGTCAAGGTCTATTCTGCGGCAAAGCCTATAAGCTACGCCTCGGCACTGGGAATGTGCGTTTTTCCATTCATCGTCCCGGACCTTGTCAAAATGGCGCTTGCCTTCCTTACCGAAAAGGTCCTGCGAAAGCATATAAATATTGAGTAAGCTGACAGGCGATAGGGGTTCGACTCTCGTCAGCTTAAGCAAAAAGCAGCTCATCCACGGATGAGCTGCTTTTTTGCGTAATGACTATCGGGAGAATATTATGCTTCATATCCTGTT